>Ga0325414_1004007_pt1 | contig 15381 bp, 14 predicted proteins | sample PopdelMetagenome_8_FD_206183 | JGI IMG/M metagenome (GOLD analysis project Ga0325414, IMG submission 206183) | Populus deltoides microbial communities from Bellville, Georgia, United States - Leaf-PdKOR-R3 | ecosystem: Host-associated > Plants > Phyllosphere > Phylloplane/Leaf | place: USA...
TTTTTCTTATAAATATCTTTAATTTAAAAAATATAACATTTTTTTGTATGCTAATTATTTAATAAGAAAATTACATTTAACATCCTATAGTTTGGTGCAAAATACACTTCACCTCTATAGTTTGAAATATTTAATAAGAAAATTACATTTAACATCCTATAGTTTGGTGCAAAATACACTTCACCTCTATAGTTTGAAAAACTACACTTTACCTCCTGGATCAATGCAGAATTTCAAATCGGGTGACTCTCTCTCTCTCTCTCTCTCTCTCTCTCTCAAATCAAGCACCATTATTTCACTTAAACAACAAGAGATCAAGCATGATTTCTTGAAATCTGTTATTAACAAGTTTTGTCTCATGTAATGGGGCTAATAGAACATAGGTGGTGGGAATCTCTCATTGCTTACATTAAAGAGACCAGGAACAGGCATGTTCCCTTTTTAAATCGAATCGAGATAAGTGCTATTTACTCGATTATCGTTATCGTTAGTGCATTTGTTGTCTGTGAATTAATTACTCAATTCAACTAAAAAAATCAAAATTTTAGGAGTTGAAAACATTAATCCTGATGGATGAAAAAACCCTAAGAAATTCAATTCTTTTACAAAACTAAAAGAATATTAGAATCTCAAACATGTTTTTGGTGGTGGAAAAGCAATCACTACAGCATCTTTCAAATCCCTAAAAACAAAATCAAGAAACCAACAAATAGTGTTACCGTTCACCAAAACCCTAAATGTAAGATATTTACTTATAAGAGTTCGATTGATTTTTATCTTTGTCTAAGCTTTATTGAGCATAACCAGTTGCTATGTTTGGAAAGCCTAAAGAAAATTCATATTGTAGCTTACGAGTTGCCATGCAAAAATCTCTAATTTGAATTTTCTTTGTTTAATAAACTCATGTTTTATCCTTGCATGTTACAAATTGCCAATTGTTATTGTTCATCATGGCAGCAAAGTAAGTTATGCAAGATATATATTCTAAATATATCTCTTACATTGACATATTATTTTTTTTGCAAGCAAGTATATGACATAGACAAACATGGCTTTTAGACAAGGGATGATAAAGGAAATACAATTTTTGACGATGCCTCGACATTACAAGTGTTGAGTATGCATGAACAAGAAGGGAAAGAAGAAATTCATTTGCATATTGATGTTGATCATGATGTTGCTCCTATCACAATGAGAATGCCCCAATGTTATACAAGCAAACACAATGACAATATGTCTACTAAATATTTTGTTGGAAATGATGATTATAAAAGCAATAAAATAACATTACTTGTTGATTATGATGATGACGTGGGTGGTTCTGGTGTGGGTGGTGCTAGTGATAATGGGGGTGCTGACATGGGAGGTGATATGGGAGCTGATGTGAGTGATGATGATGATGCGGGAGGGTATTGTGAGTGCTGATGAGGAAGCTGATATGGATGGCGAAGAGGATATCAATGATGATCACATTCCTTCAAACAAGGAAGGATTTGAATTTGTTAACGTAGATGAAGATGAGTGGATTGACAACTTACAAGCTGATGCTGATGCTGATGCTGATGCTGATGTGGATGGTGCATCTAGTTCCGAGAATGAATTGAGTAATAGCAGTGATGAAGAAGATATCAAGATAATGAGGATGTAAGCGTAAGAAGTAAAAAAATAAGGCGGGTCTTACTCGAGGTTTTAAATGTAAGAGATTTAAGATTGGTGAGGATGGATCAATTAAGTTTGAAGAATATCAATTGTTCACTAATGTAAAACGCTTCAAGGATGTGTTAAGAGAATATGAAGTTAAGCATGAATATCATGTAAAAAGAAATATCAATTAGAAAGAGAAGGTTAGAGTCAAATGTATGGTTGATGGGTGTGCTTGGCATATATATGCTTAGCTCCTTCTTGGTAGCTATAAATTCATGGTAAAATCATTAAGAGATGAGCATAGTTGTATTCGGCCTACCAATATAAAAGCTGCAAATTCAACTTGAACATCTAGGAAGCTACTACTAGTTATCAATGTTGATCCTAACATCTCAAATGAAGACTTGGATACAATTTTGGATGATAGATATGAGATTAAACCACACCTTATGCAATTGTGGAGGGCCATGACAAAGGCAAAAGGTTTGTTAAAAGAAGTTATAAGGAGTCTTTTAAGAGACTCCCAAGACATATCCAATTATTGAAGCAACACAATCCAAGTTCTGACATGTTTTTAGGGTTTGACCCTAATTACAATTCCAATGTGCATTCACCATGGAAGTTCCAACGAGTTTATATATGTTTGAAAGCAATGAATGAAGGATTTGTTAATGGATGCAAGTCATTCATTGAGATTGATGGATGCCATCTCAAGGGTCCATATACAAGCCTATACAAGCTTCAAAAGGGTTGGGAGTGAAAGTAGGGTTCTGGGGTGCTTCAAAGCCTATACAAGCCTCAATTTCAAAAGCTACGTAAAGGACATTTAAGGATGTGGCAAGGAAGCTTTCAATTAGTTGAATGACATCCCTGATGAGACATGGGCTAAGCATTTATTTGACCATGAAATAAAGGTGTAAAGTGTAATAAACAATTTGGCAGTCTTTCAATAGTTAGATTAAGAAGTACAGGAGTATGTCAATTGTTTTGTTACTTGGGAAAATTAGGTCGAAACTAATGGCAAGATTTCATGATAGATATGCACAAGCTATATCTTGGGAAAGAAAGACAACTCCCTGTGTTAGAAAATTGGTTGATAGATCTATTGAGAAAGCTAGAAACATGGGAATTATTCCAGCCTCTTCTTATGAATACGACCAAACCAGAGTTTGTGTTGAATTGGATAAACAACATTGCTCTTATGGTGAATGGCAATTCTTGTAGACATATGGTGCCTTATGCGCATCACAAGATAATTGACAGAAGATTTATGTCATTTGTGCTAAACAGAGATGATTTATGTCATTTGTGCTAAACAATTGAAAAATTAAGGAAAACATACTCTGAGATTGGAGACCCTTTACTAGAAGCAGACATAGTTCCTACCAAAAGAGATGTCATTGTTCTACCACCAGACCTCAAAAGGAGTGTGGATAAACAAAGGAAAAACAGACGCAAGGAAGAAGGAGAAGATCAATATGATACTGTAAGGAAAAAGGGCTTCTACACTTAGGCGCAACATTTGTAACCAGCATGGCCATAATTCAAGGACATATCAAAGAGATGTTGTTGAACAGATTACTAGTTTTAGAGTATCTAGAGGTGGGAGAGGATCCGATAGTGGCGGTGAAGAGGGTCCACCAGTTCTTAGAGGGGATCTAGCGGATCCAATGCTAGTAGAAGAGGATCGAAAGCTATTGGAAAAGTACACCAATGTTGTTACACGAAGAACCAGTGGTTCTAGAAGAGGAAACGATAATGCTACAAGATGGACAGGAGATTCATGAGGTGGAAGAGCTGGCATGGGTGAAAGTAATGGTGCTGACACATCTTCCTCTCAACCCACAATACAAACACAGGAGATTCATCTAAATATGCATTATGAATTATCATTATTATTCAAAACTTTACATTAACTTATCAATGTCTTTATCCAAGTATGCATTATGAATTATCATTACTATTCAAAACTTTACATTAACTTATCAATGTCTTTTTTAAACTATAAACCGATGTATCCTCTCAACACTCAACCCAAACTAGTTGCATCCCTTGAGGAATATAGATGAAGATTGTTGCCTTTTGAAATTTAAGATTTGTTGATAGTTTATATTGTTAAGTGTTTTATGATGGATGGAATATTTGTGGATCATTTTAGGTACCATGTCAATTTTAAATGTTTGTGGGTGTTTATTATGTGCATGCTTGTTATTTGCATGCTTCAGATATTCATATGTCAATTATAAATGTTTTTGCATGTTTTTATAGTGTTTCATATGGTATATAAGCAATACATTGACAATATTTCATTTCTTCAACATTAATAATATAGTTTGGCTTGCTTGAGTGTTACACAGTTTGGCTTGTTTTATTGTTGGACAAGTTAGATGTTGATGAGTTGGTTGTTGACTCTAAATGATGTAAATGGTGGTGGAAAGTATGGATTTGTTTTATTGTTGGACAATTTAGATGTTGATGAGTTGGTTGTTGACTCTAAATGATGTATATGGTGGTGGAAAGTATGGATTTTGATGTTGTTGTGGTTGGAAATGTTAAGAGAAATTACAGGAATGAAATGAAAGATTTTGGCTGGTCAGCAATTTGATATTTCCAGTAGTTGAAAATGGTGAGGGAAATGTGAAGTTTGTTGTTGCTAGAAAATGTGTGGGGAATGGCTAAAATTTCTTGGTGACAGCAACTGAAATTGATGAGTGTGATGTTTGTCGATGTTGTAAAAGGTGTGGGAAGGGGCTAATTTGCTAGTGAAATTGGCTAGTACTGACATGAAAAAAGGGGAGAAATGTTGTTATATATGTAAATTATGGCATTGTTGTAATTATTGTTAAATAAGTAATGGCTGGTTTTAAAAAAAATTTAGCAACAACCAATTTGAGTTTGAGTGCTATTTTCGTTATTTTTTCGCTCCAGGTATCTTTAGTTGTTTTAAAAAAAAATAATAGCAATCCTGTAAATAATCTAACAATTTTTGTTGACTATTTTTGACATGCTTGTGAGAGGATGTAAGGTATGTAGTGTTTAAAACTAGGCGTAACTTTTCAAACTAAAAAAGCAAAGTGTGATTCACATTAAACTATAGGATATTAAAGGTAATTTTCCTTTAATAAAAACTAAAAGCTAGTGAAAAAAATAGCTCTCTAACTTTTCAAACTAAAAAAGCAAAGTGTAATTCACATTAAAATATAGGATGTTAAAGGTAATTTTCCTTTAATAAAAACTAAAAGCTAGTGAAAAAAATAGCTCTCTAACTAATTTAGCTCATCAACGTGCTCTATTTTTTATTTTTATTTTAATACTCACCAAAACATTTGTTTCTTAGACAACATTTATTCATTATTTCAAAAGAAAGTTCCAATTCTAAAAAAAATAACACCATTATAATGCGAGTGTATTAAAGACATAATAACAATACAATAATTGTGCGTTGTCTCAATGAACTTTTTGAAAGCGGCATTCAATATGGCTTTGTTGGCCATCCTTGAAACCCTCTGACCCAAATCCTTAGCTACCCCGAGTCTAAAATTAAAACATGTAGGAGTTGACTTAATGTGACCCGATTAACTTAATGAATCTAAAAGCAACCCAAAAGACCAATGAAAACATATAGCTTGACTTAAAAAAAATTAAGACATCCTTTTTTTTCAAAATTAAGGCAGTGACATATCAGATTGGTCCAAGTCAATCCGTCAAACTCGCGACCCAAGTTATGGACCTTATTGGGTTTATTAAGTTTGTTTTTCTAAAACCGTTAATTTTTAATTATAGGATAACAAAAATTAATGATCGCAACAAAGCATCCGAAAAAAATGATTATGATAGGCTATACAAAAAGAACAATTGTTCAAGAACAAAGCAAAAATAAAATGGAATTTCATATAATAATATCTAAACACATTCTTAATCAACCTATAAATTTAAAAGAAATTATTGATATTATATTTTAAATAACTTAATTTTTAAGAAAATAAATATCATTAGAAAACATTTTAAAAACAAATAAGCCATGAGCGCGAACCTGGGTGGCCTGGTGCACCTAGGCCTTTAAAAATAAGCTTAGGCATGTTGGCCCACAAGCCCAAGCTCACACGCCTCAGCCTTTAATTTTATTTTATTTTTCAAAATAGGAGATGGCCTGAAAATCAAGCAAACTATTTTTTTACCCAAAAACTCGATTTTCAACCCATTTCCACCTACAAACACAAAAAAAACTCTCTCATAACCCCCACAAAACTAATTCTCCAACTCAAAAAACCCCAAAAATGGTTCAAAAACACAAAATCAGGCTGAAAAAAAAAAAACCTCCCTCAACTTTGATCTACTTTTCCAAGCAATGTGAAAGGCCAAAAACATCTCAATGACACTCCTCTCATCGAGAGAAAACACTTTGACACCAAGTTTGGTCATTTTTCCCACTAAATCGAACAAACCAACCACTTTCTCTTTTTCATCATTTTTCAATGATGCTCACTCACCTCTCTCAAGCTTAGGGATACAACGCAAAGAAAATGAAGACCTAGAACATAATGTAAAGCTTCAGAAAATAGAATTAAAAACGAAAAAAATTGAAAAAAAAAACTAAGGGACTAAAAATGCTAAAAGCATGCCTCTGTGACGGTAAATAAAAAAAAAAACCTAGCAAATTCTTTCCTATGTCAATTTTGGTCCTTAAAGCCTTATTTATGTTTAATCAAGAATATTGAATTTAATTTTGCTAAATCGAGCATCAATTTAATGTGTGATAAGCCCTCACGAAGTTAGAAGTTAGCCGAGACAAATCACCAATTCTAACCTTGAAAATAACTAAATTTGGAAGGATCACATTGAACAAAATTAACCAAAAAAAAAAGAAAACAGTGTGAATCCAAGTGTTTCCTCTTAGATGGCACAATGTTTTCCTGAGCGCTCTTGGTTTTTTTTTAATAATTTTAATAAATTGCTTAGGAGTGGTGGTAATTGAGCACTGAATCATACTTTCTACAATTTCAGCATAAACATAAAAGAGGAACACAAATATTTAGGAAAGCTTATGATGAATAACTAAACTATGATTTGAGTGTGCAAATGCAAACACATATAGATACCTTAAAACAAAAAAAGGATAAAAAACATTGATGCACAGTTAGGTGCTCTTTTTTTTATTTATTTTGAAATTTGAAATTACAGAAACAAATCATTTTCATTCTTCTATTTACTATATATATGAATGCAACAATAACATCATATGATGTCTGATGGACTCAGCCTCGGTTGATTCAATAACTCAAACACAATTTGTTGTTATCAGCCAATAACAATAGATGCTTATGTCCAGCATTTGGATCATAACTGAGTATTATTTAGTCTTTATAGTTACTAATGAAATTACCGGAACCTTTCTCTTTTCAAAGTTATTTAAACATTAAAAACCAGTAGAAGTAAATTATAATGCAATGGAAGGAATATGATGATATTCCAAAGTGAAAATCATAACTAACACAACATTATTACATTCTACTAGTTAAAAGAATAAATCTCAATCTGTCACTCATCTGAGAAATGTTGAGAGAAATAAGAGATTAAAAAAATGCCAATAGTCAAAAAAGTGCACTTTTTTTTTTTTTTTTGGATTTGATTCTAAACAAGAAGAGAATTTGAGACTTTGCTATAACCAGTATCCTTAGCAGCAGCTAGTGCACTAAGCAATCATAAAGGCAGAATATAAGAAAATAGCCACACCTGAGTGCAACCTCCTGACGGACACCATATCTAACTTTCTTATCAAAGCATCGCTCTTTTCTCTTCTGCCGGAACCTACTTAATGAAGCTGCTCGTTGAGGTTGAGTACACCGTGACGGGTAGTCCACCACACCCTAGATTAAAACAAAATGCAGATAAATCAGATCAATTCATAATCTATCAACATCCAATACTCTCATGATTGAGAAAATACCCTTTGGTTTTGAGGCGTCATTTCCAGACCAGGAGTTAATTCACATCCTCCCAGTAATAATAACACAGCTTGAACCTGTAAAGATTACAAAATATACAATGATGTTAAAAAATCTCCCAAAAGCCAATAGGCCAAACCCTAATTGTCCTTTTTCTTTTCAGATTCACAGTTTTGGATACAGAGAGATGACGTTGTTCTCATTACCCTGTACCTCAGAATTTAGCCTGTGTCGGATTCATATGATAAAAAACGTAAATAATTTGTTTTCACAAATAAGGAACAAAAACCGTACCTTATCGGGAGTAACGGAATCAAAAACATAAACTTGTCCGCGAAACGTCAAGGTGAGCTGACTGGAGCAATCACTAGGCTGAATCCCGAGTTCCGACGCAGCGACACCGGCGTTGACGTAGACGGATTCGGGAGAGACGTCGTCGACGACGGTTGGGGTGCCGTCCTCGTAGTGAATGTGATGATGATGGTCGATGGAATCGGCGGGGGCCCGGTCGTCGTCGACGCCAGGAGAGGCGATCTGATTGTGAACGTTCATAGGCTGTGAGTGAGTGTACATTGGCGAATATCGAGTGGACTTTGAAGCATTACAGAGAAGTGAATTGGCAGGCAATTTATGAGACCCTAACCCTAAGTCAGTGAGTAACTGAGCGAAAGAAGAAAAGAATTTAGTCTTCTTCGTAGAGAGATAGTTTTCTTTAATGAATGGCAAGCTAGAGAGTCATGTTATTGTTCGGGGAAGAGTTTTCTTTCTTCGCGCGTTCGAGAAGGGGAGGGAAGAGAGAGAGACCGGAGAGTGAAAGGCAACGCGAGACGGGACGGTGCGGGTGAGCAAGTTATAGGGCAAAGACCAACTCAAGATAGGAAAAAGGGTTTAACTGCTAAAAGTGGGCCATGGCCCTGGCCTTCAGGATGAGCACTTATATTGAACTTAAGCCTATACTGAGAAGCCCACCTTATATCTTTCGAGTGTGATTTGAAGTTTTCATTTTCAAAACATTTTTTTTCACAATAATAAATAATAATAATTTAGCATTCTTTGTGAAACAATATCTTTTTAATAAGTTATGAATGGGAATTGTACAATAAGAATTAAAAATAAAATACTTACTATTTACTACTAAATTAAATTTTATAATTTCATATATTCTATAATTATAAACAAACTCCACAATAGACAAATAAGTAACTCTTTAAATTTCTACTTATAACAACTCGTAATAAAGAAAAAAAAGTTTGATTCACTATCTTGGTTTGTCCATCAATTTGCGGATGGCATGTCATACTAAATAATAGTTTCATTCCAAGCTTCCTCTAAATAATCTTTCAAAAATAGATAAGGAATTTTACATCGCAATTATATACAATATTTTTTAGGACTATGTGCAAACATACAACTTTTATAAAAAACAAATCAACAATGTTTATAGTATCATTAGTCTTGTAGCAAGATATAAAATGTGATATTTTAGAGAATTGATTAACCATAATTGAATCATTTTCATGTTGTGTTCTAGGCAATCCAAGTATAAAAATCAATGTTATTGTCCATCCATGGCTGCTCTAGAATAGGCAATGACATATACAATTCTTATGCATTCTCTTTGCCTTTAGCCTTCTTACACACAATACATATCTTGATCACTTTGCAAACATTCTTCAACATACCAAGAAATGTTCTTCTAGCCACTCATAAGTCTTCTTTTCACTGAAATGACCATTAAAACCACCACCATGAGCTGCTTGCACAAGCAAATCCCGTAAATAACTTGAAGGAATACATATTTTGTCCATTTTGAACAAGTAACCTTCATGCATAAAGAACTCATCACAAGCTAGGTACATTTAGCAACCACATTAGCAAAGTAGGAATCATTAGTATATTGATCCTTTACTTGTTCAAAACCTATCAACCTTGTATTCAATATAAAAATCATTGATACCTCCTAAAAAGAGCATCAGCAACTACATTAACTTGTCCTTTCTAATACTTGATGACATATGGAAATGACTTCATAAACCCATCAACCTTGCATTCAACTACATTAACATGTCTTCGGTTCAACTTGTTTTGACCCTTAATATACTTTAAATATTCATGGTTAGTATTGTTACTACCCAATTTTTGACCCATATTTTTGATAAATTTTTAGAAAAAATCAAAAATAGCAAAAAAACAACGAAAACCCCCCAAAAATGCATTTTGATATATTTGCATCATTTTTAACATTTTCAACGTCATTTCAGAAGAATCTAAATTTTCAAAGGTATTTTAAACGCGTTCAACTTTTAACGCGTAAATTTTACAATCACTGATTTTTCTTCTTAAGTCAACGTTGATATTGCTCTCTTTTAAAAATACAAAAAAAAAGAGAAAATCAAAATTAAAAAAAAAGGAAAGGAAAGGAAAGGAAAGGAAAAGTTGAGGGACCATTGTGATTTTGGCCAAGCCACACTTCTCCTATAAATGCCACGCTACAGTAAAAATGAGGGGGGAGAAAAATGGACTGAGAGGCGGAGGAAATTAACAGGGGGGGCCATTAGCTAAACAAAAGGAAAACCCTAAACCTCTACTTTTCAGAGGGGAGCCACCGCCCCCATCTTCTTTGTTTTTTTGGTCTCCCGAAAACCGGTCGGCCACTCCTCTCTTTTGCCAAAACCTGAGAGAAACCCAGCTTCATTCTCCCTTTGCCCGACCAAGACTCCCCCTCTCAACTATTCTTCCTCTGCTTTTCATCCCCAAAAACGTCCCCCTACTTTGTGATTTTTGCTCCCAAAGCCGGTCGCGCCCCTCCTCTGGCCGTCGTTCTCCCTCGCGGCCAAGACAACACCGCCGCCCACTGACACAGGAGACCAACCCCACAGCCATTCCTTTCTTCCTCAAACTGAACACGGCGGCAGCCCCCACTGTCTTCTTCCCAGTCTTCTCTCAGCCTCACCGTGCAGCAGCGTCTTCTCCACCGCAGCTTCAGCGGCCACAGACCCACGGTCTTCACCATCGGCCGCAGCGGCGCCATCCCTCTCTCGGCTGCAGCCCCTTCACCAGACCTCACTCTTCCAGCCGGCAGCCACCGAGAACGCCGCCTAAAAGCTTGGAGGCCCTCGTCGTTGCCAAGACCCGAACCAGCCGCTAGCAGCTGCACAGACGCGACATGAACCCATTCGCCAGCAGTCCCTTGGTCCCACCGCCGACCACCTGAAACAGAAAGAAGGGGAAAACGAAAAGAAAAATGATCTGCAGAGAGAAGCAGATCCGAAAACAATGAAAGAAAAAGCTGAAACAGACTTGCTTGTTGCGTTTTTGGGTGTTTTGCAGGTAACGACGCCGCTCACAGCTGACAGGAAGGTGAAGAGGGAAGGAAGCCATGACGGATCTCCCCATGCCTCTGGATTTCGCGGCGGCGCGTGGAGTAGATACGCCGCCACTGCTCCACAGTTCCTGAGGGCCTCCTCTGCAGTTCCTGGACTCTTTAGGGACCTTTTTGTAATTTTTACATGTTTCAATATGTATTTAAATTTCTCTTAAATGTTTTTTAGTTTATGTTATGTTGTAACAATTGTAATAGAAAAACATAGTAAAAAGTGATGTGGAAGTGTGTGTTTGTATTTTTATTTATTTATGTTATTGAATTATAAAAATAAAAAAAGACAAAAAAAGAATTAATTGTTTAATTTGAATATGGTTAAATATCTCAAGGACAAATAAAATCATGTTATATTTTCCATGAAAATGTAAGAACATGTTTCTACATATATTCTGGGATTTAATAACTGATTTATTAAAACCTTAGAATTTAATTAATATTTCAAATTTTCAAATCACATCAAACCGTAAAGCAGCTTACCTCAGGTAGGGTGTGCTAGGGGTGCTAATACCTTCCTTAGCCACAACCAGTCTCTTACCCTCTCATCTATGACAAGACCAGTAAATTCAGGTTTCCTAGTAGCCCTCAATGAAATACTAGGTGGCGACTCCCAAGACCCCAAATCAAGCAAACCTAACGATAAATCGCCGAATCGCCGCGCGAGTGACGTGCGACAAAATGGCGACTCCACTGGGGAAGGTACTGTTTTCAACATTACTGGACTAAGCTTTGTGTTTTTGATGTGTTTAAATTTTTTTCCTTTTGTCTTATTTTATTTCTGTTTTATTCATGCATTGTATAGAATTATCTCATGCATCACAAGCTTTAATTTTTAAAGGCACACACAAGCTTCAGGTTAGGTGGGGGACTAACAGCTTACCTTACGACTTTTAGTCAAGATTTAAGTTTGTGTAAACCTCAACTCTTTGTTGAGTGCTTAGACTGTTAATGATTGGTATATGTGCCATCTCACTATCTGCTGAGCCCCCATATTGCCTTTACAAGGGTGATCACTGGGACAACAAGAGACCTTTTTTGGAGACCAAATAGTAAACCTACCTTTTGTCTTACTTAGAAAGATTAGAACTTGCCTTTAGGATGTATGCTCTGTTTTGCATCTAAGCAAGCCCTTCTTGAAGCATCTTGAATTCAGGACTATGGGGGATATAATGGTCAGTATTCAAGAAATTTTTATTGTAGAGTTTGAGCAAGAATAAAAATTCTTGTTTCATCATGCAAGAGTTATGACCGTATGTCACCCCTCGAAAGGCAAGTTCATCATATAGATTACATGTTCATATATTTATCATGCATGCACCGGGATGAAAAGTAGGTCCCTACGAGTCTACAAAAAACATGGAAGATGAAGAGTGTGCCCGCCGTAACGTCCATTTTCAAGAAAAGTTGGAGTTTCTGAAGACATGTATGGCTCGCCTCTAGCTACTCGAGCAAATACTGAAAAATAACTCTAGGGAAGTTCCTTCCAACCGACCTAACATCTTTGTTCAAAATCCAACAACGACTCAGCTCGAAGAAATTAGGGGCAAACATGGTCAAGATGCCTCCACACAATCTAATATTTTTGCAAAAAAGCTTTTGTGGGAAGGCTGACCGAAGGGGAATTGCACCATCGGTGCAGAATGGAGCTTGTTCTTGGTCTGCGAAAAAAAAACTACCTCAGTTTGATCTTGCCTGCAAAACTTCTTGATTTTTGTTTCAATCTATTCCAATTTTTGTTGGTGATTTAGCTCAAAATTCCACTAGATTTTACTTGTCAAATGGGCCTTTATTGTTAATAAGATCATGTGCTTATAACATGCCTTCATTTTTGTTGCTGTTTCATGCAAATAACACATTGAACATAACCTTTAAACATGAAACCATTGCGCTGAAAATCTTTTGATGTGTTTCCCTTTTCTTCCTAAATTTTGCATGATCTCACATATTTACAAGGATTTTTGGGAATTCAAAGTTTAGTAAAAAAACAAAAATCATGTTGATGTTTGTCCAAAAACAAACGAATTCTGGAAATTCAGGTGATTTCTTAGAAAGGTAATCATACACCTAGAAAACCTAAAAAAAAAAACAAAAAAAAACACCATGAAGCGACTTCAAAAGCTGAGTTTTATTTAAATGAATAATGAGAAATCACGCTGCATACTCGCATGAAAGCAAGGTTTACCAATCCTAAATGCATGCATTTGAGATGAAGAAAGGTCATCTTTGATAATCTTTTCACAATGCTAAAATATATTCTTTGTAGTTCCCTTTGGAGCCTAGTAATATTTTTTAGAAATAGCCTTGGCTAGGATCACACCCCACACTGGGGGGCAAGTGCAAGAGACATAGAAAAAACCTCAATGATTGAAAGTGCCCAAGCAACACTAGGGGGCATAAAAGAAAATTCTCAATCATTAAAGGTGCCCGAACAAAGCTAGGGGGCATGAAGAAAAATCCAAAGGATCCAAAAATTTTGAGCAAAAAAAAAAGAAAGAAAACCCAATGTAATGATGTTCAAAATCAAATGAAGAAAAAAAAAACAAAGAGAAAGAGCCCAAGCCCAGTACTGGGGGGCACGATAGATAATTTTGGAAAGACACTCAAATGACAAAAGGTCAAGAAACAAGCACAAGTGATCCTTAGTCTTGAAATCCCTTAAACACATTTTGAGCTTGTAAATATCCTTTTTCTTCATAACCAACAGCCCAAGCCTACATTACGTGTCTAATCAAGCCCTTTCTGATCAAAGGCAAGCAATCTGGATCGGTAGGCAGTGCTTTCTCGTGCGAGCCAAATCATTATTCATGCAAATAAAATAAATGCTTTGAAAAACGGTTCTCAATAACCCTCAAATTGAAATTTAAACCTTTTGTGACCAACTAGATATCACTTCGTGTTTTTCACCAAAAGCAAAACAAAAGGTTTTCATCACTTTTGGAAACCCCTCCATAGGAATCACTTGAATTTCTTCAGAAAGAGTTTGCTTTGAATCAATGTCGAAATGATTTCTGTGTTTGGAATAGCTTTGAAATTCCAAAATTTCTACATGAAAACAACTCCTTGTCAAAAACCAAACCTTCCTTCAAACAACCTTATCCCTAAACCTAAATTGAATACTTGGGGGCATGATCAAGCTGGGGGAAAAAAAAAAATCTTGGTAAGGCTGGCTCCATGATTCCCTTTCTAAGAAAAATGCTGGGCAAAATTGGCAACCTTTGAGATAAAGGGCGGAGGACAAAGAAGTATGATGATATCAAGTCCTTCCTAGAGGTCAAAATCACAAGAGATGACTCGAGTAAGTAAGAGCGAAAAAGCCATCGATGTTTACCACCAACACTCCAATTTTTGAGAAAAGAAAGACACCATGAAGAAATGGGGACCTACATTTCTCAGGTAAAGTATACATGCATATTGATCATAATGAATTGGTTTCAAAATTGTCAGATCAGTGTTTCATCATCACCTTTTGGGGTAGCGCGTTTTCTAACCCTACCACATTTCGAGTGCGCCTTTGAGCCCTCACTTCTCAGGTAGTGCGTTTTATAACCCTACCTCATTTCGAGTACGCCTTTGAGCCACCATCTCTTAGGTAGTGCGTTTGTCAACCCTACCTCCTTTAAAATACGCCTTTGAGCCATTTGTTTCTCAAGTAGTGCGTTTCTAACCCTACGACATTTCGAGTGCACCTTTGAGCCCTCGCCAATATTTTTCCTTGGGCAGGTCACCCATTACAATGAGACCATTATTTTTTTGGGTAAGTCACCCATTACAACGCGACCAATTCTGCATTTTTTTATCTGGGTAGGTCACCCATAACAATGAGGCCATTTTTTTTTGAAAAAATCTTTGCATTTTCCTGGGTAGGTCACCCATAACAATGAGACCACCTTTCATTTTTCATTTGGGTATGTCACCCATTATAATGAGATCGCTTTTTGTTTTTCATTTAGGTAGGTCGCCCATTATAATGAGACCACCTTCCACTTTCCATTTGGGTAGGTCACCCATTATAATGAGACCGCTTTTTGTTTTTCATTTGGGTAGGCCACCCATTACAATGAGACCGCTTTTCATCTTTCTGGGTAGGTCACCCATCATAATAAGACCATCATCTTGCATCTGGGTAGGTCACCCATAACAATGAGATCATTTTACACTTTCCATTTAGGTAGGTCACCTATCATAATGAGACCATCATTTTTCTGGTAGGTCACCCATAACAATGAGACCACTTTTCACTTTTCATCTGGGTAGGTCACCCATCACAATGAGACCATCATCATTTTTCTGGGTAGGTCACCCATCAATGAGACCATCTTGCATTTGGGTAGGTCGCCCATTATAATGAGACCACACACACATATTTGTATCGGTTCTGGTTAAAGGAGATTGCCAGATGAGATCTTAGGTTAA
>Ga0325414_1004009_pt1 | contig 15377 bp, 10 predicted proteins | sample PopdelMetagenome_8_FD_206183 | JGI IMG/M metagenome (GOLD analysis project Ga0325414, IMG submission 206183) | Populus deltoides microbial communities from Bellville, Georgia, United States - Leaf-PdKOR-R3 | ecosystem: Host-associated > Plants > Phyllosphere > Phylloplane/Leaf | place: USA...
TAATGGTGTTCATGCTACAATTTAAGTCATTATAGGTATTACAGACCTCTTCAAATTCTCACAAATGCAAGTATGAATTTTCTAGATCTAAGCCATGAAAAGAAGGTAAAAGTTGAATAATGCCTGGCTTAAAATTAAAGTGAGATGCATCAGGAGGAAAAACTATACATGAAGGTGCACTTGTTCTTGTTGGATTCATGTGGTCTCTTGGTGTTCTAACTCGATTATTCTCATTATTCTCATTATGAAGTGATTGGTTATCTTCTTCAGCTATATTTTTTGAAAATAATGAGGATACCCTACAAAGTCTACCACTTAATGTACATGACTAAACTCTCATGCACGTGTAAGAAGAGAATAAAAGGAAGAAGAAAACAAGAGAAAAAGAAACAAATCAAAAGAAACAAAAGTTAGATACAAGAGAAGTGAAAAATAAAAATAAAATAAATATTATAATTTATACAAGGCGCCAAAAACTTGACACAATCAAAGAGTTGATGTCTTATCCCAAGTGTAGGAGTGTCACAGTAATAAATAACCCGGCAAGATCGGGGTCGAAGCATAGGGAGGTGAACTATATAAATTATAATAATAACAACAATAATAATAAGAATAATAAGAACAACAACAACGATGATGATGATTTAAAGAGGACTTTGAGATATAAGATTATTAAAGAAGATTAAACAATGATAAAAATAAATGTCAAGGTTAGAGGGCTCACTAATAGTATTAGAGATAAGTAAAATATAAACTCTTTATAAATTATCAACATAATCATATTAATCATCTTATTTACATAATAACATACTTACAAATTTTATCAAGCATTCATGATGCTAACTTATGTTGACAACAAATCAAGTTCCTCTCATAATAACGATGTCGGCCGAAAACTATGAAGGATCAAGTATTTGATGTACCAAGTGTTATACAACACAAATCTAGATTAACCATTTAACAAGCAATGTATTAACCATTGATAAGATAAAAAAGATAAGACATGTTAATAGCAAATTGTTTAGGATTTAAGCATTAAAGTCCATGTTGAGGTTACATTATACTTATTCTAACACCATTAGTGAAACCTTGTCACCTTGACATAATTAACTTAGCTAGACATAATAAAGAAGAAAAACATAAATAAACAAGATAAGAACATAGTTAACTAAGTATAGTAAAGGAAATTAAAAGCATAAACAAGATATTAATGAAAATAAAACTTAAGCATTACAACAATAAAGAGAGAGCAAGAACATGATCTTGATCTTAGAACCAAGATTGCTAAATGAATGGCAAATGCCTCCTTTTATAGGTTAAAATTCAGAACTATTCATTCGGTAATTGATTATTAATGTAGTGGCCAACTATTGATTTAATGGACTTGGTGGACAACAACACTCAAGCACTTTGGCTGGATGAAATGACATTGATCCATTCAGAATTGGATAAAGTTTTCTTCATGAAAGTTGTTGGAAATTATCGTATCTTTCCACCCATAAAATTTCAGAGCATTTGGATCACTAGAGCTCGAGATATGGCTAACATACTGAGTAGTGCTGTTGGTGGACGTGGTGGATAGCCTCAAGCTCTTGTCTGGATGAAATGTCATTGTTACCATCAGAATTTGAGCAAATCTTCTTCATGAAAGTTGTTGGAAATTGGCTTTTCCTTCTACCCACCAAATGTCACGTCATTTGGCCTTCTAGAACTCCAGATATGGGTAAAATTCTAAGCAGTGTTTGGGCTGGATTACAGGACAGATTCTGACTTCTCTTTTGTGGCCAAACTTTGAATTTGAAAATGACAGATTTGGGTCTTACAATATTCATGAATATTATAGGCCTATTTCTTAGTTTTCCATCCATATAAATTAAGCTGAAATCCAAGATCTACAGCTCCATATATGACCCAATAACTGAATAGTGTTCCAATTTGAATTGAATCGGCATCTCCTTTCTAAGCTTAGTCGTTTCTTTGTCCTTTCACTTTCAATATTTAATCACATCAATTAATCCTTTGAATTGTGAGATATGCTTGCATTTAAAATAAACATTTACCATAAATTAAAGTTATTTTATATTATCAGATCTGTTATGAAAAAACATACTCTAGTTAAGGAGTTATTGATACTTCAAGTGCAAAATGATGATATAAAACCTTGATAAAAATAAACTTTTAAGTACTAATCACCAGATGATGTGCCATGAATGATTCAAAAATCGACAACAATGAATCTGATGAAAAATAGATGAAGGATGGGTATGGTTGGTTGTCTTTCTTTTGGTGTTTAGGCTGGATTATAATGATTTTAAGGTAAATAAGATGGAGGATATACTAGAATGATACTTTGATAAGTCGATCTGGACGCCACAAAAATCAATCTAGGATTTCGACGCCACACTCTTTGTGATTGAAGAGTGCTAAGTTAAGTAGGGTTTTTTACAAAAATCAATTTGGAAGAACAATTCTTAATTTCTCTGAATTAAGTTTTAAATCTTGGCCAAAAGTGTTTATTACATATTCTAATACAATATTTATAATTGGAACATCTCTCCATAGTTAGAAAAATTCAACATGACAGAAGTCAAGCCCAAAAATTAGACTTTGACAAAGTAACTAAACAAATTTAACTAGCACACCTTTTCTGACCTTAATTGAAACATAAACATACCAAATTTAAAACGACTATAACTTCTTGCACAAAAGTCCAATGCAATCATGGTTGGACAATCTAGAAAGATCACATTCTGAACTTGAAATCCACCTAGATTAATCTTGTCTTCACATGCAATGGATGACTTCAAAATCAAGTTTAAATTCATCTACTATTCTGACCGTAAACAACATCAACTTCTTTACTTATTTGCATTATCAATCCAAACTCAAGTAGCTCAACATCAAAAGAACCATTAACCATTAAGGGCTTTTCCCATGTCCAAGTTTCAATTGTAGGCAAATAAGAACCTTTGAACCAATTCCGAACAAATTGCTAGCTTTTAACTTCGAAGCAGCTTCAATCATTTCAATTTGACTCGTCAAGGCTCTTTGCAGTTGTTTCGCTCTCACTCTTATTAGTGGACCATCTGAATCTTCTTGTAGATTAGGTTTGGCTTTACGAGATGAATTATAATTCCCATGATGCACATCATCTACTTAGTCTTCACTTTTTTTTTTCACTTTTCTTAATTGTTTAGTTTTTTATATATTAAAATAAAATTATTTTTAAATAAATAATTATATGATATTTAAAAAATCATACAATTATGCCATGTTCTTTTTTTTTTTTATGTATAATATCTCGAACTAGCTTATACACATCGAACTAGATCCATACTCCCCCAAACAAGGCTTGCAAAATAGAACTTGTACCCCGTGGTTCGTGACCATTACTATTAGTGGACAAAGGGAGTTGAACTAGATACAGCATGCATACCCTCTTGGCTTTTGTTCTCCTTTACCAACACGGCCACCCAATAATGGTTATGTCATGCTTTAAAAAAATTATTTATTTCTCAAGAATTTAAAACTTTAGAATATTTGTGAATAGTTATCTCAATTATGATGTAATTAAATAAAAATAGAATTTAAAAATAGTCATGCGTTGGTGTAATTCCAATTCTCATTTGCTGCGACTGCATGCACATCCAAAGTTGAGAATGCAGCATCCATATAACTAAAAACTTCGGTCACTCATTCACCAAGACACCAACTCCTTACAGTCCTTTGCAGTATCTGGAAATGCATGTAAATTAATCTTTCTGATGGCCTCAAATAACAACTTTGGAAATTATGAGCCCATGATTCCTAAGACTTTCTCCTTCAATTATTAAATATAACTAGTATATTGATGCACATTTCGCAAGAGTTCAATAACTTGTTTGGCAACCAAGTTAGACCTAATGACATTGGATTTGACGACCATTCTAGACCTGATGACATTAAATTTGATGATCGAGCCAGACCCGATAGCATTAGGTCTGATGGTAATTTTTAACCCGATAGTGTTAGGTCTTTCTAACATTGGATCTAACTGCCGAGGCAGACCTAATTATAGCTTTGGAGGCCAAGCCAGATCCAATAACCTTGGGTCTGGAAGGTAAGCTAGAGTCAATGACATTGAGTTTGGCGGCTGAGCCAGACCCAATTATGGCTCCAGATCTGGAGACCCAGCCAGACCTAATAGCCGTGGGTATAGCGGCCTTCTCAGACACAATAGTCTTGGGTCTGAAAAAACATTTAAAACTACCACTAAAGTATCCTAAATAATTTTTTTTTATATTTCTTATAAAAAATATATTAAGGGTATCCTTCACAAAAATGCTAATTATTATTTTTTATTTTTTATATATAAAAAATTTGAACTACCCTGGAAATATATTAAAAATGTTTTTTGATTATTCGTTTCTATTTCTTATAAAAATAAATATTTAAACTATCGTATCAAAATGCTAATTAATTTTTTTTATAATTTTTTATTAAAAAATATTTAAACTACTCTTGATGTATTTTTTTATAAATATTTATTTTTTATAAAAAAATTAAATTACCCTCAAAATATCCTAAAAATAATTTTTTTTATAAATGTTTTCTATTTTTTTAAATCTTAAATATTTTTTTATAAAAAAATATTTAAACTAACATTAAAGTATCATAAACAAAAATAAACAGAAATGCTAATTAATGTTTTTTTATAATTTTTTTATTTGTTATAAAAAAACATTTAAACTACCCTTAAAGTATTCTAAATAATCTTTTTTATAATTGTTTTCTATTTTTTTATAAAATAATATTTAAATTACCCTTAAAGTATCCTAAACAGAAATTCTAATTAATATTTTTTTATAATGTTATATAAAAAATTATTTAAACTACCCTTAAAGTATCATAAATATTTTTTTTATAAATTTTTTCTATTTTTTATATAAAAAAATTAAACTACCCTTAAAATATCCTAAACAAAAATCCTAATGAATTTATTTATTTATTTATTTATTTATTTATTTATTTATTTAAAATGAGTCTGGCTATGCCAAATTCAACATCATTGGGTTTGGTGACTAAACCAAACCTAATAGCCTTGAGTTTGACTGTTATTTCAGACCCTGCAACTTTTGGAATAAGAAACAGAAAACACATCCCCAATGGCATTAAGAATGGCTGTCAAGCCGAGTCCAACAACTTTTGGTATAAAAAACAGAAAAGACAACTCCCTATAACCCTCTTGACATTTACAGTATCATTCACAGTACAAACATTTTATATCTATTGTGTGGTGCACAATGCAATAAAACTATATACACAACACCAGCACAGTTTTTTCCCACGTATAATGAGAAAGAACTGCAAATCGGCAACAGATATCATCACTGCTTGATCTGCTAACTGTGCCAGACCAATTTACTCCATCTCTAGCTTAAAATAACAAGAAAATGCAAATGGAATTAATATAAATATGATTCATTGAGGTTTCTCCATGTACTTATCCTGCACTTACTAATGATCACATTCATGCAGCTAAATATCATATCAATTTAAAAATACTTGAAATATTTAACCATCAACATCAACTTCAGAATCATGCATCCTGCTCTAATAAAAATAAAAACTGAATCTGATTCAGATGACAATAGTTCTATGACACTTGGCCCTTGTGAATTCATCACCTTGTCAAAAGCAGATAGAAAAGCCAGTCTTGTATTTTCACCATTTCAATAGCAATGACTAAGCTATTTACTTCTTTTAATCACGAATGCTTCTTCACGTCTTCCTTTGACACATTATGAAGAGATATCTAGCAAACATTAAAAAAAAAACAAAAACAGTTTTTGTACAAAAAAATGAATCAGCCAATAAGAAGCTATTTCAAACAGAAACCACTTATGACAAATCATAGTCTGGGTGACAGGAAAATTTTTGGCATCGGAAATTCTAACATTTATCTGTACAGCCAGAAGAAGGTTCGGATAGATAGCACAAATGCTTTTTAAGAAACTTGTATCGTAGTTAAGAGGTAGTTTTTTATTTTCTTATCCATGTTACTACAAAAAGGTTATAGCCAAATAAGGCGGCACCTAGCTGTTGGTGATGAAGCACGGAATGAATGAATAAATATCTTGCAAGTTTCCTATAAAGACAACAGTTATATTATTCTGACACAGATTGTTATGTAATTGAAATGAGCTGTTCAACAAAAAAATTTCCCAGAGACAAACTTCGGTTTGAATTTAAAGGTTTTAATTAATGAGATAAGTGGCAAACATTTCAATCAGGGCTATGATAAATTTTTTTTTTTTTTGGATCACCAAAACCAACCACATCAGGTACAGTTTGCAAGTTAATACATATAGAAGTATCAAAGATAACGCACCTTGAAGAGATTTCTCAAAATCTTGAAGCTGTGAGATGAAACCAGAATTAGGTCCAGCCTGAGGCCTTTTACTCTTCACATGTGCCAAAGCTTCAGATAGTCTCATTCCATGCCTTTTCATCAAATAAGCAACAACAATAGTCACACTGAAAAGCAGGACACATACATTGAAACAAATTCAGTCCAATAAGAAGTATTGCATAACCCACTACTTTCAAACTACAACCATCTAAAGAAGCAAAATGAATTTTTTCTTTTCTTCAAATTTATTTCCAAAGTTATTCTTGAAAGGGATGCTCTTTATTTTATTAGAGGTGTGAATCCATGTAATTTTTCTAATGTGATAAATGCTATAGATAAAATTAAAAGAATTAATAACACAATCATAAAAATGATGAGTACGATTCAAAGAGTATCTCCTATGTTGGAACAGAAAATATGCTCATCCACTAGACACCTCCAATGGTTCTCCAATCACAATCAATGTATTGAAACATGTCATCACCGCTAAAACACTTGCTCAAGTCTTTTCCATATTTTTGACACCAACAATTGTAAAGTTAATTGCAAAATATCCAACACTACTGTGCCTTCATGCAGATATTATTATAAAATGAAATTGAATCTTTTAAGTCACATGAATGTATGATCACCAATTTAACAGTACAAAGGCTCAATGAATGTACTATCCGCAAGGTAAAAATTGACCAACCAAGTTGTAGGAACCAAATGTATTATTTATTAATTAATCCATCTAAAAAGTTATTCCCAAGGGGACTGATTGGTCAATGTTAGATGCATAGTATATTGCACTAACAAGATAGAGAACATGTTTCCTGAAAATCAAGTGACCCCTGCAGGGAAAGATGAACCACCTTCGGGACCTTCCGACAAAGCAATGGACCAAAACACCACCTCCCTGCCTCTGGGCTTCGTCAATAAAATTGAAACACTTGTCGAAGTACTGCCTTAAATTGGTGTCATTTCTATCCGTGACTACCTCAAAAGAAACACCACAAAGAGTTGGTCAATTTGAGTTCTAGAAGCGGTGCAAACCATCACAAGCTCCATATGAATGAGAGAGAGAATTAAACATGGAAAGCTGATGCAAAGCAAGGAGAGATTACAACAAGATTGTGGGTTTGACAAGTAGTCTTCTTTACAGAATAGAGATATTACTTCAGCTACAACTAGATAATACATCAGATGCAAAGAGCAGACTGTAGCAGAGAGGAAAAAAATGGGGAAAGAAAAATAAATGCAAGGAAAACAAAGGAAAAAAGAAAATTGTTAAAGAAATCATCACTTGAGGTATGCCAGTGAAAGAGAATTACTAATACTATCACACCAGTTAGTAGGAAGGCACATACCTCCAATGACTTCATATACAAAATCATTTGGAAAAGAGGGAGGCAATGAATTAGCTACAGTTAAGATGTGTGTAATATTCTTGCTATTAAGTGCATCTTTGTTAGTAGCAGCACCCACAGAACCCAAGAATAGGCCCTGAGAAATCAAAAGAAATTACAGAAAATTCAGGCAAACAATTAAAATCCCAATCAAGACATCAATTAATAAAAACATCAAAGTTAACTTACCTCTTCAATCTGGCATGGAACATCATCTCCCTTAAAGAATCTAGCTACATTTATAACTCGCAAAAGTGCTGCTTCTTGATTCTTGATCGAATCATCAATCTGATTATTCATGGCTTGCAGGATAAGACTTTTATTTCCCGCTTGTTGCTTATGTTCTTCCTTGAAGTGAAGGAAGAGATTGTTAAGATTTAAATGATTAGCCAATTCACATTTCCAACTCTAGGTTATATCATATGAATAACATTGAATGTTTATTATCCCATATCACAATTACAACCTGGTACGACTATGAACACCAAACTATATTACTGAACAATTTACGGAACCATTCTCGAGAACCACATTATAACATTAATAACATTGTACTGGATTCTAATTTTACACAAAATAATGTAAACAACAAGGAATAGAAGTAGCCAAATTGGGAATTGAAAAGATGAAATCTTTACAACAAGAAATATAACAAGATCAAAACGTTTATTCTACAAAAGGATCAAATATACCAAAAACAACAAAAAATCCATCTGGGTATTCTTCAAGTTTCCACCTATTTAAGAAATAAACAAATGTAAAATGAAGAGGGAGAGAGAGAAAGAGAAGATTCTATTAACCTTCAAAGTTCAATCAAAAGAAATCTCTGAATCTCCTCGTCCACTCTAGTAGTGCTGGAAGAAGAACAACTAAGAGAATTCTCTGCGTACCCTCTATTTTGATCTTTTGAGTTCTGACACGTCCAAGTGTAAAATAAGAAAAAGATGAAGGGCATGTCTGTAAAGTTATTGGAAGGGCAAATTGGGCTATTAAAGAAAAAAGAGCCCTTCAACAGTTTCACTCCACTGGAGCCGTGATAAGCAAAATGAAAGCAGTGAGTGGTGGAAATGGAGAGTTTTGGGGTTGGAAATGGGAACATAAAAGAAGAAGGATAAAACAAAGTAAAGCATCGAAATCCTCTGATTCAGCAACAGGAAGAGGAGGAGGAGGTTACTGGTTCCCTTTAAAGCAAGCTGTGACCGCAGGTGCGCTTGCTCTTACTGGGGACACAGTAGCTCAAGTTACAGACCGCTGGAAAAAGAACAAGCCATCCAAACGACACTCCTATGACCAAGACGCTTCTCAGAATTCCAATGACAATCAGGTCAGTGTGTGTGTGTTTTCTTTTATTTATTATTTTTATTTTTTGCCATTTATTGGAAATGAATTTAAACATGTTGTTATGTTTGTTGATTTATTTAGCAGTAAATTTGAATAATTGATTTGTGTTTTCCTTAAACTTGGTTTGGAAAAAATGGCAATGCTATTAGCTTAGCTTATAAATTCAGTCTAATGTTGCAAGTCTACAACTATTTTGGTAAGTTTAGATGTTTCAAAATCAATGTAATAATTTTTACCATAATAAATACATGAAAAAGAAAAAAAAGGCAATATAGAAGGTATAAATTCACTACTTCTGTCTGAAAACTCATTTGGTTTGCCCAAGGCTATGGCTTGCGATTTTGTGTTCTAAACCCAACATAGAACTTATTGGCAGTGTTTTCTATGCTTGTGATTAGTACTGATTCTTAAACTTTTCTTTCATCTAATAAGACTTTGCACAGTCCAACCTTGTTTCCTACAGCAAGATAACATGGAAAGTATGCTGACCAACGCATAATATTGCGTTACTCTAAATATCACTGGAGACTACATTCATCCATTGCCATTTCATGTACTGGAAGTTTGCAGATGTTACTGATTTCTAATCTGGGCCAGCAACCTTTGTGATGCATTTAGGACAAGCCTATGTTGTTGTTTTTCAATGTTTATTCTTATCTACATAGTGTGCTTAAAGTTGTTTTGAGTTTGGATTTTGATGAAATGCTCTTGTTTAGGATTTTATTGGGATTTTCCTTTCTGATCATGATTGGCTTCGAGCCTTGCGAATGACTTCTTATGGGTTTCTATTGTATGGTCCTGGTTCTTATGCATGGTACCAATATCTTGACCGTTGTTTGCCAAAGCAGACAGTGAAGAATCTGATGCTAAAGGTACTAGTTTCTTTGGTTATCACTGTTAGCTAATCATAATCAGGATAAACTTGATAGGTCAAAGAGTAGCTTCTTTAAAAAATATGATGCAAATTCTTAGTTTCTTTTCAGGTTTTATTGAACCAAATAGTGCTTGGTCCATCGGTGATTGCTGTTATCTTTGCATGGAACAATCTATGGCAAGGGAAGCTTTCACAGCTTCCAGAGAAGTATCAAAGAGATGCTCTTCCAACATTGCTCTATGGTAATTCAAACTTTCATTGATTTGAAAACAAGTTTTTGTGTGATTTGATATTTGATATCTGGTTTCAATGCAGGATTTAGGTTCTGGATACCTGTCAGCGTATTGAATTTTTGGTACATCTTCTGCCCTTTTTTGGTGTGCCCTTTATAGTCCCTGGATTGAAACCCTTGAGCACAATGATGATTATATGAAGAACAGCACTCGGATTTTTTATCCTTTATTTTTTTTCTCAAATGCACAATTAACCACTCCTTTTTGGTGCTTTCATTTGTTACCTGGGGTTTTTGGGAGAAACAAATGCTAATATAGCTACAAAAACCTTTCTAAATTGGAGTATAACTGCTAGTGAGAAAAAATTATGTGATTTAAAACTTTTTGGTAAAATTTTTGTTTAACGCCATAAAAAAGCTGTGTTATGTTGTATATCAGAGTACAATTGTACACTTATATATTATGCATGCACATAAAATTCTCTGGCAAAATTCATAAAATTGATGTCTTAGAATTAGACTTATTTTCCATGTTGTTTATTTTGGCTAATTCTTTATAATCAACAGGGATTTCTTCCACCGACTTATTTCCCTCATGGAGCCAGGGACGTCAAAATATGGAAATCGTTTTTGTTAAACTTATTTTCACTAAAACAAGCAAGGTTTAAATTTCACAAGTTTTGTTCCACTTCTAAAGTTGGTGAAATTCACCAACGCACAAGGTTTTTTAGACACTGCATGCTTATGTTGAGGGACTTGTTTATGTAGAAGCTCTGATAATTTATTCCGCTCCTATCAGGGAGAAAAGCTTATAACTTCAAATTAACTTGTAAACTGTTCTTAAAAAATAAAAATAAAAACTTGATGTGTATGTTTCTCTGGCTTAAAACTCTTTCAAGAAAGCATCCGGTATGTGAGGTTATGAAGATTCACCTTGCTGCCAAACGCTCTCACGAAATTTATAAAGTCACCCTTATCAAACCATGGATATGGTAAGACTGGGGATATTTTTTTACTAGTTACATGAACATAGCATAATGTTTTCTCTCAGCCTCTCTGATCCAGTTACTTTTATGTGCTATGGGATTTAGAACCAAACCTGTGAAACAAATCTTCTAGAATAGATTTTGATTGAGGTTGCTAAAAAGGCATGCTCCATCTCACAAATCCTCTCATGAAGGTTCATTAATGACTGCCCAAGGACTATGGTGTGAACGAGGGTCAATACTTTAGTATTTATAAAGATAGCTTCCCCCGTCACGTTAGAAAACTTTGAAACTCCGATTATATGATTTTGCTTAACAACTATAGGAACATTGTTTGGGGGAGTCTGACTTTCCAAGATTATCAGGAGTGAAATTGATGGTGTTAAACTCCTAAACTTCATATGATAAACCTCTTCTTAGAACATGGTCCTGCAGCGCAGACTTTCTGCTATTGTTTCTTAGTAAGTGAATAGTTTTTTGAACTGCTGGCATGATTATGCAATATATCTGGCAATTTTGTAGGGCTGTCCCCATTCAAGCTCGTGTAGCTTTCATGTCCACGGGGTCTATATTTTGGAACTTCTGCTTGTCCTCAACATTGAACAAGTAGATTCATCATGTCAGCATTCTGAACATGAGGTTCGTTTTTCATATTTAAGAATGAGCTTTGTAATACTGTCTCTTCTTTTATTTTTATCCTTGTTATTTAAAATAACAATGTGAAACAGGTCGACCTTTCCTCCTGTGAAACACACAGTTAGGTAGACCATGATTGGCTCAAGAGAATGGCAGCTGTGAGCATTGATTACAATTTTAGAGCAACTTGAGATTTTTACCTATTTAAAAAACGAGCTTGGCTGTATGAGATTTTCTGAAAACATTTTGGTTTTGTTGTAATTCGATTGTATGAGAATAGAAAATAATTGTTCATTGACTAATAACCGAGCAGTATGCTGGAGGAAGTACGAAAGTTACTTGTGTGTCTTCCATCTGCTGATTTCTTTTCTTAATTGGGCAATGCCAATTCTCTCTCAAACCTTTTAATAGTTGGTTGGAGTACTCGTAAACCTGGGCAGGTGTTGTCCACAGGTTTATTAATTATGGTTTACGTTGTTTTTTATTGGAATAATAAATTTGATTCTAAAAGTATTTTGATGTTCTATTTTGAAGTCATTCAAAATGCAAACCCTGTAATGATATGGTCATATAATCCACATGCAAAAAAAACCAAATCACCAAATCATGGAAAGCATGATAGAAGAGTGGCATAGAAATTATGTAAACCAAAGCACTAATATTATTGGAATGAATCTCTATAAAATGATTAGCGTGAATTATAAATAAAAAGTATAATAAAGACATCACAATAATAGTTCAATTTCTTATTTGTCCCAACAAAGAAAAATATTGTGTTATATAAAACACAAGTTTATTCAAAATATTATAACTTCAAAGCAAACATAAGTACGAGCTAAATAATGTTATTTATAATAGGTAAAACAAACTTACTAAACAATTCTGGAAATAATAATAATAATAATAGAGTTCTAAATAAAATAGGTAAAATAACTATAAATTAACAATAAAACTAATATAAATCTTGCATAGTAGCTTCTAGATCTTATTTCAAGGCATTTTTAATTTTTGATTGATCTGAAATTTTAGTCTAATATAAAAAAACCCTCTCAAAATATCTGGTAAACTTTCAACTCGATCCAACATTGAGATTGAAAATTATGTTTGTTTAGCATAAAACTGCGCATTTGAAAAAATCAACCCAAAACTAACTTTAACTCTCCTAAATAAGCATGAAAATCTTTATAATACCTGTTGCCCCTTAATTTTCTTATAGGATATGAAAACTCCTAAAATATTATAACCTTTAAATGCCATTAGTCATCATTTCCTTGTGTAACTATGATAAATAAAGAATACTTATAAGAAAAGGATTTTAGAACATTAAAAGAATTATTGCCACACCTAAAAACTATATTGTTGTCTATTAAAGATCCTTGTAGAACTAGAAAACTCCTAAAATAAGTTGTTGACCATCCTTGTATCATTGGGAAAAGAGCCCTTCAAATAAAAATTCCACAAGTCAAAAGGCAATAAATAACAAAATTCACTTTGAACCTTCTTACCTATATTGTGATTCATTCTTAAACTTTGATTGACGTAAAATTTTAACCCCATGTAGAACAATATGTCTAGAAACACTAGGTAAAATTTCATCCCAATTAAATTGTCTAATTGATAATTATTGATGCAATCCTAACTTCAACACCAAGATATTCATTAGAGGTTCCATTAGGTCCAGTCACAAGACTTAGAGCAAAAAGATTCAAGAAGGTAGGTAATTAATGGACTTCTTCAAGATATATGAGTTAAGGTGGATTTTGAAAGGATATCAAAGAATAAAGAAACCTGATTAATTTGATTCATGTTTAAGAAAGACTTATAAAAGAGCATCCAGACATTACAAAAAGATTAGAATAAAAAAAATTCAAATTTGCCAGTTTTGTCCTTTCATTATTGTTTTAGTCATAACTGGAACTAAAAAAAAAGGAATTTTGATACGATTCTAGTTACATTGGAAAGTAGACATCCGTATATTTCTAGCGATATATCGTAGACCTTTCAATTTGTCAAGAGAAGGAAGAATAATTCATTTGAAGTTGGGCTTTGATATTTGCAGCATATTATAAAATTCAACTTTAGTCTTGTTTTAATTAGTTTAGCTATGATCTATTTATAGTTTATTTTAGGCCCTGCAGCATTTAAGGATTTATTTGGGTTGTGTTTTATTTTATTATTTTAGTTATTTTGGACTTTTAATGTGTTAAGATCTATTTATCAAGTTTGGTTCCATTAAGTCAAATTAGGGTTAGCTTTTATACTGTATAAATCAATTGTTAACATCATTTTCTAGTTTATGAAATTTTCTATAAAGTTGTTGCATATTGTGTGCTTTATTTTCTTTTATGTAATTAAGTGATTTTCATACTAGATTCTTGATTGAACTTGCAAACTCTTCAAAGAATTAATCAACTTCATTGTGATTTATACTTCTTGTCCGTGTCTCGTTATAGGCGTAGGGTGGGGGTGAGTAATTGCATATAACTTCAGTTATCCAAGGCAAAGTTCTTGTTAGGTTAAGTTGCAAACTTTTCTTCAAACCTCAAATTAGCAATCTAAGAGACAATTCTGCTTCATTTTTGCTCGATAGCGTAAAACTAGATACTAGATAACATTACACTAAAATCTAAATTTGATTGTTCAACATTTGCATGGATCATATCATCCCCTCTCTCTTCAAGAAGATTCATCCTCAAATCATTTTGTGGTAGAGAAACATCACTAAAACTCTTATTATGAACATGACACCTCATATAGAAGATGCTCTCGTTGCTCCTCCAAATCAGTCATCTTATCTTGTAATTTCATTGTATTTTTCACCACAAGCACTTTTCTCACTCCAAATACACCTCATGATTGTTTTTCCCTTTAAACTAAGGAATCTTTATGTTAATAATTCCCATCACCCATCTTCACACTGCCTACCATTGTTTTCATCCCAATTAGTCTTTTTTCTCAAAACATCAATTACATCATCATGTCTCTTTCTTCTCTCTATCTTATCCTTAAATTCTTTATTACCCTTGTTTAACCTTTATAACATCTTTAAATCTTCAAAACACTCCAGTGATAAGAAGATTTTATTTTCTCACTCCTTCACGTGTTTACACTCCTCTCGAGTTTCACTCAATTAAGCTTTTCACTATAAAATTCAACACAACCAAAAAGAATAACTTAGTTGGGCAATCCAAATATAAATAATGAATTAATAAGCAACAAAAGCCAAAAACTATGATTACAAATCTAGGAGTAACAAGCGAATTTGTACGAGATATGAATATTTTTTAAGACATGAAAAAAAATTATAAGAAAATATTATGAAAACGAATTGATTGAAACCCAAACAACACTTTATTATATTTCTTGTCATAATTCAATTTTGGGTTTCCTCCAAATTGTCCTTTGATTAGTACTTAAAAGTGCATTTTTATCAAGGTTTTATATCATCATTTTGCACTTGAAGTATCAATAACTCCTTAACTAGAGCATGTTTTATAATAATAGATCTGATAATATAAGATAGCTTTAA
>Ga0325414_1004014_pt1 | contig 15370 bp, 5 predicted proteins | sample PopdelMetagenome_8_FD_206183 | JGI IMG/M metagenome (GOLD analysis project Ga0325414, IMG submission 206183) | Populus deltoides microbial communities from Bellville, Georgia, United States - Leaf-PdKOR-R3 | ecosystem: Host-associated > Plants > Phyllosphere > Phylloplane/Leaf | place: USA...
AAGCTTTTCACTGTCAGTGAAATAATATTTTTGACCTTTTGAAAAAAATGTCAAATTATCTTTATGATACATTAGGATTGATCGCAGATAAATTAATCTACACACCTTCTAGAATGTTTTTTTTTTCTTCTTCTTTAAAAGCGAAAAAAATATCAGCCTTTAGTCCAGGGTTTTTTTTGTCTTCTTAGTATTATGATATTATCTGCAGAGTTGAATTACATTGATGCCCTTGAAGTCAAAAAAACCATTAAACTTGCACAGAAGGGCTTTTTCATCTTCTTCGTTTTTATGACGCTGAAGTTATGGAATTGTCCTTAAAATAATAATAATAAAAAGCATGGTTCTAAGGGTGTTTTTGTTTTTTACTTACAATTTTTTTTTTGTCGTTATTTTAAGGTTGAATCTACTGGCCATTTAATAATTTTAAAAAATTAAATATTATTTTTAAAAAAATATTGATCACACATCCATGCGTGGCAGCCCCCGCACCACTCGGGTGGTGCTTGCAAGGCTATTCAGTTACTAAAATTAGCCATTTGCAACGGTGTTTGAAGCTGTGCATCGTTTTCTTTGTATTAGTATGACACGTGTTCACAATGAAGATATAATTGAGCTTTCACGACTGTTTTTGTTTTCTTTTCCTTTTCATTTTCTTATTTAGAAATTCGTAATAACCCTTTCAAAAATTAGATAAAAATCCTTTAATTTTTATTTTTATCAATTTTAGCTCTCATTTTTTTATTACTATTTGTCTTGCTTTAATGCTTTTTAAGTTTAATTTTTTTCGCTTTCATTCCTAGGCATTTTATTTGATTTAGTTTTTAATCTAATTTTATCCTTATTCTTTTAATTATTTTTTTTCTAATTTTTATTTTTTTAATTATTTTTATTTTTCAGTTTTATCCCCAATTATTTTATTTCTTTTAATTTTTTTATCCATTTTCTGTCTTCATTCTTTTAATTGTTATTTTCTTATATTTTTCTTGATTTATTTTTTCAATTTTATCTCTCAACATTTTATTTCACTTATTTTTTTATTAAATTTTGATCATCGTTCTTTTAATTGTTTTTTTATTCCTTTTCAATTTAGTCCCTCAACACTTTATTTTATTTATTTATTTATCTAGTTTTGGTCCTTATTTTTTTAATTGTTTTTTTATCTTTTTTAATTTTGTTCCTCAACATTTTATTTTATTTATTTTTCTAATTCAATTTTAATCCTTGTTTTTTGAATTATTTTTTATTCATTTAATTTCGATTCTTGTTTTAGCTGAGCTGCCACGCTTTCATTTAATTTCATGTATTGGTAGGCAACTCCTTAGCAGTTCACATTCACATATTCATAATTTCATAGAGTAGCTGAGGCTATTCATTATAATCAAACATCAACATAATTAACTACAAGTTGTCTTATCTAACCTATGACTTTTGACACTTTGGTTTTCTTCAAAAAAAAAAAAAAAACCGCTTTATTAACTATATTTCACATTTGTTTAATTAAGGTTGTGTTAGATATTGAGTTTATATTTTATTTTGAAAATGCTTTTTAATATATATTTCAGTCAAAATAGTTATTAATTTAATGTTTTAAAATGGATTTTATGTATTAAAATTAAAATTATTTTAGAAACTATCAATTTAAATGTATTTTTACAAAAAACATTGATAAACACGGTATGATGACTCCAATAAATATAAGTTTTTAAATCAAATATATTGAGTTTACCATTAAACTCGTTTCCCTAATTGTTTTTATGTTTTAAAAGTATTTAAAAAAAATTAATTTTTATTTTTATTTTTTTTTATTTTAAATTAATATTTTTTGATATTTTTAAATCATTTTAATATACTAATATCAAAAATAATTTTTAAAAAATAAAAAAAATATTATTTTAATATATTTTTAAATAAAAAATACCACAGCTAGATTTTTTTAATTATAAATAATATAAAAAGGAAACGAGGTAAACATTGGCGACCGATGGATTGGAATTGGACTCAGATAAACGGGCATTCAACTATACATGTGTGACTTTGGAATGCTTTTTTCTTTTTTTCCTTGTGAGTTGTAATTATCTAGATTTTTCACGTGAGATGAGAGATTTGCGCCGTTTAATTCTTCTATGGCTTTCAATTAAAAAAAATCATTTATTTTTTAAAATCATTAACATCCGATTAATTATGTTAATTTTTTTTTTATTAATGTAGAGTATCCAAATCAGTTTAGACACACCTCAACTAATTTTATGAGCCCTAAAATTTATGTTAAATTTTGATTTAAATGGTGACAAGGTAAGATTTTTATAAATATTATTCCTATGAAAAATGAAATACAGAAAAATATACTCATTAATTTTCTCCTCTCAGTTATGTTATCCATATTCATGTTTAAAACTAAATAGAATTAAATAATTATGCTTCATATTCGATTTTTTCAATCTCTAAAAAAAACATGTAATACGTAGTTTTTTCTCGTAAAATCCTAAGCACGTGCTGTATCTATCCTCTCGTCTTCCCTCTTCGTATTCAGCTTTTTTATTTTAGAGCACACCGCAATGGGCTGAATTAATTTTTTAAAAAAGAAATTGTGTTCAATGCAACGAGTGTATTTAAAAAAAAAATTCACAAATAAAGCTATAGATATGACTAAATCAAAAAAGCTAATGATATTTTAATTAGATGATAAAAAATTAAAAACAATAGTAAATAGATCAAATAAAAAAAAGTGGTCATGATAACCTGAGAAAAATACCTTTATCCAAAAGAAGAAAAACGATGTAACTCAATTCTTAGCCAATTAATTACAAAATGAGAAAATTAGATAAAAAAACAAAAAAATATATGATATGCGTTAACTCGAATTAGCATGATAAACTTGTAACCTTGATAGTAAGGGTTGAGCCAAACCAAGTTAACCCGTCAAAATCACAACCCAAGCCATGGGATTGAGATATATTGATAGAAAAAAATGAAGAAAACCACAAAGTTATTTAAAAAAAAAAAACAATGTCGAATGATGAAATCATAAAAAAAAATAAGTAAAAAAATAAAAATGATGACAACTTATGTTAAATTTTCAAACCTGTAACCTGGGTTATTAGACTAGAAGTACCTTATCAAGAAAAACTACGAAGCTCAATTCCCAACCAATTAAATATCAAAGAATGAGATTGGAAAAAAGAATTATACAGATAGGATCCAAAATAAATAATAGCAATTGAAAGAATAAGAATCAAAGTTGAAATAAAAAATAAATTAAAGGACAATTGCAAATTTTTTATTGATTGGTAAAATTGAAAAGAAAAATCAATTTAACAAAATGACAAAAAAATGATAAAAAAATAAGGACCAAATTGAAAAAAATAACACATCACAAATTAGGATTGAATGATGAAATTGAAAACAAATTGAATTTTTGCAAAAGAAAACAAAAATTAGAAATCAAAAGAATAAGGACCGAAGTTTAAATCTTAATAAATAAGAAGACAACTCTAAAATTTAGAATGACCACCATGAATTTCGAATGGAGGAGAGAAAAAAAGAGAAAAATAAAAAAACACCATCAATGACAAATCGTCTTACCGTCGCCACCCAACCAAGAAGAAGATGTCACGACAATTCCAATGACATGATGGAAGGAAATTTTTGATCGTAGGGAGATGTTGCACGTACTTCCAAGAGGCCGCAAACACTTCCTACATGCTTTTCTTTTAAATAATATTTTAGATTTACTAAAAAATCAAATTGACCTCATTCAACTTGATAATAATAAAAAAAAAGAATAAAAAATCTCTTGAAAGCCAATTTATTTTTTTTATTATAAGGTAATTTAATTATTTTATTGTGCTTTAAAAAGTAAAAAGACAAAAAGCCCTTAAATGCCAATTTGAGAATTTTTTTTTATTTTAAGAGTATTTTAGCAATTCCATTATGTTTAAAAAAGATGGAAAAGATACATGTACCCTTATCAATTTGAAAATGACTAATAGGTATTGCAAAAAGACTGAATTACCCAAACAACAAGGCCATCGATTTTTTTAGAATGACAAAATAGTAATTGTACTATTGTGGTGAATAATGATATATGTCTACGGGCACAATAAAACTCTCTTTCATTTTATCTTTATTTCTTTCTTTTTGTTATGATACATTCACTAGATATTTAATCACAAAGAATTAGGCTTGTGGTTAAGAATGTTTATTCATTTTCTAGGTAGTGTCCAAGTCTTAATTGTACTAGATTGATATGAATATACACCTTTAAATCATATATATTTTGTTTTAAATTAGCATATTTTTTTTAAAAAAAATTGGCAAAATAGCACAAGCTGAAAAAAATATTAAAAATAGTAGAGTTTGGTAAAATTAGAGGTAAAAACCATGACTTTTTAAAAGTTTTTGTTGAAAAGTGTGACATTTTAAAATAAATGATTAAATCAAGTTGGCACACATTCTAAGGAGGAGAGATGAAAGAGTAAAAAAAAGAGAATGAATGAATGAGACCTTAAAGGTGCATTAAAGCTTTAATGAGGACACCTTTGGTACTATAAAAAAAAAATTCACACGAGATGAATCTAACAACATCAAGAAAGATCATCAATTATGGCCAGAGTGAGCCATACACGCCACCTAAAAGCAAGTGAGTCAATCGTTGCCCTTGGAGTAATGCTTGGGGACCACTATATTCATCATTGATGACTTAATGTTGTTGGATTAATCTCGTTGAGATTTTTCTGTTGGTACTGAAGGTGTTATCATCGGAGCGTTGATGTGTCTTCAAGATTTTATTTTTTTTCTTTCCTTTTCTTTTCTTCTTTTTTTTTCTTTGGAATTTGTGTTAAATTATTTTAACTATTTATTTAAAACATCTCACTTCACAACTATGACTTTTAAAAAAGTCATAGTTACCACTTTTGACTTTTATCAAAAATCTTTTTTAGTCGGTGCTAGTTTGTTAAAGTAATCATCTAAGCTATGTTAGAGCATCCATATTATTACTAGCTAAAATTACTTTTTAGTTATAATAACTAGAGGATATAAATTTTGGCAAAGCATTGTTAGTAGCTAAGATGCTTTTTATTTTGCTAAAATGAACAACACTTGTTATTTTTAGCGAGTATTGTTGCACTTCTAATTGTGAAGGTGATTCACGATGAAAAAAAAAGTGATTCATTGGAGAAATCAATTAAAGGCATTAACACACACCAACAATAAAACATTTCCCTCCCTAGGATCCCTTTGTCTAAGGTTTCTTCATATCTCAACAACAACAACTATTTTTACATTCTTCACTCGTTTTTTATTCCAATATCCAAAACATATTTACCAAATTGGTTGTACATACACTAATTTCAATTTACATATACAAACTCAACCTCTTCTTTCACTACCTTTTTCATTGTCTTCTCCTCCTATTAATAATACCAATTCCATTCAGAGATGGAACTCTATGTGCTTATATCACACACAAGCCAAGTGTACTAAGTTGAAGTTTTAGACTTTTCAACTTTTTATTAGCAATTACTCCTTTTGCTGATTTCTAGTGTTAATTTTATTGAAAAAATAGCTAGAATTAGAAAAATAAGTGCCCACTTTTATAAGTTTCTGATGTTATTTTTTTTTAATTTGTGAAAGGTTTGGACTTTTAAACCATGATTGGTAATGGATTTTTTGTGGTTTATATTCAGATGGATAACCCTATTTATATAGGAAGGTTTAATCATAACTGCTCTAGGAATTTTCAAGTGAGTGCTGTTGATTTTGAGCAAAAAAAGCCTTAAGATTTTGACTTTTCCTTGTGTTTGGTTTAGAAGGGAAAGTCAAGATTCTGGAGTTTCCTTAACTAATAATTGATGTAAAAAATATAGGTGCTGTATATTTGTTTCACAGGTTAAATACTATTTTCTTTTTATAACAATATTGAATGGTTTGTTTTTTTTATTGTGAAAGTTAAATCAAAGGTTTTAGATATATATGAAGGGAGTTTCTCTAATACTGTAAATTATTATACTACAAATGTTGCGTTGTTGATTTTGAATGAAACAGGCTTAAAAAAATGGAAACAAATTGTAGAACGTGTCATGAATATTATGAAATGCATCAAATGAAGATATTAGCTAAATGATATAATAATGGTTTTGATTAGTATGCATTGTTTATTTATTTATTTTATTTCTTTAAGTGCGCGCATTTTCTTTTTATTATATTAAATTTCTACTATAATAAAAGAATTAAATTTCAAAAGTGTCACTAAATAATTAGAAAATTTATTAACATAATTTAAAAGTAATTAATAACATGAAATAACATGTAATTGATTATTCATCTCATATTTAATTTGAATAAAAAAAATTATGATTCTATGTTTTAGAGAGAATGAATATCATCATATTTTAAAGAGTTAGCTAAAATGACTTTTTAGTTATTTTAGCTATAATATAAAAAAAATACAAATGCAGATGTTATTAGAAAGAATAACCTAGTTTAGAAGAAAGATCATAGTGAATGAAAGGTAGGGCATAAATCAATCTTAAATCACCCAAAGAGAAATTTAGTTTTATTAAGGGTAAATTACTCTGAGCATCATGTGATTTAGTTTTTTTTTTTTTTTTTTACTTTGCAACCAAGTTTTCAAATATTACACTTTGCAACCTTGGTTAAAAAAATTCTAAAAATCAACAAAAAGATACTAATGCCCACCATATGTATTACCCTACTCGTAGTCAACCAACCTCATTTGCTCCAAATCAACAGTATACGACAATAATTGTTCTCTCTCTCTCTCTCACATAACAGTAGACCCAATCACCACCTGTCAAAACCTTCGACCTTCATAGCCACAACAAGTCCCCATTAGAAATCTCACCAGAAATCAACCAAAAATCTTAACTTTTCTTTTCATTGAAATTGCTATCACAATATCAATCTATACCCTGAACCATCCACAACATAAACCAGAGAAGAATAGAAAAGCAAAATTAAAAAGAAAAGGAGCAAAATCATCATCTCATTTCTTAGTCTCAAAGAGAGAGATTGTTGGTAAGGGTGTATGTGTATGTACATGTATCACTCTCTTAATCCACATAGATGGGTTTTCATCCTTTTTTATTTATTTATATCGAAACTTTAACGTTCTGCAGAAGAAGCTACCCAAAACCTAATAGGTGGATATAGATAAAATTATTGAAATTCAGTCAACTTGGTTTTAATGGACACTATCAGATATATAAATTTACATCACCTGTTCAACAAACCAAACCTTCTGTGATGCCCAATATAAATGATGACCATCTGTTTGTATCTATGTTTATTTTGGAATAATTACTAACCAAGTGCCCATTTTAGAAGGAGAGAAATTCTTGAGCAAATGGTCTCCTTCCAGGTACCTTGGAGGGGATTATTTGTTCTTGTCTTGCCAGATTAGGCAATTATGAGGAGTTTAATGGGAAAAATCCACTAGAGAAAATACTCTATAACAACTGATAGTTTGGGATATACAGCTTCAACTACGAAGTTTCTAAGCTTCTCACTAGCATAAACTAGCTGCCGATAAAGATTGTCACTATATTGATAAACCCAAAGGTTTCACCATTGAAATATGAGCTGCTTTGTTGGGTCTCATCTTAGTTTCGAATACATTATTTTGAAAATGGTTTCGAAATGCCAAGCTTGTAGGTTGTGGGATAGTTGTGGTTGTCATTGTGAGGAGAGCTGGCCACCGGGGTTAGCGGTTGTGTAAGAGAGAGAAGGGAAAAAGATAGAAAATAACGAGGGCTAGGGTTATCCTGATTTATTCCTTTCTATTTATGCATAATTATGTTTTGAAAAAGAATGAATTTTTAGTTATTATTTTAAATATAATAATAATTTTGTTAAAAAAAATATTTTTATTAATTTTTTTTCTGACATAAACTTCTAAGGATATAAAATATTAACCACCTTCAAATCTTAATTTGCAAAACATAATATTTGAAAACTTAAAGTAAAAAAAAAGAAAACCATAAAATGCTAATAAGTAATTTGCCATTTTATTAAGACATAAGCAGCGTACTCCAAGATACCCTCACAGTAAAAAAAAAAAAAAAAAAAATGTCTTCGAATCTATTACCCTCGGTACTCTCTCATTTGTTTAATCCACCCCCCTAATCCACCCCCTTTTCTCTCCCTTTTGTCTTTAAATTAATAAAAGAAAAACCTTCATTTTGTGTCCCCATCTTGTCCTTACCATCCCTGTTCCTTCTCTTCTCCGAATTACCAAGAACAAGATATAGAGCCGTTCAGGACTTACCTAACATCGCCCGGCGATCCACATAGTAAACTCTCCTCCTTACAAGCTGCTTGGGTTGCCAAGAACCTTCTTCATCTCTTTTTCTACATTACATAGCTAAGAATAATAATAAAAAAAACCCATCTCCCACTAACACCACACAGGCACAGCTGTGTCATAAAAGGAAAAAAAGACATATTTAGTCCCAGTTATGCCCTATCAGTGCTTCACAACTCGGTCCTTCTTTCTTTCAACACCCATTTCACTCTCTCTCTTTATGAATTTATTCTTCTTTCTTGCTTTCTCTATGTGAGAAATGCTCAGAGTGTGGACGGTTAAAGGTGGTGGCTTTCTTTGAAGCATTCCTTTTTTGATTTTAACGATTTGTTCAAATTTTCTTGTCCTCCTTTTTTCCCTGCCGTTTAGCATTTCCAAAGCTTTCAACGAATCTGACAAAGGGATCTGTTCATCTATTATATCTATATCTATATATATATATATATACAAACAGAAGGTAAGCCTTTATTTAGTTAAGAAGACTACTAGTTCTTTCTAACTACTACATGATCTGCAGTGTTTTGCTTGGTTTTAAGATTGATGTATGGCCTGATTATTCATTGCACGAAAGGTAAAATGTTTTACGGTGAAAAAGGGTTTCTGGGTCTTCTTTTTCGTCGCTTAAAGCAAATGTCATTTTGGATCTTGGGTTGTTTCTGCTACTAGGCTTTTGGGTTCATCTTAAAGTGTGTAAATTGTGACGATGTTTGTGGAAATTATGAGGTTTCTTTTCTTTTCTTTTTAATCTTAGGTGTTTTGCCTTTTGTATTATATAAGTAAACTAGAAGTCAAAAGGGTTTTTTGATAGTTAAGCCTTGAAGCTGTTATACTGTTAATTCTCTCTTCTTTATGCTTCATTTTCTTAGCAGTCAAACCGGTTTTAATTATATTTGTGGATGTTCTGTAATGATCCGACCACCCTGTCTTTTTACGTGAAGAGCTTTTGACTTAATTTGAATCCGTTTGAAATTGAAAGTTTTTTTTCTTTTTTTTGGCATCGCGAACCTTATTTTCTGTTAGTCTGTTGATCAAATGTAGAGAGAGTAAAATAACTTGAAAATTATGAGTGCTAGATTTTCATGATCTGTTGTGCCATGTATAGTTTCTTGGCCCCTAAGCAGAGGATCTGAATTACATATTGAAATTTTGTTTTGATTGTGATATGTTAGGATCTGGTTGGAATTATGAAAAATATGCTGATGGGAATTAAATTTCCGTGCAATAATGTAAATGCAGGATCTGAAGAGAAGTCTCTTATAGTGTTAAAATATGGCCTCAAAATCATTCAAGGCTACTCGATCAAACCTATCAACTAGCTCGGATGCTGCGGAATCTCACAAACCTCCCCTGCCTCCGTCGGTGACATTTGGCCGGAGAACTTCTTCTGGTCGCTATATCAGCTACTCAAGGGATGATCTTGATAGTGAACTTGGGAGTAGTGATTTCATGAACTATACAGTGCACATACCACCGACCCCTGACAACCAACCCATGGATCCATCAATCTCACAAAAGGTTGAAGAGCAATATGTGTCAAATTCGCTCTTTACAGGTGGTTTTAATAGTGTAACTCGTGCTCATCTCATGGACAAGGTGATTGAATCTGAAGCCAGCCATCCCCAAATGGCTGGTGCTAAGGGATCCTCTTGTGCGATTCCAGGGTGTGATGCAAAGGTGATGAGTGATGAGCGAGGTGTTGATATTCTCCCTTGCGAATGTGATTTCAAAATATGTCGGGATTGTTATATTGATGCAGTGAAAAGTGGGGGTGGAATTTGCCCTGGTTGTAAGGAGCCTTATAAGAACACCGAATTAGATGAAGTGGCTGTGGACAGTGGAAGGCCTCTTCCACTTCCTCCACCGGGCACAATGTCCAAAATGGAGAGGAGGTTGTCGTTGATGAAGTCAACCAAATCAGTGCTGATGAGGAGCCAGACTGGGGACTTTGATCACAATAGGTGGCTCTTTGAAACAAGGGGAACTTATGGGTATGGGAATGCTATCTGGCCAAATGATGGGGGTTTTGGCAATGGGAATGATGAAGAAGTTGGTGAGCCTAAAGAATTGATGAGCAAGCCATGGAGGCCACTTACTCGAAAATTAAAGATACCAGCTGCTGTTATCAGTCCATATCGGTACATTCTCCTTGTTCATCATGTTTCTATTCTCTTACCATTGATAGTATAACGATGGCCATCATTCTTTTCCAAAAGTTTAAATTGCTATATCTTCACCTATTGCATTCAATTGGTGCATTAGTTTGGTAGAAGGGAAGATAAAATACACTCTGATATTGGTTTTCATTTTATTTCTTTGTTGTATTTCCTATCACTTTGCCATTTGGTTTGATGATACTGAGTTACAAGAAACATGACAACTGTGTCTCTTTGCTACCAGGAACTTCCTAATGAAATGCAAAATTTAGATGACCATTTGGTCCATGACTCCGGGACTGCCTGTTATATCACACATTTATTCATTCAGTGATGGTTGGATAAAATCCTAGGCTACATCAATGCCCTTCCATGTTAGGGGATAAAAGAATTGTTGCTAGAGAATAAAAAAATCAAACAATTTATATATGTACTTTTTATTCACTTTCTTAGTGGACATGCCTTAGTGTTTCTTGTATCCTCTAATCTGACATTTATGGCTGCCAAGCTAATAGCTCACAACTGTCATTGTAAATATCAAGCATTGAATTTGAGCTACACCTTGTTCCAAAGATTTTATAGAAGAAAATTAACTCTATGTATCTAGTGAATTTTCCAGGGTCACAAAACAATTCTAAACTGATTGCATTTGTTACCTTGCATTGAAGAATCAATTCTGAAATCATCTCCATTATTTTTGTTGTTTCATTAATGATTATTGTGCATTTCATGAAAATTGTCAATATGTTATAACTTGAATCCTAAATGCAATTTTTACTTGAAATTATGTAAACTTGTTGCCATGGAATTTGATTTGCTCATTTGAAACGTGTACATTATTCTGTGAAATCATTTCAGTTCCATGAGAGATCCATCCAATTCTATCTAAACCTTTTATTTTTCATTTCCTAAGAGCCTCTATTTGGAGATGGGAATAGACCCTGGGTCTTTTGCTAACTCTCTAAAGAATTTTTGAGCAGGCTAGCTGGAACTGTTTATTTGGCTTGCAAACTTTGCTTTCCTGTTTCTCTTCTATTGGCATTTCCTTCCATGTTATTCACTAATGTTTATACATATGGTGTTAGGATAAGTGTTGTTTAATTCTACACTTTGAAAGTTATGTTGACTAATGCTTTGTGCATCTTGCTGCATCTCTTCTTATATAGGCTTCTCATTCTTATTCGGATTGTGATACTCGCATTGTTTTTGGAATGGAGGGTCAGACACCCTAACAATGATGCAATTTGGCTGTGGGGGATGTCAGTGGTTTGCGAGATCTGGTTTGCTTTTTCATGGCTTCTTGACCAGCTTCCAAAGCTATGCCCAATCAATCGTGCTACAGATCTTAATGTCTTGAAAGATAAATTTGAAACACCCAGCCTTAGCAACCCCACTGGTAAATCTGATCTCCCAGGCATAGATGTTTTCGTCTCCACTGCAGATCCAGAAAAAGAACCGCCTCTTGTCACTGCAAACACCATCTTGTCAATTCTAGCAGCTGATTACCCAGTTGAAAAGCTTTCTTGTTATGTTTCTGATGATGGAGGTGCCCTTCTAACATTTGAGGCCATGGCTGAAGCAGCAAGTTTTGCTAATATATGGGTTCCTTTTTGCCGTAAACATGGCGTTGAACCCAGGAATCCAGAATCCTACTTCAATTTGAAGAGGGATCCTTACAAGAACAAAGTGAAGCCAGATTTTGTCAAGGATCGCAGAAGAGTAAAGCGTGAGTATGATGAGTTCAAGGTCCGAATAAATAGCTTGCCTGATTCTATTCGCCGCCGATCTGATGCCTATCATGCTCGGGAGGAAATCAAGGCCATGAAGCTTCAGAAACAGCACAAGGACGATGAACCTGTGGAGAGCGTAAAGATTGCAAAAGCGACATGGATGGCAGATGGTACCCATTGGCCAGGGACTTGGCTGAATTCTGCACCTGAGCACTCTAGGGGTGACCATGCTGGTATCATACAGGTATTAGTTTGGCTACAAACTGTTCATGTCATTGTTCAAGCCGTGTGGATGATTACACTAATTTTTAAACCATGTGTCGGCGGATCTGGAAATTGTGTTAGATTTTCTTATTGTTATTGCTGACTGAACAACTCAATTCAACTTTATATAAACTAGTTGGGATTGGCCACGTGGATTCACTTTCTCCATCTCTTTTGATATGTGCTAGAGTTTAAAAAGTTGTTGTGTCATTCAACCTTCCAAATGAGGCTGATTATTACTTGATGCAGGTGATGCTGAAACCTCCGAGCGATGAGCCACTACTCGGAACTGCTGACGATACCAAGATAATGGACTTCACTGATGTTGATATTCGTCTCCCATTGCTTGTCTATGTTTCTCGTGAGAAGCGTCCAGGCTATGATCACAACAAGAAGGCAGGGGCCATGAATGCGCTTGTTCGAGCCTCAGCTATTATGTCTAATGGCCCTTTCATTCTTAACCTTGACTGTGATCACTATATTTACAACTCCCAGGCAATGAGGGAAGGCATGTGTTTCATGATGGATCGAGGAGGTGACCGCCTATGTTATGTTCAGTTTCCTCAGAGGTTTGAGGGCATTGACCCCTCTGATCGATATGCTAATCACAACACTGTTTTCTTTGACGTGAACATGCGTGCCCTTGATGGTCTTATGGGTCCAGTCTATGTTGGAACTGGCTGCCTCTTTAGAAGGATTGCCCTTTATGGCTTTGACCCCCCACGAGCAAAAGAAAACCACCCAAGCTGCTGCAGCTGCTGCTTTTCCCGGCGCAAGAAGCATTCCTCGATTGCAAACACCCCAGAAGAGAACAGGGCTCTAAGAATGGGTGATTCTGATGATGAAGAGATGAACCTCTCCCTGCTCCCTAAAAAGTTTGGCAACTCAACGTTTCTCATTGACTCAATCCCAGTGGCAGAGTATCAAGGTCGTCCTCTCGCAGATCACCCAGCTGTTAAGAATGGACGCCCACCTGGTGCTCTCACTATTCCCCGTGAGCTTCTTGATGCATCAACTGTTGCAGAGGCAATCAGTGTCATATCTTGCTGGTACGAGGACAAGACTGAGTGGGGAAATCGTGTTGGTTGGATTTATGGATCTGTCACTGAAGATGTTGTCACTGGGTATAGGATGCACAACAGGGGATGGAAATCAGTTTATTGTGTGACCAAGCGTGATGCCTTCCGCGGCACTGCTCCGATTAATCTCACAGATAGGCTTCATCAAGTTCTCAGGTGGGCTACTGGTTCTGTTGAGATTTTCTTTTCCCGCAACAATGCCCTCTTAGCCAGCCCTAGAATGAAATTTCTTCAGAGGATAGCATATCTGAACGTTGGCATCTATCCCTTCACTTCAATCTTCCTGATTGTGTACTGCTTCCTCCCTGCACTTTCCCTCTTCTCTGGCCAGTTCATTGTTCAGACCCTTAATGTCACCTTCCTTGCTTATCTCCTAATCATCACACTGACTCTGTGTTTACTTGCTGTGCTGGAAATCAAGTGGTCTGGAATTGAGCTAGAGGAGTGGTGGAGGAATGAGCAGTTTTGGTTGATTGGAGGAACTAGTGCCCACCTTGCTGCTGTGCTTCAGGGGTTGTTGAAAGTCGTTGCAGGGATTGAAATTTCTTTCACCTTGACTTCAAAATCAGCTGGTGATGATGTGGATGATGAGTTTGCTGATCTCTACGTTGTCAAATGGACATCGCTGATGATACCTCCTATCACCATCATGATGGTCAACTTAATTGCAATAGCAGTTGGATTTAGCCGAACAATTTACAGTGTTATACCACAGTGGAGTCGATTACTGGGCGGGGTTTTCTTCAGTTTCTGGGTCTTGGCTCATCTCTACCCCTTTGCTAAAGGGTTGATGGGAAGAAGAGGAAGGACACCAACCATTGTTTTTGTGTGGTCAGGTCTTATTGCAATCACCATCTCTCTCCTTTGGGTGGCAATCAATCCTCCGTCTGGCACCAACCAAATCGGTGGCTCTTTCCAGTTTCCTTGATAGGTCTTTTTTTTTGTCCTTCCGAGTTTAATTTATTCAATGACATTCGTTTACTAAATTCTTAGTTCAAAACACCAATCCTGCTGGAGAACAGACTAGTTATGTTCCTTGCACCCATTTTGTGTAGTGGCTACTTCCACAACAGTTCTACCGAAGATGGAGATCAGGACCGAGAAGATGGGCGGCTGGTTTTCTTGTCTTTGTTGTTTGACAATGCATTGCATGAAATACTAAAATCAGCGGACCCATTTTCAGGCAGATGACTAGAATTGTGCTCAATGCATTCTTTTGTAATTTAGAAAAGCGAACGTAAATTTTAATGGAATATTTTTTTTATTCCAATGCTTCTTCATTGGTTCATTCCCTTTGTTCATGGCAAGGGCCCAAAGTTGTTATATGTACTTTGGAAGGGACGATGATTCATCCTCGGCGTGTCCGAAGTTGTCTCAAATGTAAGATTCTTGACCTATCATTGAGGTGTAGCAAGCATGTTCAATACCATGACCAAAATTATTATTTCTTAATTTCTCAAATTATCTTCAACTTTTTTTTTTTTTTAATTTGGTCGACTAAAGTCTGACCAAGATTACCGTGCTTCGTTAAAATGAATTTTTACATGTAGGGGCGTAGGGGTTTAATTGCAAATCTTTTCTCCAATTTAGGTGTTAAATAGCATATGCTAAAAACTTAGTTTATTTACATAATTTTTTCATGAAATGTAGACCTCCTCCATAGTTTATTTGGCATAGAAATCATGGTTTATTAACCGCTTAATGCAAGCTTCTATTTTCACACTCGATACCTTCATTTTGTAAAGCTATTTTGAATTTTCATGGTTTTCACGACCAATATAAACTTTACACCTTATATCTTTTAAAATAGCTATTTGACTC
>Ga0325414_1004016_pt1 | contig 15370 bp, 9 predicted proteins | sample PopdelMetagenome_8_FD_206183 | JGI IMG/M metagenome (GOLD analysis project Ga0325414, IMG submission 206183) | Populus deltoides microbial communities from Bellville, Georgia, United States - Leaf-PdKOR-R3 | ecosystem: Host-associated > Plants > Phyllosphere > Phylloplane/Leaf | place: USA...
TATGAATTGATGTCTAGATGTTAATTTATATATTGAGTTCTTAGACTTGAATTGAGGAAAAAGTATGAGTTGTTAAAGTAAAGAACTTCATGTGTTGTGTGTAAATGGAAAGGTTGATGAATTTGGACAGTTTCGTCTCTTAACCTTCAAAGAGATTTTGGGTAGGAGAATGAAGGAATTAGGATCAAGTTCCTTATAGAAATTGTAGTTTTGGATGTTTACTAACTAATAAAATTGGTCTTGCTCAATTTGGAGTCATAGAACTCCAGTTATGGGTCACCAACCGAGACTGGGTCATGACAGACCTTATAGGGTAGTAGGTCTGGTTCATTGATGAGCAATTTTGACTATCTTAGAGGCAGAACTGGGTTCTTCTCAAAACATAGAACTTGTAGTATCATGTTTTACCTTTCCAACGCCATAAATTTTGCTTGAATCGAAGTTCTATAACTCTATATATAGTTAAAAATATGAGGAGAGGTCAGACAGTAACAGTTCAAAAATGGACAGTAACAGTCCAAGTGTTTGTTAATGAGCAATTTTGACTATCTTAGAGGCCGAATTGGGTTCTTCTTAAAATATAGAACTTGTAGCCTCATGTCTTATCTTTCCAACGCCATACATTTTTCTTGAATCAGAGTTCTATAACTCTAGATATAGCTAAAAATCTGAGGAGAGGTCAAACAGTAACAGTTCAAAAACAAGACAGTAACAGTTCGATGTCTAGACAGTAACAGTTCAATGTCTAGACAGTAACAGTTCAAAAATAAGACAGTAACAGTTCAATGTATAGATAGTAATAGTTCAATATCTAGACAGTAACGGTTCAAAAACAAGACAGTAACAGTTCAAAAATGGACAGTAATAGTTGGACAGTAACAGTCCAAGTGTTTTCTGATGAGTGATTTTGACTATCTTAGAGGCACAACTGGATTCTCCTCAAAACATAGAACTTATAGCCTCATGTCTTACCTTTTCAACGTCATAAATTTCACTTGAATTAAAGTTCTATAACTCCAAATATAGTTAAAATTCTGAGGAGAAGTCAGACAGTAGCAGTTCAAAAATGGATAGTAACAGTTGGACAGTAACAGTCCAGGTGTTTTCTGATGAGTGATTTTGACTATCTTAAAGGCAGAACTGGGTTCTCCTCAAAACATAAAACTTGTAGCCTCATGTCTTACCTTTCCAACGCCATAAATGTTTATTGAATCGTAGTTCTAGAACTCTAGATATAGTTAAAAATCTGAGGAGAGGTCAGACAGCAATAGTTCAAAAATGGACAGTAACAGTTGGACAGTAACAGTCCAAGTGTTTTCTGATGAATGATTTTGACTATCTTAGAGGTAAAACTGGGTTCTTCTTAAAACATATAACTTGTAGCCTCATGTCTTACCTTTCCAACGCCATAAATTTCACTTGAATCGGAGTTCTATAACTCGAGATATAGTTACAAATCTAAGGAGAGGTGAGACAGTAACAGTTCAAAAATGGACAGTAACAGTTGGACAGTAACGGTCCAAGTGTTTGTTAATGAGCAATTTTGACTATCTTAGAGGTAGAACTGGGTTCTTCTCAAAACATAGAACTTGTAGCCTCATATCTTACCTTTCCAACGCCATAAATTTTTCTTGAATCGTAGTTCTATAACTCCAGATATAGTTAAAAATCTGAGGAGAGGCAGACAGTAACAATTCAAAAATAGACAGTAATAGTTGGACAGTAACAGTCGAAGTGTTTTCTGATGAATGATTTTGACTATCTTAGAGGCAGAACTGGGTTCTTCTCAAAACATATAACTTATAGCCTCATGTCTTACCTTTCCAACGCCATAAATTGCATTTGAATTGGAGTTCTATAAGTCTAGATATATTTAAAAATCTGAGGAGAGATCAGACAGTAACAATTCAAAAATGGACAGTAACAGTTGGACAGTAACAATCCAAGTGTTTGTTAATGAGCAATTTTGACTATCTTAAAGGCAGAACTGGGTTCTTCTCAAAACATAGAACTTGTAGCTTCATGTTTTACCTTTCCAACGCCATAAATTTTGCTTGAATCGGAGTTCTATAACTCTAGATATAGTTAAAAATCTGAGGAGAGGTCAGACAGTAACAGCTGGACAGTGATAGTCCAAATATAAAGAAAGGAATGATAACTAGGATTGAACAAAAAACGACAGTAATAATGATTGAAATGAGAAAAACATAAAGTACTAAGAAATTACTGAAAGAAAGACTTATTGGTTGGTGATATGGTTATTATAAAACATATCCTTCAGTGAGGTAAATTTATGAGATAAACCTGTGATTTGCCAGGAGGGACCACAGACGTGGTGCAGCAGCAGCAGCAAGGGAGCACGAGTAGAGCTTCTATTGCAGGTAGGTGATTCACACCTATGCTTTCTAGTTAAATTCCATGATTTAATATATTATTGATGTGAAATGTGAATTACTGGATGTATGTGTATTCAAGATGAAAAGTTGTTATGGGAATTGCCAACTAATGAAATTATCACTGACAAAGGAAATATGAGAAGTGTGATTTGAGGCATAAACTAGCATACATTGAGTGTATGTTAGGATCCCGGGTAAGGGGATCATCACGAATGGACTAGCATACATTTAGTGTATGTTAGGATCCCAAGTAAGGGGATCACCATGTATTGGCCAGCATACATTTAGTGTATGTTAGGATCCCGGGTAAAGGGATCGCCTTATATCGACTCCTATGGGGTAGTGATGACGATACGAGTGAAATTTGTATCGGTAATGTGATAAGCAAAAGTAATCACGTTGATATTATAAGGCCTGGAATGAAGGTTGATAGTGGCAGAGGGAACGGTTATTAATAGTTTGAATAAGGAAGAGATTTTAATAAATAAAAAAAACTAGAAGGGAGAAGTAAATGAAATATGAATGCATGTTATCCTGTTGAAATTATTAGATATTTATATTGTTATATTTATTGTGATATTCACCCTGCAATAATATGTATTTTGTTTCAGGATCATCGCATGCACAGCAGGAGTAGATCCTAGCTTATGTTCCCTTCTTGAAATCTAGGTTCTAGGGAGTATACCCTTATATTTTGTAAACATGAAAATGTTTGTATAACTTAATTTGTATAATAAATGTTTAAACTTGATTGGATGAATTTAACGTTGTAGTTCATATAACCATATTTCATGTCTATGTATTTATATTCATTTAATTATCCATCCATAATGATATTTTTGTTATATAATGCATATCATAAATATTATGGTTGATAGGTGTGGGTATAATTGTGGAATTGAAACCTAGGATGATTGGGTCGGGAATTAAGTTATGAGATGCGAACTGTTAGAAGTGTAAACAGGTTACATGTCGGTAACTTGGGACCTTCCGGTATAGGGGAACTCCGTTGAAATTCCAGTAGATGTCAATACGAAGACCATGAATATATATATACAAAAAAAAAATTAACTACTCTATTTTTCTATTGACATGAGATTGTTGTTTTATCCCATAAATGGGGGATGTTACATTTAAACTCATCGAAGCTTCAGCCGCGTTAATCTGACTTCTTAAGGCACTTTGTAATTGTTTCACCTGAACTCTCATCATTGGACCATTTGAATGCCCATACGCATTAGAATCAATCCCTTATGTGTTAGAATCATGATGCATATCATCACTCTCGGGTTGAAAGTGATTTATCCTTAAATCAAAATTGTCAACATCTTCTAAGTAAGGTGACAAGTCTTTTACATTAAAAGTAGTTGAAACATTGTACTCTCTAAGAAGGTTAACAATGTAAGCATTATCATTCACCCCTTCGATAACCTAAAATGGTCAATCAACTATCAACATCAATTTGGACTTTTGCTTGCTTCGAAATCTACCTTTGCTAAGATGAATCCAAATAACATCTCCTGAATCAAATCTGACTATTTTCTGCCTTTTATTAGCATCTTTGTCATACATTATTGTCTTCTCCTTAATATGTGATTGAATTTGTTCTTAGAGTTTTTTCATCATTTTTTCCTTCTTAATTCCAGCCATAGAAGTCATCTCATTAATTAGAATAGACACCAAATCAATAGAAACGCAAAGATTAAAACTATACACAACTTCAAATGGTGAAAATCTCATAGCTCCATACATATTATGATTATAAGTAAACTCCACAATAGGAAACACAAGTGTCCCAATTCTTTAAATTTTTACTTATAATAGCTTGCAATAAATAAGAGTTTAATTCATTACCTCAATTTGTTTATTGGTTTGTGGATGACATGTCGTATTGAATAGTAGTTTCATTTCAAGCTTCCTTTAAAGAATCTTCCAAAAATGTCTTAGGAACATTGCATCATGATCAGATACAATATTTTTAGAGACTATGCAAACATACAACTTCTCTAAATAACAAATCAGCAATATTTACAACATCGTTAGTCTTGTGGTAAGGTATAAAATGTGACATTTTAAAGAATCGATCAACCACATCCATAACTGAATCCTTTCCCGTTGTGTTCTAGGAAATCCAAATACAAAATCTATGTTATTATCCATCTATGGCTACTTCGGAATAGGCAATGGCAAATACAACCCTTATAAATTCTCTTTTCCCTTAGCCTTCTTGCACAAAACACAAAACACAAATGGCAAATCACCTCGTAAACATCCTTGAACATATTAGGCCAAAAGAAATGTTCTTTCATCATAATCTAATGATAATCACTCATCAAATCATTCTTAGAAAATAATGCAACACCATACAACTCATCAAACAAGTCATCAAGCTAGGTATAGGAAATCGATACTTAAATGCTATCTTATTGATTGCACGGTTATCCATACATATCTGCATGGTACCATCCTTCTTTAGCTTAAGCAAGGTAAGCACGAAACGTGAACAAAGTGACTCTCGCATGTAGCCCTTCTTTAAGAGCTCACCAACCTGCCTTTGAATTGTTTTTTACCTTATCTCGTTTACACCTATAGGATGGTTGGTTAGGAAGTGAAACTCTCAACACTAAGTCAATTTGATGCCTAATCCCATGAATAAATGGTAAACCCTTAGGTAACTCTTCTGGAAACACATTTGAAAACTCCTCAAACAACTTTATAATGGTTTTGCCCATACCATGAAAATAACTCCAATCAAAGCTAATGCTTGCTCGATGTCTCCCTTCTTGGCTAACATAAGCCATTTATCGGATTTCACCTCTTTTTGTTGACTTCATAGTTGATCCTCTCTAACTTGTTGAGAACTCAATGGCAACAAATTCACTTTCTTTCTATTTAACATAAATAAGTGTTCTTCCATCCATTATAGGTCATATCTTTATCAAATTGCCTCGGGCGCCATAATAAAACATGGCTAGCTGACAACAGAGTCGTATCACAAAACCTCGTCATGATAGGTTTTGATGGACAAAGGCACATGAACCTGTTTTGTCACCCGAATCTCCTTATTCTTGTTAAGCCACCATAAATTATATGGTATGGGATGTGGAACAATAGTTAAACCCAATTTCTCCACTAAAGTAATGGATGCAATGTTAGTGTAACTTTCATTGTCAATAATCATTCCATACATCTTATCCCAAATTTGACATCTCGTATGAAAGATGTTCTCATATTGTTCTTTATTAACATCAACTTGTGCATTCAAAATCCATTGTACCACTAACAAATCCCCTTATGCTAGCTCAAAATCTTCTTCTTGCTTGTCCTCTCCTATCTCATCCTCAAGTTCAGTTTCGACTTCATCACCACTAACTAACTCCCTATGTTTCTCATGCACCACTATAACTCTCTTGTTCGAACATTTATAAGCAATATACCCATGCCCTAATAATTTGAAACACTTATTGTCCTTCGACCTCTTAGGATGTTAAGGTCCAGTCACCTTTTCTTTACCTTTTATAGAGTCTGAACTTGTACTCCCCTTACTAAACCTCACTTTCTCATTTAATTTAGATGCATTCCATATTAATGAAGATGTGAAAATAGATTTTGAAGCATTTAGTGCTATTATCCCAGCTCAAAAACTCCTTTTCTTTTATTGTCTCTCTACCCTCATCGCAAGTTTTATCACATTCTCAAGGAAGATATATGGTTGCAACTCAATAACATTAGTAATATCCTCATCAACCCACCAATAAACCCAGCTATGGTCTGCTATTGGGTTTCTATCAATTCACAATGTATCATTAGTAGCTCAAACCTCATCATATACTCCTCTACACTTAAAGAACCATGTCGTAATGTCTAAAGTTTTATGTATAACTCCTGTTTATAGTAATCATGTACAAACTTCTTTGTCGCCCTTTTCAAAGTCTTCTAAATGATTTTATCCTCTTTTTTATCCATTCTTCTCTGAATTTTCAAGTTCTCCCACCATAACAAAGCATAATCAGTAAACTCCAATGCAACCACTTTACACTTCTTTTTGTCAGTATACTCATATCAATCAAACGCCTTCTCAACCTTCTAAACCCATTCCAGAACTCCTCAAGTTAACTACTACCTCTAAATGATGAAGCTTTAAGTTTAATTCCATTAGGAAAGTGATTATTTTGTCTTTTTAATCTACCCTTTTTGTTAGCCTTACATCCCTATTCGACTCCAATTCAGCCTTTACGACAACATTTCATTGCATCTTATGATCTTTTATTAGTTGGGGTTACAAATTGTTCCTTTGTATTATTTGTATAAAGACATTTATCTAATCAATCATTTTCATCATTTCTTTCTAAATCTCGTTATGAGATCATTGCACTTGTTCCAAACTGATTCCCATCAAAACTTTATCTCTTTCTTCAACCATTGTATATCAATTTCTCATAATTCACACACAAATCTAAACAACAATGTTTTTCAACTCATATCACAAATTCAATAAAGAATACGAACAGCCACCACAATCAGCAAGGAAACACTCGTTCCAATCCAAATCCAAGTCAAAGAAAATAATTTGTTTCAGTCCACAATCCTTGATATTTCTAATCTCAAATCAACCATATACAAAGTCCCAAATCAGTTTTGAAACCTTAGCTATAACACCAAGATGATATGCCTAAGCTTCGTAACCCGAACAAACTAGTAATTTGATATGAAGATGAAGGAACGTAGGTTCGGTTATACAATTTTTTTTCTTATAGTGTTTAGGCTGGAAATTACATGATTTGTAATGGAAATGAGGGATAAAGTCTGAATGAAACTCTTTGATAAGTCAACGATGCCACACAAGAATTCCTATCAGGATAAAGACGTCATACTCTTTATGATTAAGGGTGATAAGTCTGAATTGTTCTTCAACCATTCTTGAATATGGAGAACAAGGTAGAAAATTCTCTAAATAAGAAGTTGAAAAGTTTTATATCATTTAAAAAGTGTCTAATATTTGGTTTGAAATATCATTATATTTTTGGAACAACCTTCCAAGTTCAGAAAATATCAAAATGATATAATTGAGACACAAATAAATAACTTTGTTCAAAAAACTAGAAAAGTAATAACAAACATTTTTTTACTTCTAGAATACACAGACACAAAAAATAAAACAGCAATAACTTTTCGTATAAAAGTCCAATGCATACAAGGTTGGATAAAATGGAAAGATGACATTCTGAACTTGAAAATCATATAAAATAAATATGCTTATTTTCTAATGCAATAAAAAGATGAAAATTCAAGCTCAAATTTATCCACAGACTGACTGGTAAACCCAAACTCTCCAAAACTTTCAAATCATGACACAAGACTTATTTGAAAACAAAAAATATATATTTGAACCATTTTCATTCAGTTTACAAGTCTTTAAACTCATCGAAGCTTCAATCGCGCTAATCTAACTTGTTAAGGCACTTTTTAGTTATTTCGCCTGAGCTCTCATCAATGGATCATCTGAGTGCCCATACGCATTAGAATCAACCTCTTTCATGTTAGAATTATGATGCATATCACTCTCATCATCATCAAATTGAACTTTCAGGAATAAAAGTCCAAAATCAGATGTTTATAAACTCAATTAAATTTCATTGAAGGTTGAACTGAATTTATAGAGGGTTTAATTACAAGAACAAATGTTTTTAAGTCAATTTAGGCTTTATTGAGAAGAAATTAAAGTTCAGGGATCCAATTACAATTTACTCGGGGGCTTGATTACAAAATTGAAAAAACATTCAAGGACCAAATCAAAAATATTCATTTAAATTTGGAAACGGTGCCATTTCCTTGAACACTATTCACCATCTTCTTCATAAGACGTTTCATGTAGTAAAGGCCGAGATACGTTACATCAACAAAAGTGCTAATTTGCTTCAGTTATGGGCATATTTCTCAGCTGTCATCTCTCTACATGCTATTATCAAGCCGGCTGTTACCAGCATAAGGTCGTCTCTGGTCTATAAAAGCAGAAGAAAAGATAGTACAGAAATGGGGGGCGAAAAAAATACAGAGAGGCGAACAAAGCAGCACGAGAGGGAGACATAAACGAGCAGAAGGAAAGAATGTAAACAGAGGAAATCGTTGAGACCAGAACCCGCATTGCCATCGTCTTCATCATTTCAAAAACCAGAGACGAAGAAGAAGAGAGATGAAGAAGAAGAAGAGTGTAGACAAGAATTGAACGAAAAGAAGAATAAAAAACGAAAACAGTAGCAGAAGGAAAGAAAGAAACGTCACCCGATCAGAGCACTGATCACCCTCAACTTCGTCTTCATCTTCAGGCAGCAGCTCCAGTATCCGGGATTAAGCAGACGAACTGAAAAAAAAAAACACAAATACCAGTAGCAAGGAAAAGCAAAAGAAGAGGAAAAACCAGAGGAAAAGCAAACGAAAAGGGGAAGATAAAGGTCCAAAGCATGTTGTTGCCTTCGTCTTGCTTCCAGGTAAACTTCTCCAGCTTTGCAAGATAATGCACAAACACTGTGCACTTGTGTATTTGGTATTGCGGTAGCTGTTGTGGTTATGGTTTGAAAAAAGTTGTTTTATAAAAAGTACTTTTAGTTGAGGCTGATTTGAAAAAATAGATGTTTGGTTAAAACTGTGGTTGAAATTGAAGTTGAACAAAAAGTAGTTTAATGTGTTTGGTTAAGAATGCTTTTGAAATTAAGGTTATAAAATAATTTTAAAAAATATATTAATATTGATGGTTTTTAATTTAAATATTGTAGATTTAACTATTGCTATTACATCATGAAATAAATAATACTTTATATAAAATATTTTTTATTGTTTGATTAAACTATCAACAATTCCATCACTTATAAAATACATCCGACAAGGACTATAATTTTCACAAATTTCTTAAGAGCGCAACAATATCAGATAAAATATAATCACGAATAAAACACAATTAAAAATTAAAAAAAAAAAATTTTGCTGGGTTGGACCCAGTTCAATGCATTTTTAGCTTTGAACCGGACCCGGTCTGGCTGAAACAATGAAGAATGTCTCCACTGTTCACGTGAACAGTGTAGCCATGCTCTACTGTTCATGGGTTTCTCAGCACAAGAAGCAGTAAAGAACTGCTTCTTGCAAACCTGTGGCACACCCACAGTTGATGGTGGGCCCTACTAGTAAGAAATTACTTTTCTTGCATTACCAAACAATAATACTTATGGCTGCGAGTGAACCTCACCCGCAACCACAATACCAAACGACATCTTAATTACATGGTGGCTGTAGCAAGCGTGCATGAATTGTTCACGCACGCTTGCGGGTAGAAGACAACCAGGTCACTAATTTAGGCCAGTGACTCGGCTAGGCCTGCTGGGTCCAGCCCAGCCACATAGGCCTAGCATGAAGAAAAAAAAAGGGAAATTTTCTTCAAAAATTATTTCAAAAAAAATATGTGATTTTCCCGTGTATTTTTCTACTGAATTTTGCTTAGTATTGATTTGTATTTTTATACCGTAAAGATATAAATCCAGTATTAAAATACCCAGTATTCGTCAAAACATTGAAAAATTAAAAAAAAATGTTTTGTTTTCAAGCATACGGCTCATTATATCAAAGAAAAAAAAATCATATCATATTTTCATATAACAAAAATTCAAAAATATGTATTATCATGCATTTTGGCTTTAATAACCAGTTTATTAAAGTCATAAGAACTTGACCAATATTTCAAAAATTTTAAAAAGATTATTTCTTTTCTTTTAGTATCTAGGGTTACGACCTTATATGTAAGATGTATTCCGGATATTAAATTCTTTTATTGACGTTAGAACAGTTAGGTTTTACCCGATAAGATAAGGATCTCTTTACCGAGGACTTTTCTTAAACCATAAACGGACCAACAACTAGAAAACACGACAAGATCTTAGATTTTATCAGACAATAAAACAATGCAGCTTACCTTAGGTAGGGTGTATTTGGGATGCTAATACTTTCTATTTACACAATCAGTCCCCGTATCTGATCTTTGAGACCAGTTAAAGTTCCTAGGACCAAAATATTAGGTGGCGACTCCCACTTCATTTTCCCACAAATAAAAGACAAGAATTTCTTGTCTCTCTATTTTTTCTGATTTTTCTAGGATACCAACATTCTAGGATTTGAGAGTGGATTTTTTTCATTGTGACGCCGCACACGTGCGACACCCCTCGAAACTTTATCTCTTTCTTCAGCTATTGTATATCAATTTCTCATAATTCACACACAAATCTAAACAACAATGACTTTCAACTCATATCACAAATTCAATAAAGAATACAAATGACCACGACAATTAGTAAGGGAAAACTTGTTCAAATCCAAATCCAAGTCAAAGAAAATAATTTGTTTCAGTCCACAATCCTTGATATTTGTAATCTCAAGTCAACCATATACAAAGTCCCAAATCAATTTTGAAACCTTGACTATGATACCAAGATGATATGCCTAAGCTTCGTAACCCGAACAAACTAGTAATTTGATATGAAGATGAAGAAAAGTAGGTTTGGTTATACAATTTTTTTTCTTATAGTATTTAGGCTGGAAATTACATGATTTATAATGGAAATGAGGGATAAAGTCTTAATGAAACTCTTTGATAAGTTAAAGACGCCACAAAAGAATTCCTATCAAGATAAAGACGTCATACTCTTTGTAATTAAGAGTGATAAGTCTGAATTGTTCTTCAACCAATCCTTGAAATGGAGAACCAGGAAGAAAATTCTCTAAATAAAAAGTTGAAAAGTTTTACATCATTTAAAAAGTGCCTAATATTTGGTCTAAAATATCATTATATATTTGGAACTACCCTCTAAGTCTAGAAAATATCAAAATGATATAATTGAGACCCAAATAAATAACTTTGTTAAAATAACTAGAAAAATAATAAGTATATAACATTTTTTACTTGTAGAATACATACATGCACACAAAATAAAACAACAATAACTTTTCATACAAAAATCCAGTGCATGCATGGTTGGAAAAAATAAAAAGATGGCATTCTGAACTTGAAAATCATATAGAATACGCTTATTTTCCGATGCAATAAAATGGTGAAAAATCAAGCTCAAATTTATCCACAGACTAATTGGTAAACCCAAACTCTCCAAAACTCTCAAATCATGACATAAACCTTATTTGAAAACAAAACAAATATATTTAAACTATTTTCATTCATTTTACAAGCCTTCAAACTTATCAAAGCTTCAATCGCGCTAATCTAACTTGTTAGGCACTTTTTAGTTATTTTGCCTGAACTATCATCATTGGATCATCTAAGTGACCATACGCATTAGAATCAACCTCTTCCATGTAAGAATCATGATGCATATCACTCCCATCATCATCATCTCAATTCTTATATCAATCAAGATCCTCCTAGAGCTACTAAAATTGCCTTATCATTTCATCCATTTTAAGAGCATGAATGTCTTTATGAAATTCTTAAACATGATATCCATGAATAGCCATGGTTGTAAATCTTAAGCTGTGATACCAACTTGACATTGGGATGATACATATAGAGATATAACAATACAAATTCACTCACCACTTTAGAGATATAAAGTTAAGGGATAAAATTTCACCACTCAAAATGAGATATATAACCGAATAGGGCATCAAAAGGTCAAGTCAAAGAGTTTTTCAATTCAATTTCTTCAAAAAAATGTTTAATACAAGTTTGAATGATCATTATATACTTGGAATAACTCTTCAAATTTAGGGATAAACCAAAATGACATAATTAAGACCAAAGTAAATTATTTTTTATAAAAAATAGATAAATAATAACTAAGACACGTTTTTTACTTATTAAAAACCCAGACACATATAAAGTTTCAAAACTAAAATAGCCATAACTTATTGTATAGAACTCTAATGCATACATGGTTGGATAATCTAAAAATATCACATTCCAAAATTTAAGATCACATAAGATAAACTTGTTTTTATCATTTAATGAAGAGAGGAGAATTCAAGCTTAAAGTTAGCTCACAGGTAAGACTATTAGAGCATCTCCAATGGGAAATGCTATATTAAAGAGCCAAATGAAGAAAATAGCTTCTTAAATAGTGTAAATATAGCCTTTTAGATTATGTGCATTCCAATGGTAAAAAACTATTTAGAAAAGCCAATTATATTTTAATATATTTCATTTTAAATTAATTTTAATATAATTATATAACTAATTTAGATATTTTATATATAATATAATTATGATGTTTTAATTATATAATTAATATGAGTAATTTATAAAAGTAATATAAAATTTATGAAGTAATATGAAAGTTAAAAGACATAATTTAAAATTAAATTTAAAATTTATTTTTATGAATATTTTTAATTTTCAGTTTTATATGTTATTGTTAAAAATTTAATTTTTTAAAAGTAAATTCAAATTCAAACTTTGAAAAAATGACCGCTAACATTTTAAATTTTAAATTTTAAAATTTCAAATTTTAAAAAAGTAACCGCCAACATTTTAAATTTTAAAATTTTAAATTTTGATAAAATTACCGCCAACATTCTAAGATTTTACAATTTGAAAAAAAAATCCATCTATAAATATTCTCATATACCTTAACATTTTTTCTCGTCATTTTCTTCTCTCCAATCTTTGTTATATTTCATTAAAATTCATCATGAATCATTCTAATTTTAATTTTTATGATGCTTTTGATTTTGATGATGACATTCCTGTGTTTGCTTTTCAAGTTGCTACTGCTGTGGTTGCTGAAGAAGAATTGAATAATCAAGGGCGGAGAACAGGGTATCGTGGCTCTATTCCTGGTCACAATATTGTCAATCGTAATAGAAAGAAAGGTGAGTTAAGGTTATATAATGATTATTTTGTAGAAAATCCTAAATTCACTGAAAGTCAATTTCGAAGAAGATTTATGATGAGTCGTCGTCTTTTTCTTCGGATCGCAAATGCAGTGGAAGCTCATAATTCATATTTCAAACAAAGGACATATGCTTTTGGTGTTCGAGGTTTATCTTGCCTTCAAAAAGTAACTGCAACTCACAGAATACTTGCATATGGTATTCCTGCAGATCTTACTGATGAATATCTTTGAATTGAAGAAACTACTATGATAGAAAGTCTTAGAGTTTTCATCAAAGCAATCGTAGAAGTTTTTTGTGATTGGTATCTAAGGGCACCAAACGAGACCGATATTTGTTGATTATTATCAATTGGAGAGCAGCGTGGATTTTCAGGGATGTTAGGGAGCATTGATTGTATGCATTGAAAATGGGAGAAATGCTCAATTGCATGGCATGGGATGTATATTGGTCATTGTCGTGAACCAACTATAATTCTAAAGGCGGTGGCTTCACAAGATCTTTGACTATGGCATGCCTTTTTTGGAATGCCTGGATCATTAAATAATATTAATGTTCTTGATCGGTCACCTATCTTTGCTGTACTTGCTGAAGGTCGTACTGCTCATGTCAATTATACAATTAATGGGCATGAATATACAATGTGATACTATTTAGCAGATGGGATTTATCCTAATTGGTCAACCTTTGTTAAGACAATCCCAAGATCATTAGGAGCAAAGAGAAAATATTTTGCAAAGCAAAAGTCTGCAAGAAAAGATGTGGAGCAGGCATTTGGGGTGCTCCAATCTCGTTTTGCAATTGTACGTGGACATGTTCGATATTGGGATGAAGAAACGCTTGCATATATTATGAAAGCTTGCATAATAATGCATAATATGATTATTGAGGATGAAGGAGCAATGAACCTTGGATTTGACTATGAACATAAAGTCAATTCCTTTATATTAGTGTCACATGGTGAAATACCAAAACTACATGATTTTCTTCAAACTCATAATCGAATTAGGGATAGAGCAACTAGCTCTCGACTATAAGAAGATTTGATTGAACATTTGTGGGAACAATATAGCAATGAGTAAAATCTTTAGATTTGAACCTCTTTTGTTATTATAATTTTCACGTTTTTTATGTTTTTTTTCATTATGATTGTTATCTTTAAAATTAATTAATCCTACTTATTATTGTTAAGTGTTAGAGGAACTTCAAAAAAATATTATGAATTGATATCAATTTCATAACAATATATTTAAAATAACCAAGAATTTTCTACATATTTAATTAAAAATACATTACATTACAATAAATCAATCAAAGCTAATTAAAAATTAAAACCTCTTTTTTGTATAATTTCTAACTTTCTATTTTGAAAATACGCTGCAGAAATTGGATCCAAATTAGAAATATTCATTTTCATAATTTGTTCTTCTTTCTCAATACTGTCCAATTCTTGTTTCTCTTGACTTTGTTGAATCATCGTGGCTTGTTGTTTGACACAATCAAAGAGTTGATGTCTTATCCCAAGTGCAGGAGTGTCACAGTAATAAATAACCCGGCAAGACCGGGGTCGAACCACAGAAAGGTTAATTGTATAAATTATAATTAATAAAACAACAACAACAACAATAATAACAACAATAATAGTAACAGTAATAATAATATTAATAGTAATAGTAATAATAATAATACTCAGTACGTGGCGTTGTTATACATGAGAATGATCTCAAAGATCGGGTCACAGGTTTCCAGCCTATATACTGAGTTTATGAAAAGATCAAAGAGATATATTATATAATATAAATAGATTTCTGATGTGAATGAACAAGACAAGACCAACAATGTCAGGATCCTTGATCAAACACAGAGCATACTTAAAGTACATAAAATATAACACGAATATTACTAATAATAATAATAATAATAATAATAATAATAATAATAATAATAATAATAGCAATATTAGTAGTAGTAGTAGTAGTAGTAGTAGTAGTAGTAGTAGTAGTAGTACTAATAATAATAAAGAAGAAGAGGAAGAAATTAATGAGAACTTTGAGATGGAAGATTAATGTAAAGATTAAACAATGATAAAA
>Ga0325414_1004018_pt1 | contig 15363 bp, 6 predicted proteins | sample PopdelMetagenome_8_FD_206183 | JGI IMG/M metagenome (GOLD analysis project Ga0325414, IMG submission 206183) | Populus deltoides microbial communities from Bellville, Georgia, United States - Leaf-PdKOR-R3 | ecosystem: Host-associated > Plants > Phyllosphere > Phylloplane/Leaf | place: USA...
GCAAGGTAATGTGCAAAAGAATTGGAGCTATTAACTGTAATGTTAAAACTTAGGAAAGCTACTTGAGGCAACACCAAGCCCACCAACATCACAGCCAACAGATTGGAAAAATGCTCATTACCATTTTGGAGAAAATAAAATTTAAATTATTTTTTTATGTGTTTATCAATTATTTTAATGTGATAATATTAAAAATAAATTTTAAAAATTTAAAAATATTATTTTAATATATTTCTAAACAAAAAAACATTTTGCAATACAATTTTTACCACACTCTTAAACAAACTCTTAATATAATGCATAGGAACATGTGTCTTCATGTACAGTCAATTAACCAATCTTTTTAGTTTTTCTTATATTGTTCATAAAATCTAAAAAGCTTAAAAATAAAAATTTCAAAATCATAAGGAAAATTAAAAAAATAGAATGAATTTAAATTTTTTTTCCTTCTAAGATGACATGAGAAAAATAGATAAAGATATGAAATTTTATTCTAAATATATTTTTAAAAAAATTTTAAAATTTCAATTCATGTAACTTTGATTATTATTTTTTAAAAGTGTCTTCTCTCTCTTTTTCTTTGTAATTTTTATTATATGTTTTTAAAAAATAATTTATTGCTAGTTAATGATATTACTAGTGAATAGATCTATTATTTTATTAGGTTACTTTAATGATAAATCAATATAGTATTTTTTTTTTTTGGATTTTCATCTTGGGGAAACTCAATAGGATGAAAAATAATATTAATCAAACTTCAAGTTATAATCATTTATCTATCAAGTTAAAAACAAATATGACAATTCATTAATAGTCTTAAAAAATAATGAAACAAATAAAAAATATTATTTATGTAATTGTAAGCACACTATATAAAAAAGAAATATTTCATATTAATAAACGCTATTTCTTTCTATGAGTTCATGTTCGTCTTCGATTTTTCTTACAATCGATTATTGAATAAGAATAATATATATTATTGAATATGAGCAAGTTTAAGATTACAAAAATGATTAGTGTGGACCACCCCAATTATGAAGGTATAAATATTGCTAGGAAGTTAACGTGTGGACCACCCCCATTATGGAGCTCGGAAGAAGATGCCTAGAAAATGTAAACACGTGAATATTGGAAACAATAACATACTTTCCTTTTTAAAATGTTTTTTATTTTTTAAAATTTATTTTTGATAAAAAAAAAAATAATTTAAAAAGAAAAAAATTCAATTTTATTGAAAAACGTGTGCTTTAACAATGACATATTAAATATGTGATTAATTAAGAGCAGGTGATTGCTTTTGTTTTTAGTTGTTTTTTCAAAAAAGATAAATAGATTTTTTAATGTTTTTTTATAATTTTAATGTATTAATATTAAAAATAAAATAAATAAATAAATCATGTAGTCTATTTTCAAACCAATCTAATATTGAAGGTCGAAATTTAAAAAAAAAATAATTAAAAAAATTAAAAAATAAAAAAAAACATATTCGATCAGTGAGTGAATGGGTGTGGGTGAATATTGATTTTCCCACACTGTTTAGCTTTTTTTTAATTAATAAATAAAAAAATACTTCATTAAACCAGTAAACTAGTATAAATCACGTTAATTTTATAAAAAGATAGAATAAAAATAAATAAATAAATAAATTATAAAGTTGAATTTTAAACCATCCAGTATGAAATAAACAAAAATAAATTTTAAAAAATAAAAGAAAAAAAACACATTGGATTACTTATTATAATTTACAATGAAATAGGTTTGAATACGTCTCTTAACTATTCGTGAGCTTCTTATTCGTTCTTAGTTTTTCTTGAAGTTATTCTATTTAATGTCCTGAGTGTTCCATTGAGGAAAAAAAGAAAGAAAAAACCTTACTTTTTTTTACCTCTTCATAATGCATGGATTTAAGTTGGGTGGAGATGCAGTAATCAAAATATTTTTTTATTTTTAATATTAATATATAAAAAAATATTAAAAATATTAATTTAATATTTTTTTAATAAATATATTTTTAAATGTAATCAAACATAATTCTGAGTACAAAAACAAATTACATTTTGATTGCGAGCATAACAATCTTGGTAGTAAGTACCGTGATCTTTTCCAATTGAGTTAATTTTAGGATTTCTTTTTTGGCAGCCACGTACATGCTTTAGGAGTTCTTTTTATTAAATCAATATTAAAATGAAAGTTGTTAATTTTATTTCGTTTTATTTGTAATGATTTCATACTAATTTAAAAAATAAAATAAAATAAAATAATTTTTATCTCATTTTAAATCTCGGTTTCTTCCAGATTTTTTGGCTAAATTCCGTTCAAAATGTTCCGGTTTCATTCCATATATTCTGTTCCGGTCTTAAAAAGCCATTAAATCAAATTGAACCTGGTTCAATTAATTAATTAAACTATCAAAGTATAAAAAGCTCTTTTTCATTACTATTTTCATTAACTATTATATTAATTTTTTAAAATTAGATTTATCACTAATATATATGGTTTATATTCATGTTATTTTTTTTCAAGTTTATACTTTGTAGGAATTTAAGCAAAATAAATGGATGTTTTAGATCTCATTAGACTTGATAACATTGACCTAACTTTATATTTAAAATATTAGTGTTAAAATATTTTAATTTCATAATATTTTGATATTTTATTGAAGTTGAATTGTTTTAAGTTAAAAAATTATTTAATCTTAACTATTTAAAAATATTTTAGATTAAAATTAAAAATAAAAAAGATAATAATTACAGGGATCAAAATTTTAAAAATCACGCCTATGCTACTTTCTAATTTTAGTATTAAATTTGGTCTTAGAAGTTTCAGTTATTTAAAAAATGTGTTTATGAATATGGCAGTTTCAGGTTTAGAAACCAAAACTGCCATATTCATACTCTCTTTTAGACATTTTAAAAATATATATAGATTTATTATTTTATTAGGTTACTTTAATGTGATATCTCTTAGACATTTTAAAAATGTGTGTAGAAGAATACTTTCACTGATGATTTATAATAGTGAATAGATTTATTATTTTATTAGGTTACTTCAATGATAAATCAATATAGTTTCTTTTTTTTTTTGGATTTTCATCTTGGAGAAACTCAATAGGATGAAAATATAATATTAATCAAAATTCAAATTATAATTATTTATCTATCGAGATAAAATATATATATGACAATTCAGTAGCATACATATGACAATTCAGTAGCATACAAAGGGACGAAGGACATCCTTTGCATTAGGATGCTCCCACTCCACTACTGTCTCCCACCATTCTTCTGGACTTGAATAGATATTTTCAAGAGAAGGGGGAGGAGATGGCTGGCCATTTTCAAGCAACGGAAGACAAATTGGCATCCTCTTCAACTTCTCACACCACCTTACAATAATATGTTTAATAGAATTGCAAATCAGTTTTGCACTGCAAATGCTTTTCAGTTCGGGTAACCCAATCAATTTCAGAAATCTTAACTTTGGGAGAATGACTTCCGTGATGGAATTGGAGGTGTTGCTTTCTTCATCTGTTGTTCCTATTATCTCCTCCATTTTCTCACAGAACATCACTTCAATCCTTTCCAGGTTTACGAGGTTTGGCAGCAACACAAGCGGGAACAGCTTCTCCATGTTATGGCATTTCCAAATGCTGATGAGCTTCAGTTCAGTTGCATTCTCTAATGAGAAAACATCACATAAACTTCTTGCATCGATGCATCCACAAATCAATCCTTGAATGCCATTTAAGAACTTGACCTGAAAATCTCTATCTCCGTTGATACTCAAATTACCCAACCCAACTGTTTTACTTGGAAAATATTCAATGTGTTGACCTATAAATCCACCCACCATTCCTACTAAAATTCTGTATGTGCTTAATGATAGGATCCCATCCCAAGATCTGACATACTCCACGAAGTCAGAAAAACCTTCGAAATGGCATTCCAAACTTTCCAAATTTCTCAAGGATCCTACTTCCTTTCCTTCAACTGTTTTCGGAGCATAACTTCCATCAAAAAAGTCTTCTAGTACAAGGACTTGCAGGTGAGAGAGTTTTGGTAATATCCCCCTAGGAAACTCCTTTTCACCACATCCATTCATTCTAAGATACGTCAGGTTGGTTAGGCATTCCATTCCTTGCGGCATCTTTTCAAGTGCAGTACGAGAGAGATTCAACCTCTTCAGTGCCGTGAGCTTCTCTAATGATGGAACATGTCTTAATTTCTTACAATCATTGAGCAATAATGCTGTGAGGCTCACCAAATCAGAGACAGAGTCTGGCAAATTTTCAATACTCGTGTAAAACAGATCGAGGACCTTGAGCCCATGCAATTGCTTGAAAAATGAATCCGAAATAAATCCCAACCAACGATTACGACATAGCAATAGAGTTGATAGAAAGGGACACCTAGGTGAATGGCTGGAAGGAATTTCTTTGATCTCGTTTTGCATTAATGAAACTCTCGTCAGCTTCTCCGTCCACTCCTCTGTATCTGGCAACTCTTTTAATTGTGCACCTGCTTTGACCATGCCTTGAGAGTTCTCTAGCAGTATTTTGATGGCCATGTCCCTAATCAAATCATGCATCTTGACACATCTACAACCAAACATCATTTGAGCTCTTTCTAATAGGCACACATATTCAAGTTTATTAAGCATCGTGTGGCCCTCGTCAAATGCATCTTCCCTTCTCCTTTTTCCTTTAATTATTCCCTCGTCGATCAAATAACCTATCAACTCCTCCCTTTCAATATCATCATCTTCAGGAAATAATGCACAGTACAAGAGACATTGTTGTAGTGCTAAATCACCTAACTGATCATAACTAAACCTCAATAACTTGAATACCTTCTCATCCATGTCCCTAAATTCTGATTCTTTCAGTTTATTCAATGTATTCCTCCACTCATGTAGATCATCCACTCCCCTCAAGCTTCCTGCCACTGTAATAATTCCCAATGGCAAACCAGCACATTCCCTTACAACAACTTTCGCAATTCCTTCCACTTCTGGTGAAAGTGCTACATCACGTCCAAGTTTCTCCATGAACAAAGTCCAAGCTTCTCCATTAGAAAGTGGCTTCACTTTGATTTTGTGCTGGCAAGCCATCTGATGACAAATCATTTCTGATCGAGTTGTTATAATCAGCTTGCATCCTTCTAACTTCTCAGGAATTCCCACTTTGTGTAGCTCAAAATTGTTCCACAAATCATCTAAAATGAGAATCCATTTTTGTTTCTTCATTAGTTCTTCTGACAATTTGGCAGCTCTATACAGATCATCATCTTCTCTTGAAAGGTCTAGATCAAGATGTTTAGCAATAAGATTCTGCAATCTATTAATGCTGAAATCTTGAGACACGGTCACCCACCAAACATGATCACAAATATCTGGTTTTTGTAGAAGTTCATTGTAGATATGTTGAAGTATTGTGGATTTACCAACTCCCCCCATCCCATAAATACCCATGCTTAAGACTTCCCCATCCATTAACAAAGACCATATCACCTTCGAATTCTCTTCAAATTCTTGACCCACTGGGTTTGTAGAGCTAGTAGGTAATGGAACTCCTCTAGTCTTGTTGTACTTCAGACTTTCAGAAGATCTAGCTCCTGCGCCAGCCTGCACTATTGATCTTCCACTATTCTCCACATCCTCCTCTTCTTGCACTGGTTGTGTCCTCACTCTAACCATGTCCTGCGCATCATGCCTATTTGCATCATTGTTTACTGATGGAGCACAAGGTTGATCATAACATCTTCCAATGTCACGACAAAATTGGGATGAATCTCCTCGAGGCTCCAGAAGCTGCACTTGCTCTGTTCTTGGTACAGTCTCAAATGCATCATGCTGAAAAGATCCTTCACAAGTGTTTTCCATGCCATTTTCCGCTTGTAGATGCGACTGAATTCTCTCTTCTCCGGGACCTTGTTCCATGACCTGAACTCCCACTTGTATCCTTCCAGCACCCCCTGCCATATTGCCAAGTACTGCATTGCTTTGTTCCAACGATCGATCCACTGGTTCTGTCCTCAGTCTACTCTCGAGTGCCCCTTCGGAAACTCTATCTTCTTGTGCTCTCATTCCGGTCATGCTTACTACGTCGTTTCCTGCTATTGCATGTGAAGAAATCCTCTCTTCCACTACTCCGGGTTCTACAACCTGAACTTCTCTTTGTACCCTTCCAACACCTCCCGTATTTTCATTCTCAATGTTTAGTTCTTGTAGACAAGTTGGAATTCCACAGTCATTAACATTGACTGAACTTGCTGTGATTTTTTGTCTTTTGTGGCCACCACATATAGCTAGAAAGGCTGCTTCTTTAACTTCTTTAGTCACCCCACGACAAATGGCAACACCACGCCCTTCCTCTCCTGATAAATGCCATTTGAACCTTGAAATGGAAGTTTTATTGGCCCATGTACGTTGACAAAACTTACACTTCATGCTACCATCAGCCCTATATTCAACATGAATCCGAAATGGATACTTTGATCCAACCGTTTCGACCTATAGAAAAAAAACCGGGGTCAAAATAAAGAATAAAAACTGATGGAAGCTACCCTTATTTTGCTATTAAAATTGATAGTTTGTTTATTGCACAATCATAGGGGGAAAAGACGACGATAATTCAGTTAGACTTCTTACTTGTTGAGTATTTGAGGCATTTGGCCTAGCAATTTGATTTTGCAATCCTCGGACTTGTAGGTTATCCATCTGTGACCTATATAAAAATGAAGTGATCATGTTATAAAACCATTTGATAATTGGCAGTCTCTCTTAAGCAATAAAAATCAATGGTGTATCTAAACAAACTTATGATTATCTTGCTAGAAAAACTAATTGTTTTTATTAAAAAAGGTATTAATACGGTGTTAAAACACAACAGCTAGAAGTCAATTAGTACCTAGGCACGAAGTTCTCTTGTTGCATATTGTCCATGTTAGGAATTACAGTAGCTTGATCTACTTGTCCTTCATTACAAAAAGTTTGAATCCTAAATCCAAAATCATTCGTAAACAAACTTATGATTATCTTGCTAGAAAAACTAATTGTTTTTATTACAGAAAATACTAAAAATGAAAAATTGGATACCAGGGAGCAGGAGAAGAAGGTCCAGATTGATTGAAGCCACCATGTTGAGAAGTGGTTGCGTTCGGTGTCATATAGCCATGTCCCGGCCGAGGTTGATGAATAAAGGAGTTCTGATGCCTGAATAATATTCAAATAGTTAAACATAGAACTGTTATTCTCACAAAAAAGAGAGATGGAGAGCTCAAAAAGACTTGGAAGATCCTCGACCTTGTCAATTTTAGTCAAGTTTATTGTTTTCATGATTAAAAAAGTGTATATTTGAGGTGAATACCGTTGATTCATTGGAGGTTGAGGTACAGGTAACATCGCAGGCACTTGATTGCTCAATGGTAACTGATAATGAGTCCATTGCTGGTCCCTAAATTAGCAACATTTGTTAGTGATTTCTTTATACATATGCATAATTCTTTGCTATTAATCCACTAAGCATTTGATATCATTTTAGCTTACCTCAAAGGATTGGCACATTGAGGATCAAATAAATTAGGATTAGGCTGACACCTATATTCAAATATAATGAATTCATTTAGTGTGAACAAGAAGAAGAAGTTAAATAATGATGAATATTATGTACCTTGGTGGAGCTTGAGGCCAATTTGGTTCATTTTGGTTGATCCATGACGATGATGTTCCATCTAAATCTCCCATTGTTGTCTGTTTGTTTAACAATAAACATTTTGAAGATGCTCGAGATAAATTGATACACGAAAACATAAAACTTTTTGATCCAATGGGTGATAGAAACACTTGCTAATTCAATGGACATTGTAGCAAATTGGAGCAGGCATGAGCACTCGCCATGGTTTGAGGAAATGAAGGTGGAAACTGATCAGTTGTTTGTTGAATACTATCGTTGATCACATTGTTATCCACCACCATGTTCTGACCAGCATGAACATTGCATAACATGAAGCTTTGGTTGGCTGGAACCTCCGGTGGCGACCTGCTTAATTTGTTATTAGGAACATTATTCTTTTATGGGAATAATAAGAAAAACTGTAGAATAACTAAATTGCAAGTAATCATCTTCTGATAAAATATGCTTAAGAATGACGTACGAGAGAAGCTCAGATATATTGAATGAATCTTCTGGTGATTGAATATCGAACTGATTCGATGTCAAGTTGACATCATCCTCATTACAAGACGGTGGGACTCCTTCCATCTGAGGTTTAAAAAAGAACAGAAAGCACAGATTAGATAAGAATATATATATAGCTGTTAAAGAAATTCGGATGAAAAATAGGAAATATAAATGTTGCTGTTAATTATTTAATTCTGTGTTTTAATGCTAAATTATTTGTCACTTGTTGTAAACAAGTTTAATGAAAGGTAATTAATACTGATCAAGTTAATTCATGAATCAGTAAGAGACAACTTCATTGAATCATTATGTCAGAAAAATATTGGATAAAAATAATTAATGGCAGTCCCACAGGGCATGGATTACAAAATCTAGTATTGGAAAAGAAATCCCATATATAAGGAGTTAAAAACAGCAAAGAATTTTGAAAAGACGAAAACAATGAATTCAAGGTTTAGGGTTAATTTAATCAGTATGAACACCACAGGGCATGGATTACAAAATCTGAGAAAAAGATCGATTATTTATCATGGATTACTTTAAAGATTCAGACAAGAAGAAGTACAATTAATATACCTGGATTCAAGATGTTCTTCAAGTGCTAGCTGGCTTGCTTAAGCAGTGATCAGCCAAAAGAAAAGGAAGAGAAATCACAGATCAGAGAAGAATATATGGCTTAGAAAAATAATAAAGTTGCAGCATACATAAATCTAGTTCGCACTGATCATGAGATGTGGAAAGGAAAACAGGGAATTGTGAGATGAGATGAGATGTGGAAGAGAATGTTACAGTAGCGCGGTCGCCTCAATAATAATAATTAATTAACGTATTGTTTGATAGGAAGGAAGGAAGTTGCCAGGAAGCAACCCAAACTTATTACATTAAGTATAAATTATATTTTCAAAAGTTTAAAAAATATACTTTTAACCTAAAAAAACACAATTTACCTCCCATCTAAACACATCTGTTAACTTATATGACTAGACATGGTGCAGTCATTTTTTATAAAACTTTAATTTTTTTTATTTAATTTTAAATTAAATTTATTTTAATATTTTTATATCGTTTTCATTTCAATGTGTTAATATTAAAACTATATTTTAAATAAAAAATAATTAGATATAAACTAGATTAATTATTTTATTAAAATAATATCATTTCATTTTTTTTAATAATCCAATTAAATATGAACTAGATTGATTTGATTGATCGATTAAATTCCACTCAATCAATATCTTATTTAGTTAAATTTTAAATTTTAAGTTTTTTAAAATAAACACGGTTTAACAATTATTTTCTTATCTTTAACTAAACTTTGAAGTGTGTAAACTTTCACACTCAGTGTGTGTATCTCTTATTCAACCAAATAATTGCTTGCTTGTGACATATATGTGGCGAGCTTCCTAGTATTAAAAATCTTAGATTATCAAATAATTAAACTTTTTATCCAAACCAATAAATTTTATGTGTCTATTTAAAAATATGGTTTTAAAAAGAAAATCAAAATCATATATCAAACAATACCTATAAATCTTTTATATTACAGATTAGCTATAACCAGTGCACCCATTTATCATTCTTAAGGTAAATATTTGGAAATAAATGAATAAATAAATAAATATTTAATTTAAGTAACCTCAAAGGCTGCTAATTTAGCTTTTTGATATTAAAAGGGCGTATGTTGCTCTCTGCCTAGTGATGAGGCAAATATCAGGTCTTCTATCTCCAGTTACTCCCTGCTAACTCTTTGCCTCATATCTTAAAGTTATATCTATCAAGTTTGCTTAATTAAGATGGAATATTTATGACTTTTATATGTATTAAATCAATATAATTGTTTTGACTTATCATGATAAACATGAAGTGATCATATTATAAAACCAAAAATCAGTGGTGTATCTAATTATCAAAAAGGTATAAATATTGCTAGGAAGTTAACGTTTGGAGTCACCACCCCAATTATGAAGCTCGGAAGAAGATGCCTATAAAATGTAAACACGTGAATATTGGAAACAATAACATACTTTCCTTTTTTAAATGTTTTTTATTTTAAATAATAATTTTTTATTTTTTAAAAAAAATTTTAATTAAAAAAATAATAATCCTGCAAAGTGTGAGTGCTTTTTTGCCTCTATGACATGGATATGGCTTAGAAATTATACAGAATCTCTGAGTTCCAGTTTTGTATATATCTTGGCATGCTTCTCATTAGTGAAAAAGCTAAATGCTGTTTATTGCACGCTGCTAATTAGGAAATACAGGACTCAGTTCAACCCAGCAAGCTGCTGCATCAGAGTTAAAACTCCATAGCAGTCAGCACAATCTATGAAGATAAAATTGAAAACAAAACAATCAATGATTAAAATTAAAAAAATGCATCCAAGGCTTAGAAAAAACCTGAGATAATACACTATTTTTCTCTCTTGATACATGGTCCCAAATGCCAGCAACCGAGCATAAAAAGGTTTCAACCCCATGGTGCCTTTTCCTTATTATAAATATAAAATAAAATTAAAGTCAACGAGGTCCGGTATTAAATGCTCCAAACATTATCCATGTCTCAAGCTTATGTGATCCAAGAATTCATATTTATTACAAAATTATAATTTTATATGAGTTTTTATCTTATGATTCAAGAAGTTTATATTGTAAATTCAAGAATTTTAAGTTTATAGTCAATTTTATAATTCATAAAAATATTTGATCCCTGAATTAGTTTTCTAATTGTTTTGCATAAATTCTTAAGAATAAAAATATTTTAACAATAGTTTTCGTGCTAAAAATGCTACTCTATTCGACTTTTAATTCAAATTGTATTTACATAGTAAATTGTTTTTCTCTTTAATAAATCCATTATTGGATTTGAAATCTATAACTTATTTTATAATTCAAAATGGAGATTTGGTAAATTTATTAAGTGGTTTTTTTTTGTAAAATTGATTGAAAAAAATAGATGGAGTCATGTTAGCTTAACTCGAATGGGCAAAATCAAAGACATAAGTGAATAATAAATTTCAATATTCAGAGCAGAAGACTGGTGGAGCAAAATTTGACTCTGATTGGAAACGCTGTGCAAACTGTATTTCTTTAAAATTAAAATTTTTTTGTTTAAGATTAAATTTTTTTATGTTTTGCAATCGTTTTGATGTGCTGATGACAAAAATAATTTTTTTAAAAAAATATTATTTTGATGTATTTTTAAGCGAAAAGCACTTTAAACCACAACCGCTACCACATTTCTGGTCTGTTTGGGATTGTGATAGTGATTACGATTTAAAGTGTTTTTCACTCAGAAATGCATCAAAATAATATTTTTTTATTTTTAAAAAATTATTTTTGATATCAGTATATCAAAATAATCTAAACATATAAAAAAATAACAAAAAAATTAAAAATTAAAAAAAAAACACAATTTACATAGCGATACCAAACATGCCCAATCAAACCCATCCTAATCTCGTTACATTTAATTATAGACCTCTAAATTTTCAAGAGAGCCTCAACCACTCCTTTATGCAAGTGTACGCTTTGCCAAACAATCCTTTAGGAAAATGAGTTGCCCTCCGACGACTTTCCATAACAGGCCAGGATTCATTTGGACTCTTCGTTGGCGATAACAGCGATGGGAATGATGACACTTCTCTGCATCCTTGACCATTTCAATTCCGAGAACTCCCCCACCATCCCATAAAAAAGTAGTCCTTCCTCTTTGAAGACTCTTCCCAATTAGTCCTTATATTTTAGATATGGTCTTCAACATGCTTTTACAAGTTTAATTACTCTTAAATTTACCTTTTCTAATCTATCCTTTTAATAAGTATCTTTGTTTAAGCTAATAAAGATATAATTACTTAAGAAAACTCAAATCCTACCTAATTTATTAAAAAAATAAAAATTAAGATTTGTTTTTTATGTTAATTTTTTTTACATGGTCATTTGTAAAGAAGAAACTGTAATCTAACCATTAACATGTTATTTAATAATTAATTAAATTTCAAATTTTTTGTTTCATTAATTTTGACTTAAACTAATAAAATCAACCCATGACCCTATTGATTTTATTATTAATTAAATTTTCCGAAACAACATTGTTTCAATTTTTTTTAAAAATAATTTAAAATTCTTGAAACAAAACTATATTGAATTGATCCATATCGGCTTGAGTTAATCTACCTAACCCATAAATCGAACTTTAGACCAATCATGTAACAAACTGTTTTTATAAATTCGAGCACATGTAAATAAAGGTTAATTAGTGTAGAGACATTATTGAGTAATTTGGGACCAAAGTGTAGGACTTCGATAATACTTAAATAATAGTAATGTTCCTACAATAACAATGACGTTACATAACTTAAAGAATATATATATATATATATATATATTGATGTACAATTATTTTAAATTTAATTTTTTTAAAAATAAACACGGTTTAACAATTATTTTCTTATCCTTAACTAAACTTTGAAGTGTATAAACTTTCACACTCAGTTTATATTTTTTTTAACAAGGTTATGGACACTCAGATAACACATCAAACTCATTAACAAGGTTATGGACTCTAGTAGGATTATATTTTTTTAAAAAAATTTCTTATTTAACAATATAATAATAAAAATAAATAATCATAAAATTAAACACCAGTCCAATACTAATATATAATTTTTTAGACCGCGATAACATCATACAAAGAAAAATAAAACCAATTATGAAACTAAATTTTAAACCAACCCAAATATGAAATAGAAAAAAAAATTAAAAAAATTGATAACCAAAAAATGGAAAGGAAAAGAAAAAAAAGAAGCAAACATTATAGATTATTATTGTAATTCATAATAAAATGGGTGTGGGTGAATAGTGGTTCTCCCGAACCATTTAGCTTTTTTATAATTAATAAATAAACAAAATTCTTTATTAAACCAGTAAACTAGTATAAATCACCTTAACTTTATAAACAGATAGAATAAAAAAAATAAATTATAAAGTTGAATTATAAACCACCCATATGAAATAAACAAAAACAAATTTTAAAAAATAAAAGAAAAAAAACACATTGGATTGCTTATTATAATTTACAATGAAATAGGTGTGAATACGTCTCTTAACTATTCGTAAGCTTTTTATTCCTTCTTAGTTTTTCTTGAAGTTATTCTCTGTGTGTGTATTATTCAACCAAATAATTGCTTGCTTGTGACATATATGTGGCGAGCTTCCTAGTATTAAAAATCTTAGATTATCAAATAATTAAACTTTTTATCCAAACCAATAATTAAACATATAATTAATTTAATATTTTTTTAAAATAAAGAGATTTTTAAATGCATTCAAATATAATTCTGAGTACAAAAACAAATATATATTTTGATTGCGGGCACAATAATCTTGGCAGTGATAAAACAAAAGAGTTAGAATAATTGGAAATCTGAACAATTTGGCTACACATCACTGTATTAATTAGCCATTCCTTTCCTGGCCTGTTCTCCTTTTTCTTTTTTTCTTTTCTTTTTTTCTCTGGCGCAATTGCCAACAAATACCCCTTTTTCTAAAGGAGGCAGCCCTCCTTTTTCACCACGTCTCCATGATCCCACACGTTCTCATCAAAAACCTAAATTATAGGACTTCTTTGGCAGCCACGTATATGCTTTAGTTCTTCTTTTTTTTGAAATTCTCGTCGGAGACTATTTTTTAAGCCTGGAAAACAAGTTTTCAAAAATGTTTTTTTTGACACGATATAAAATATACAATATAAATTCAGATTGTAAACTCGGATCGTAAAATCATAAAATCACAAGAAAAATATTTTAACTAATTATATATTGACAATTTCAGTCAAGTAATAAATAATAATATAACACAATTAAAATAAAAGTGAAATAAACAATACAAATATCTAAATACCTTAAAATACATAATTCAAATAAAAATTCATATATGGTTTAAATACCTTAAAAATACAAAAAGAAAAAAAATAAGATTGAACAACTATATTTTATTGATAGAGTTTCAGAATATTTTCTAGAGGATATGTCTTGAAACACACTGCAGACAACTAGTGAGATGATACAACATTCTAAGGTATATCACCAACTTCAAAAAAAAAATTAATAGAGACCAATATAGTGAACCCGTGACAACGAGAACAAAAACGTATAAAATGACATCAATTTAATCTCATGTCACCTCACCTTCCACCTTTTTTATGTTAGTAACAAGTCTTAGAAATAATGTTCAAATATCCCACCAAGCAAGACATGTATTTCAAGTTCTCTCTGAGTCTTTGTCGTCTCTCTTTGTAGTTGACAAATGGTTAGTCTAAAACACAATATTTCTCTCTATTTAAGTATTCATATCTCTTATTTTACTCTTTTGATTCCTCACCATCTACCTTTGTCTTCCCATGGTTTTGATCCTTCGATCATGCCTTCTCGGCCTAAAATATAGTATAAGGCTTTCTCATACCCAAGATCCTCTAATTATGGTATTAGTCTGCTAAGATTGAAAATTTAAGATTTGAGCAACGGGAAAAGGGGAGAATGGGGAGTGGGGACTGTGTAGTGGAGTGTCAAGGGACTCGGATAGGGAGACAATAATTTTTTAAACTTTTGTGGGTTAAAACTCGAAATCGGTCAAACTCGATCAAAATCGGTCAAACTCGTAAAATCGGTCCGATTTTACCGATTTTAACTGAGTTTGATCGAGTTTGACCGATTTCGAGTTTTAACTCGATTTGACACGTTATATACATGTTGACTCGTAAAATCGTAAGATTTTAAGAGTCAACTCATGATTTTAACAACCTTGCTGGGAACATTTTTGGATGAAAGAGTAGTGGTGGTTTAAAATATTTTTTATTTAAAAATATATTAAAATAATTTAAAAATATAAAAAAATTATTTAAAACAAATTAAAATTTTTAAAAATACAATGTTTACAAACAAGATAACGCGTCAAGAATCACAACAACCCGACATGTGAGTGAGTGGAAAGTGCATCCAAGCTGTTTCCAAGAAAAAAAAAAAAAAAAAACCATTACTACTTTTAGAATGATTTTGACAGTGCGGAGGTGAATGTTGAAACTTCGAAGAAGCTGCTAAGAAAATGTATATTTATTAGGTTACTTTAATGATAAATCAATATAGGATTTTCATCTTGGAGAAACTCAATAGGATGAAAATATAATATTA
>Ga0325414_1004020_pt1 | contig 15362 bp, 11 predicted proteins | sample PopdelMetagenome_8_FD_206183 | JGI IMG/M metagenome (GOLD analysis project Ga0325414, IMG submission 206183) | Populus deltoides microbial communities from Bellville, Georgia, United States - Leaf-PdKOR-R3 | ecosystem: Host-associated > Plants > Phyllosphere > Phylloplane/Leaf | place: USA...
CCTAACAACATAGAGCAAGCATACAAGTTGTTAGAACTCTAAAACATTAGGGTGCATGCATCTCCTTCATTGTTCATATAAATAGTTAAAGAGGTGGCTCTTATTTTATTTTTTATTTTGAATTTTCACCTTTTTTTTCTTTTATTTTTATTTTTTAACATTTATTTGATTTAAGATTGTTCTTGATAAAACTTTAGAGTAAGCTGAATTGTTTTAGGATTTCTTAGAGGATATTCCATGTTGGCCACAACCAATACCAACAATTTGTATCAATTGCAACAATTAGTTTATAATTGGAATGATAAAAAATAGTATGTATAATAGTAAGTGTAGACATATATGTACGTCATATACATAATACCATTAAACACTTTCTTTTCAATGGAATTATTTCATTGGCTATGTAAAATCAAAGAAAAATATTACAGATCTGCTAACCAAAGGTTTATCAAGAGAGTTTGTGTATAATTCATTAAGTGTAATGATGGTAATCATACCTAGTTGACTAAAGATTTTAATATCTAGATTCAAATAAAAAACTAAGTTATATAACATTTTCAGTAGCACTCGAAAGTGGTGTTAGTTGTAGCGTGAAAAAAAAAATGAATTATCCTCTAAATGATTTTTATATCTTGGTATACCAAATGGAGTATAGTAGAATACTCTTAATGAAAAATCATCTATATAAGTGAGAAATTTGACAATTTCTTTAAGAATTTTAAAAAGGTTAAATTCACTAAAGCACCGATAAAACTAGGAGTTGTTTAGGTCCAAAATTAACCCAATTATGAGAACCAAAAAAAACTTTAGATAAAGAGATATATGAGTACTATTATCTTGGTTTGCATAAAAAGTTGAATAGTTCGAGACATCATGTTTACTATTTAGCAATTTAAGAAAGGTTAAAAGCTTAATAATACCTCTTCTGAAGTGATGATCTACCAAATCAGTATCTTTTTATGAATTTTTTTAGTCTTTATACTGGTCAAATTGTTTCCATTGATAATTGGCTTTATGAAATATGTAATGGGTCATTTTTAAGGCCAAATTAAATGTGAGGTCTACTCACATTTAGGGGTTAAAACCACTTTGGATTTTGTATTTCAATATGAGTACTTTAATATGAAATATTAACATGTTTTTAAAAATCAATTAAAGGTGAATGAGAAATTATTCTAAAAAAACCTTTGGATAACAAAATTTTTCAAACCAAAATATTTTTATGGATTGGGTTGTGGGCTTGTTAACTAATGATTTTGATCTTGAGTTTGGTTAATGAAAAATATTTTTCTATTAAGTCCTTGTTTGATCAATAATTTCTTTTAGTTCCTAAAATGTCTTGATACATGAACCAATACATTAATTATATGATAATAATGGGTGTAATTATGAGTAATTCATGAACTACAAACATTAATGAATATTTTTCATGAACAATAAACATTCATGAATATGTTTCATAAAATGAACATTCATTATAATTAATAAATGAATTATGAGAAATTAATATTTTGGTTCCCAAGTCCTATAAATAGGTGTCTTGGATATGTGAAAAGTTGTATAAAATTTCCTAAGTTTTTTTCTCTCTTTGTTGTTGTTTTTTCTTAGATTTTTTTCTTCTACTCTTTCTTTTTATTCTAGAGCTTATGTTTGGTCTTTGTATAGAGATATCGAGTATAATTCTTTTGAGTTCGTTGGACCTTATTTATATACGCGCCTAAACAAATATGACTTATTGGAATCAAGTGAGACTTGTTGAAGTTAGTCATTTTACACCAAGTGAGAAGCAATAAAGCCTTAAAGACAAATGATTAATTGTCTTTGACAACAACAAAGTTTTAGATTGTATATATTTCTAAAGATTTCAACAAGTAAGTACTCTAAACTAGTTTTGTTTTAAGTATAATTTCAATATTTGTGTTAGTTTCCTTGCTAAGATTATTTTTCCTATATATATCTTTTGTAATTTATATATTTATTTAGTATGCATGCTAGATTTTAGCATTGATTGCAAGATTACCAAATATTTGCATGGTTATGAACTAAACAAATTAATACATCTACTTGTTTAATAATGTAATTATTTTGTGATTATTGGACAAGTATGGAATAGTCATATCCCATTGAGTGCAATCTAATCTCATATATATACTTCCCAAATATATGCTCAAGTGACTTTTTCTTTGCAAGCAAGTAACACAGTTTAATTATTTTAAATTAATTTTAGTTAATTAAACACGTCTAAATAAGATATATATACCTCCTTTTATTTATTTATTTATTTTTATCTAAAACAGCCACAAAAATATATCTCAAGAAGCAAAACAGTGGCATTTTTTTGACACTATCCCATTACCTGAGAGATCAGCATTATCTGTCATTGCTTTGATATCTGATATTCCAAAAGAGAGTTTTTGCTAATTATGGATGTCACCATTAAATCCTCCAACTAGCATCATAAAAGCATGCATGATATACAGTGAGGGATATAATTAGCTAACAATTTATGGGGCTCTAACTAAGCATATGGTTGCGTTTTGGCTTTTGTACGTAATTTCTTAAATGTTCCATCTCTGTTTCCAATATTAACAAAAAAGTCGACACCGTTTTGCAATGCCGGGCAGTTTCGGTTTCAAAATCTCCAAAGGATCACATTGTAACACATCAACAAATTCAGGGATCGATGCCATTGCAACTTTAAGTTTTGAGAAACACCCAAGGTTATTCCTCCATATATATAAACAGTGGACATAAATAAATCCGGGTTGTGTTTGATTAGATTCTGTCTGTCAAACTAACAACGAAAGAGAGTTAATCGGCCACCGAAACTTGTCTTTTATCTCTCTCTTGATTCCTTTTTTCTCAGTGAAACACGCAATATATGGATGACAAAAATATTAGATACGTAGCCGGGTTTATAGAGTCTGGTTTATAATCCAAATAAAACAGCTACTTAATCAGAAAAGTGACTTTGTTACCGCGTTAAGCATAATTAGGATATAATTAATTAAGATCTAATGGTCGATATTTCATCCGAAAAAATCTCGTAAAATCTCAACCCTTTCAAAGTAACTTATAGAATGGATTGTTTTAGTGTTTGACTTGGTTGGTTTTTCCTGATGTGATGTGACCTATTCACAGAAAATGACCAGATTTTCCTAATAAAATTGGCAAAAATATAAATAGGATACGTGTTGCCATAGTAAGGGAACCTGGACCTATAAATATAGGCTCAGCCTCATTCGACAGACGATGAGTAATTTGCTTCTAGGTTATAATCGCGCATCTCTCTTTAGCCGAAAATGGTAAAAGAGGCAGCAAGAAAGTGCTCCCATTGTGGCCAAAATGGCCATAACTCAAGAACATGCACTAAGGATTGTATCAAATTGTTTGGGGTTAGCATTGAAAAACGTGAACAAACAATTAAAGGAAGTGCTAGCTTAGATAACATAGCGTCCTTAGATGACATTAACGGTGCACATCATGTCGATCCCGGCTATAGTTCCGACGGCGTTATCGGTTCTAAGAGAGGCAGAACAGCGTATACAAGGAAGAAAGGTACATGTGTGATCCATTTATTACATCTCATCATTCATCTATTTGTTACTAAATGCTAATAACAATCTCGACAATTCCCGTAATCTGGATGGCAATAGCATATGGGAATACGTACCGAATGCCTTCCAGTCGATCATCATCGATTCATCATCGATAATAGCTATATGGCATGCGATGACAATCGCTTGAGGTTTTTTTTCATAAAAGATTTAAATTCTCGCAGTGGTTTATGGTTATGCCATGGGATAATCGCACTTGTTATTGTTTTATTGTATATCTTCTAGGGTTAATGTATTGTCGGATTCTACTCATTTATGTTGCGTCTGTTTCCATCGCCACCGGGTTTTTTTTTATTCTTTCCGTCACCGATCATGTCATGCAGATAACACATATATTCTATTTATAAAAGAATATCCATAGACAAATGGATGCTAAGTTGTTAGTTTGTTTTATTGATTTTTATTTCATGTTGATATATATCAACCAGATCTGGGCATGGGTGACACGAAATATCTGAAAGATAGATATGGTGTGTGTTTGGTTAAACGTGTATCATTTTCAAGGACCATTGGAAGCGAGGTCTGGACAATGGATCATGGATTTAATTATTTGTGTATTTGATTAACCTCTTGTCTCATTTCCAGGCAAGCCATGGACCGAGGAGGAGCATAGAACATTTTTATCTGGCCTAAGCAATCTTGGCAAGGGCGATTGGAGAGGCATTTCGAAGAAATTTGTGATTACTAGGACCCCAAGTCAGGTTGCTAGTCATGCACAGAAGTATTTTCTGAGACAGCAGGCTTCAAATGAGAAGAAGAAACGTAGATCAAGCCTCTTTGACATGACCTTCAAAGGAACTGTATGTCTCTTATAGCATTCACAACAATACATAGCAATTTCTCTTTCCCCGTGATAATTTACTGGACTTTGATGACCTTATTACATCAGGATCTGGCTTCTCATCAGGATGCTCCGAAACTGCCTTTAATTAAGACTTGTAGGAGTTCATCACAGGTAATTCTAGGTTGCTTTTCAAGTTTATTTGCTCAAAAGTTATTTGTTTGAACAAGTGAAATGAGGTGTAATGGCTTGTTGCAATCAAACAGGCTAGCACCTCTTCAGCTTCACCATTGAGGAAAGCTGGCGAGGATATCCCATCACAAGTAAGTTCCACCTTCAGCAAACAAATTTATATATCATTAACTGTATAGAACTTACTAATCATGTGTTTTTCTTCATCTTTACAGGCTATCAGCCCATTACACCTCATCAACCAATTTCCTTTGCTTTGCTTGCATAATCCCCAGGTCATGAGTCCTACTGTCGCAGCCGGTACTGGCGTTTCAAACTACAATCCTTGCATGGTAAGAAAAAGTTTGGCTCTTGATACATATTTTTGTGAACTTTGACGGCATTAATTCAAAAAATTTCTCTTCAGAACCGAGCTGCCTCTTTTATTTAAGGTACACAAACATTCATCCTATTATCCCCTGGCCTGCTCCTTTGCATCATTACCTAGTCTGAAACCCTTAACTTTCTAGTTTACGAGCCAGTATGTTCTTCACATGTTATATGTTTTTTGCATCTTGATAAAAGCAAATATTTCCTGGAATTAGTATATATATCAATATTACTTCAATTCTGTAATTACAAAGTACCATTTTCTTTTTTTCTTTTTCTTTTTTAAATTTTCTCCAATAAATAATTCTGATCATCACCTATCTTCTTACAGCAACGAGTCCTTGCCAATGGACGGCGGAGCTTTCCGGCAAGTAAAGCAGCACCCTTTGTCTCCATGATGAACTATCCAAGGGCCTACCATCCTTACATGCTTAACAGCCCTGCAAGCCTGGCTGGTTGCGCGCCTTGTATTGCCCATCAACCATCCGGTATCCTTTCACCAAGTTCATTTCCTCAGAGCTTTTCTCCACAAGGTGCTTCAACTTCATTACCAAAAATGGAAGACCCTCTTGAGCTTAAAATTGGACAACCCCCTAAATCCCCCCAAGGAGCAAATATATCATCCCCAGCATCTGGTGCCATTAGTGTTATATGAAGAAATTTAGCTTCAAAGTTCCCTGCATTAAGCAGCAGTACGTGGAAGTCTAGAACTAGATTTTATATACTTCAGTTACTGTGCATTAAATAAAGTTTTGAATTATAGATTTTTTTTACCAATTATTTTCCCTTTTTTGCTTTATTATTATTATTATTATTAACAAGAATTAGTTGAGGAAAAATCATTGCTCGATCCTATCCTCACATGTTATTGTTCATTAGAACATTAGAATAGTAAGGTGTTTTTTTTTTCAATTTTTTTTATCACTTTCATATTTCAACATTGAATTTATTAATAATTGAAATTTATTATTTATTTTGGTGTACTTTAAACAAGATTATCATAATCTCAAAAAAAACATCTCAACATTGAATTGGTGCTCAGTTTTACGGTCGTTTATTTTTTTCTATCGTATTATTAAATAAAAATGATGTATCATATTGTTAAATAAAAAATGATTCTAAAAAAGATGTCATTATTATGAAATGGAATCATGATTTATTTCAATTAATTTTCTATAGAGTTATTATGATCTTTGAAAAATATGACAACATTGGGCTAGTGCTTGATTTTTTGAGTATTTTTTTATTATATTATTAAATAAGAGATTATTCTAGAAAAAAAACATAATTATTGAGAATTAAGTTTCATGATTTATTTTAATTTATTTTTTATAGGTTTATTGTCTGATAAAAATATCTTGATATTGTGTTAGTACTCATTTTTGCAAGCGTCTACATTTTTATCATTTAATTGAATGAAAATCATTTCAAGAAAAAAAAATAAAGTTATTAAACTCAATGGAGTTTATGACCCAGGTCATGGGTTTGATGGGTTAACCTATGTTTATCTGGGTTGATCTAATGTGTTACCAACTCAATATTGTTTTAAGAAAAGTTGTAGCCTTGAAAATATTTTTAAAGTCAAATCATATTTTAGCAGTCATTCGAGTTTTTTTTAACCTGCCAAGTCAGTCAGATCACACTGGGGCAATCCCATACAGTTTAATTTGAAGCTCAAGATAGATAAATAGTATAGTTATAAGTTTTAGGTTCGACCCACTGAGTTGGGTTTGATGACACTGTCAAAGAATTTCACTTGGTCTAGGCATTATTATTTTACATGTAAAAAAATCTTGGTCTCACTGTAACGTAACATTGGGAATTATCTTGTCCAATACTAAAAGTCATGTTTGATCTTTCAATATGTGTCATCTCATTCCCATATTTAGGCATCATATGCAAGTGGTTAATTTCTTACTTTTTAGAGCAAATAAAAGGAGGAAACTAAAAATTTTGGTTTTTTTAAATAGTGTTTTGCATTATAGAGAACAATGTGATTTTAAGTATTCCTATAGTGTGGAAAAGTTCAATTTGGTTTATGAAGTTTTTAATTTTTACATATTTATTGATCCTTATATGATTTTAAGTGTTAATGTTTTGATTCTAAAACTATTTTTTATGTTGAGAGAAGAGAAGAAAGTTGTTGATACATGAAGAGGAGAAAGAGTTGTCAACCGCCATATTCTGACCATAAAAAAGCCAATTTTGATGTTAATGGATTCACTACTAACATACTGAATAAAAGCAACAGAAACATTGATGTAACATTATCATAACCTGTCAACATTAACACAACATCCCTTCAAAGGCCCGAGCTTCCCTGCCTTGGTTTCATTTCTTGTCATGCTTCACTCTACCAACTCTGATATTCATTAGGGATGATAATGGTAATAAAGCCCTTGGTTTGTAATAACTCTTAAAGTTACACAGTTTGAACCAACATTTTGATGTTACCTATTTAAAATCTTCCAAAACCTTGAGGCTCTAAATCCAATTATAATTAAAAATGATAATGACTTGGCTTCTAAATGACAGTACTAATAATATTGTTAATGTCCTGGTTCTGGTAATCTATTCATCTTTTCTTGGCAAAGTGGCTATCTATTATCGATGGCTTTTTAGAAGTTCCCACAAACGATGCCATTGATTATGTTTATTTATATCTCATGGGCTTGAAGGCCAAGTTAAGGCCTGAGATAATATTGTTAATGTCTTGGTTCTAGCAATCTATTCATCATTCCTTGGCAAAGTGGCTAGTAGATCATGCTTATTACCTGTAAAATGTCATTTTTTTATATATATTTAGGGACTCTTCAACAATTAAATTAATGTTAATTTAGAAAGAGATCAATTATACTTTTGAGAAAATGATTGTTTAGGATAGATCTACCATAGTAAAATAGAGAGAAGAAAACTGAACTTGCATGGAGATTATCTTTTTTTTTTATAGCCCTTGAGGTCTTTTTCCTTGTTCTAGGGGAAAGAGTTGGCGTATTAGCAAAATATCTATATCCTGTCAAGATAAAGAATCTCTTACGAATCAGGATAAGATATCCTTGTCTTGTTAGGAAAAAAATATATTTGGCTCATCATGATAAATATCTTTGACCTATAGTCTTATTGGGGAGATTGAGATTCTTTTGGAGTTAAAGAAAGCATAGGACTAGCATTGGTGAATTTGGTAGATTGTCAGACTCATAGACGTTGGAAGATGGTGAGTCTGGCAGCTCACCAGACTCGCATGTGTCTGGGCTCAACGCTTGGCTAAGCTTAGAGATAATGGGTTTGACAGCTCACCAAACTTATACACTTCTAGACTCAATGATTGACTAGGCCTAGAGATGATGAGTTTGGCAGCTCGGTAGACCCTTACATATATATATCTGAGCTTAATGCTTATCTATGCCTAGAGCTGGTGGTTCATAACCTTTTTTTAGTTATATTTCTGAACGACAGTCCCACATAAACAAAAAACAATAAATATTGATCCATCACACACCTATAAAACATAAATTCTTTGCACAATACACACACATACTCTCCGGTGTTGAATTCATGTTTGAGTTATGAGATTTGTTCATGTTCTTTAGTCTTGGAACATATGGTGTAGATTTGGGATTTTAAATTAATTAGTTTTGAAATATCAAGAGATTTGACATTTTGAATTTTTGTTTGTTTATTTGATCAAAGATCGAGAGACTTTATAAAAAAGATTACTGGAATTTAATTACTTAATGTTTATGTATTTTATTTGTTATTGGCAAGGAGATAGACTAGAAATAATATAGTTGGTTGTAGAGTTGGTTCAACTCATCTCTTCTCATAAATAAAAAAAAAACCATAAAGAAAAAAAAATAAAGACCTAATAAATTTATTAAATATTAATGAAAAAAGGTAGATTTTATCATTTGAATTTTTTGAAAAAAAAATTATGTAAATGGATAAATAGGTGGCGTCAACAACACGTATCTAAAAGAAAAGGAACGATAAAATAAAGGATTTATTTCCTATTTTTTATGGCATTTTACAACAAAAAAGAATAATGTTCCACTTGGGGTAACTTTGTAAACCACGTTATAGTTTTCACCTAGAAAATAATAATAATAATAACCCCTAAACCAAACCAAAATAAAAGGCAAATAAAAGTAAAATCTGAAACTTAGAGGGTGGCGTCACCCTATCAAATATTGCATAGTTAGGCTCAAGGAGAGGGCTGTATCAATCAAAAGAGTGCAAAAAGACTCCTAGATAAATCCAAGGTTTGCCTAAATTGTGATATGCTGGACAAACTTGCAAGAGTCTGTGAAGGATTAAGACATCAATATTTTTTTTTTTTTTTTGTATTTTGATATATTAATATTTAAAATAAAATCTGAAAAAAAAACATGAAAAATACTTTTAACTTGCACTATAATATCAAACACACAGGCAAAGATTGCATGTGTACTATAGGAAGCATGAAATCTGACTCGAGATTTCAAATTAACAACGGAAATTGTTTGGCTAATGACAAGAAGCTTGTTTGTGCTTCAAAAACTTGGGGAAGTCCGTGGAAGAAAGAATATAACAGTAACATTTAGTACCTGCATGCCACACATCTTTTGTACAAGCCATTTAACAAATAGAATCAAGACTAGTAACAATAAGGAACTTTGTTGAATTTCTTATGGAACAACTGAGAAAGCACATTTTTGAATAGTTTAAAACGGGGGTAGCCTGCTGTTCAAGGACAAATGAGAAACCATGCAAACTAGGAAGAGCAGCAGCCAGTGTTCTGGTTAACAGGCTGTCCACGTATCTGCACAGTGGGTGGCCTTGCATTGTTCGCTGCAGGTTGACTTGCCATCCTGTGGAAGTAGAGGAAATTATGAGGAAGGAAACTGCTAAGAAACGTACTTGTTTCTTTACCGCTCAACAAACCACTTTTTCTCTGTGCATCTTCTCACTTTAAATCTATGTTCTAGTATTTCACAAATATATATATATATATATATATATATCACCAATTCATTTAAAAAGGTACCTGTTCTTGATGTCAGCAGCCATGGCCATAAAGGCTTGCTCCACATTGATGGCATTTTTTGCACTTGTTTCCATGAAGGGAATACCAATTTCATCTGCAAATGCCTTTTGAAAGCCAGATAAACAGTAGGAAAACAAGCATAATTTAGTAATCAGTAGTTCAGAAGCAACTATGGTGATAGATGATAGCATGGGAGATCAGTTTTACCTTGGCTGTTTCATATGAAACAACTTTGTTGGCAGTGAGGTCGGACTTGTTCCCAACCAGAAGCTTGTTAACATTTTCACTTGCATATCGATCAATTTCATTTAACCATTGCTTAACATTGTTGAAACTCTCTTGGTCTGTCACGTCATAAACTATCTGCGACATGATGCAGCATTAACAAAAACAAATTTAGGGATACAAGAGGTAAAATGCCAAAAATATAAAATGTATGCCAAACTCACTATAATGCCATGTGCCCCACGGTAGTAGCTGCTAGTGATTGTCCTGAACCGCTCTTGCCCTGCAGTGTCCCACTGGAAAAGGACACAAGGCAGACATCACCAGCAAACAGAAGAAAATTTGACATGAACATTGTTGTTATCCATTTTTGGCCACCCACATAAACAAAAAATCAGAAAAAAAAGAAAAAAAACAATTGAAAACATGTTGGAAGAAAATAAAAAATATATCAATGAGAAGAATATACTAGAACACCCAGGAACTGATTGAGACTAATACAAGATTAGGAAATTTGACAATGTATTTTCAAGGGATTAAGGCTCTATTGACAGAAAAATTCAATTTGAGAAAGGAAATTCAAAATTGAATGTTTAAGGACTCAATTAGAATCTTTTAAGGTCTAATTGAATTTATTGAGGGATTAATTGCATGAAAAATTGATATTTGAAGTCAATTTAAGCATTAATTAAAAGAAATTAGAGTCTGGGGGTTGAATTGCAATTTTTAAGAGTTAATTTAGTCAAATTAGGGCTTTAATTGCATAAATATTGAAGTTTGATAGGCAATTAGGGACATGATTTAAGAAATCCGAAACTAAAGATCAAACTAAAAAAGACACATGAATGTAAGGGCTGAAATTGATTATATCAGGGGTCAAATTGAATAAATTAAAAGTTTGTTGGTCAATTGAGGATCAGAATACACAAATTCAGAACTAAGAACAAAAATGAAAATAGCGATCAACTTTGGGGTTGCCAATTGATTTTGGCAAGGGTGAAATTGCATAAAATTAAAAGTCTGGAGGCAATTACGGATACAATAAGAAGCAATTGGAAGAATAGAAACTCAATTGAAATTTGTCAAATCCCAAATTAAAAACCCTAAACGACGTATCGTTCAGACTTAATGAAGAGAAAATGAATGGCACGTCGTTTGTCACCTTGCACCTTTGTTTTGCTAATTTTGGCCGATCGAGTTGGAAACTTCAAACGCATGAATGTGGAGTTACAGACATCTAAAATGAGCGAGGTTGGATCTAAATGAAAGGTGTGCACGGTGCACCCCTTCTATCAATTTCAGGTGGTCTTAGGTAATGATAACATCATAATCGCTCCGACATGGCCTCGAAAGTTAGCAACTCAGCCAGCACCAACAGTGCAACTATCATGCAAAAACCGATTTGGTTTTCGCGTGTCCACACACAAAGGCTCCTTGATGGGCTCTTATCAAAGGGTTTACAACAGTTCTCTTAAGACCAAGAGGTCAAAAATGGATTCAAGACCTCCTAAAACCCTAGAAAAACCCTATAAATACCCCTTACAAGATCAAGAAAAAGGGCAGAAGAAAAGTAGAGGAAAAAGAAAAAAAATATTGCGAAGGAAGCTAAGTGTGAAGGTTTGAGAGGTTAACACAAAATTTTCTCAAGTTTCTTAATCTTAGCAAGTTTGTGAGAGGCAAAACTTTCCAAATAAAAGAAAAGAGAGAGAGTAGGTATTATAGGTATATCATCTTATCCAAAAGCAAGCCTTTGTGGCCTACTTAAGGTGTTTTTTTTATTTGTTTTGTTTTATATTAATGTTTACAAGTATAGAAAAGAGGTTTAGAATGTTTAACAAATGATGTTACATCCACCTCTTTGTTGCTGTGATATTTATTTAATGAAGTTATTTTGATATTTTTGATACATTAAAGTTTCTGTTTAAGTTTGTTTTTGATATCTATTAAAATTTCTGGGCTTGACAGTGGCTACCTTTGCTAGAGATTTTCTGGGTTTTCTGGGTATGTTCTTCGTGTTTTTTGAAAGAACATTGTCTTGACCCCTAGATTCGGACCATGTTTGGTCCATTCCTTTGCACAAACACCTTCGTTATGCATAATTAGTAGATAATTTAGTGTTTATTTGCATCAATAACATGTTTTTTATAGGTCTTAATCCTAGGGTTTCGGTTTTGAACCGAAACCCATTTTGAAAAAAATCATGATGTTTTAGTGATAATCAAAGTAAATGGATGCAAGATTATTGGTCCTTCCATAATTTCCAACATGTATGTGCCTTTATTTTGACCAATTCTGGTCTTTTTGGAACCCATGTTGTAGGGCTCACGTTCGATGTTCTTGATGTTCATCATTTTTGTGTGTTTGATCTATTTTGTTCAAGAATTTTTTAGTTGGTGTTTTTTGGGTGTTTAATCTATTTTTTTTGCTTTAGTTTTGTTTTGGGGTTGTTTTTATATCAAACCAGATTTTTTTGTTCGGTTTATGGTTGAATAAAAAATTTTGGATCAACCCATTCGGGTCGTATAAAAAAAAATGGGTTAAAGGGTGTTTGGTTTGCCATAATTTTTTTTAAAGGGTTTTAATACCCACATGATATCGGGTAGTAGTTCAAAGCAATCAAGTCACAAATACAACTATAATTTGAAAATCAGAGGATCGCAATACTATTCATTATACCAGACGCACGAGGAGTTGAAGGCACAAAAAAGTTAGCATAATAGAAACAGGAGACAAACATAAAATAAGTCTCGAACAATTCTCAAAATGATGTTTTTGGGAGCTACCCTATTAAAACTTGAGGTGTTAACCGTAATAAGTTTCCCCTGAATACTAAACAAACAATATCTCAGAATATGAAAAGAGCATCTTACAATTTGAAGTTTAATGGTTTTTCCATCTTGCTCCACAGTGCGAATTTTCTGCAGAACAGAAAATCAAATTTATCAGTCGCATTCTCAAATCAAACCAACATTTGCGCAAGTCAATAACTCTCTAGATGCTTACGAAGTCAACTCCAATTGTGCTGATGTAACTTTCCAGATAGGAATCATCCTGCATTGAAAAGATAAAAAAAAAAAAAAAAGCAAGTTCAACGCATCAAACCTTCACAATCTAATGAGCTTGCAATAACTGCAATCAGCAAAAAGAAAAGACAAGAGGCCAAAAAAATTTAATCTTACAGCAAATCTCAAAAGCAGACATGATTTGCCAACACCAGAATCCCCAATTAGCAAAAGCTTAAACAAATAATCACTGCCACCAAAACAAAATTATTCAATTTAATTACAACCCATATCATAAAACTGAAGCACACACAAAGCCCACAAACCAGAACCAATGAATCACCCTTATTACTACAGATCCAATTAACCCCCTAAAATATTTTCACATATCCCAATAAAATCCAATTCTTTATACGAAAAGTTTAAAAAAAAAATCGAGATCTTTGTAACTTACTATTCAGGTGTCATGGCTGTTAGTAAATTCGACCGGGAATTGAACCGGTCTGGGGAGTAACGAATCTGAAATCTGACAGGCAAAGGTAAAAACTAAGAGAAAGAGAGTTATGAGCGACGATAAAAATGGAAAACCAAGAAGTTTTTTTAATGTATGTATATAAATATATATGAGACCGGCAGCTTGGGGGCTTTAAATAGTTAATATAACATAGGACCAGCCCGAGTGGCAGACTGATTACTAATATATGGACCGTTCAACTTCAACACTAGAAAGGGAACAACTCGAAACTTACAAAGCCCAAGAGACATTAACGTTATGTTTGTTTTTTAGAATTTATTTTTTAAAAAATTATTTTTTAAACTTTTCTATATTTATTTGTTATTAAAAAACTTGATCAACAAAAAACACTTTCCAGTCAAAAAAAAATTTAGCTTGGTTTCCAGAAAAGTGTTTTCCTAGAAAATTTGGGCAGAAAACACTTTCTGAAAATTGTAAAAAATTTAGAAATATCATATTATTTGCTGATTATATAAATTTGATCCTCAAACTTTTGATTGCTATATATATTTTGTTTTGAATATTTATTTTTTAATTTCATCTCTTAAAATTTAATTTTTATATTAGCTTTGGTTCTCATTTTTATAATTGTTATTTGCTTTTCTCTTATCATTTTTTTATTGAAATTTTTTATGTATCAAATTTGGTCTTCATTATTTTGATTGTTACTTATTTTATTTGAAATAATTTATGAAATGTTAATTATTATTTTAATTTTTTTATTTTTTATTTTTTTATTTTTTAGATTTGATCTCTATTATTTTGATTATTATTTATTTTATTTGAGATAATTTATGAAATTATATTTTTTTTTTCAATTTCATTCTCATTCAAATTTTTAATTTGTAAGATTTTTTCCTTATTATTTTAATAAATTTAAGAAAAATAAAATATTAATAAGTTATTTTCCAACTCATTTTCCAAGACATAACTAAATACTGGAAAGTGTTTTTCAATTTATTTTCTATTACACTACCAAACATTAAAAAATAATTCACTTTCCAAAACAAAACTACTTTCCAGCAAATAAACGGGGCCTAAGAACACTTGTGTGTGATTACCGTACTGTTTGTTTTTATATTTTAAAAATATTTAAAAAAATTATTTTTTTATTTTTATTTTAAATTAATATTTTTTTCATATTTTTAGATTATTTTTTTAATACGTTGATATTAAAAATAATGTTTTAAAAATAAAAAAATATATTATTTTAATATATTTATAAATAAAAAATAGTCTGAAAAATAATTATAATCACCCTTTTCATGTATGCTGTACCTTGGTCACAGAGTGGCATTACCTTCAACATCGTGAATGCAGCTGCTTTAGGGGACGTCAAAAGGAAGGAACCTTGGATAAATTTTAAGAGTCTCGAGCCATGGCTTCCTCTGATTTTTGGCTCAGCTTCATGTTGGCACAGTAGCATTTGTTTTAAACATCTTGAATGCAGCTTGAGGGGATGTCAAATGGAAGAAACTTTAGACAACTTTTGAGCTTCACATGAGTCTCCGAGTCGTGGCTTTCAATGATTTTTTGCTCAGCTTCATGTTGGCAGAGTGCAAAACCAGGAACATCTATAGTCATAATTTTTTTGCCTTCAATTTTATTTTATTTATTTTTTAAACAAAAGCATGTCCGA
>Ga0325414_1004021_pt1 | contig 15359 bp, 13 predicted proteins | sample PopdelMetagenome_8_FD_206183 | JGI IMG/M metagenome (GOLD analysis project Ga0325414, IMG submission 206183) | Populus deltoides microbial communities from Bellville, Georgia, United States - Leaf-PdKOR-R3 | ecosystem: Host-associated > Plants > Phyllosphere > Phylloplane/Leaf | place: USA...
TTTTATCATTGTTTAATCTTTACATTAATCTTCCATCTCAAAGTTCTCATTAATTTCTTTCTCTTCTTCTTCATTATTATTAGTACTACTACTACTACTACTACTACTACTACTACTACTACTACTACTACTACTACTACTATTATTATTATTATTATATTTTATGCACTTTAAGTATGCTCTGTGTTTGATCAAGGATCCTGACATTGTTGGTCTTGCCTTGTTCATTCGCATCAGAAATCTGTTTATATTATATAATATATCTCTTTGATCTTTTCATAAACTCAGTATATAGGCTGGAAACCTGTGACCCGATCTTTGAGATCATTCTTAGGTATAACAACGCCACGTACTGAGTATTATTATTATTACTATTACTATTACTATTAATATTATTATTACTGTTACTATTATTGTTATTATTATTGTTATTGTTGTTGTTGTTTTATTAATTATAATTTATACAATTAACCTCTCTGTGGTTCGACCCCGGTCTTGCCGGGTTATTTATTACTGTGACACTCCTGTACTTGGGATAAGACATCAACTCTTTGATCGTGTCAAGCGACTCAATTATTATTGATGAATTCTGAGCTCAACGTGTCAACCGTGAACCAGTTTCATTGACAATTTCTATGCCATGAGCAACCCAATTGTCGCTGACAAATTCTGAGCTCCATTTGTCAGCTGTGAACCAGTTTCACTGATAATTTCTATGTCACCAGCAACCTAGTTGTCGGTGATGAGTTCTAAGTTCCATGCGTCTGCCGTGAACTTGTTTCCCTGATGATTTCTGTGCCACCAACGACCCTATTGTTGCTGATGAATTTTGAGGTTTATGCATTAGCCGTGAACTAGTTTCGCTAACAATTTCTATGTCACTAGCACCCTAGTTGTCGCTGATAAATTTTGAGTTTCATGCATCAGCTGGGAACCTGTTTTGCTGATGATTTTTGTGTCACAAAGGACCTAATTGTCACTTACGAATTCTGTGTCACGAGCGACCCAGTTGTCGCTGAAGAATTTTGAGCTCCATGCATTAGGTGTGAACCAGTTTTGCTGATGTTTTTTGTGTTCCTCGCGACCTAGTTGTCGCTGACGAATTCTGAGCTCCATCCGTCAGCCGTGAACCAGTTTCGCTGATGATTTTGTTTTAGTTCAGGTATGTCCTTAAGAGTTCAACAAGGTCATAATTTCTGCATTTCTTCTTCTCATTCCACATTCCATTCAAGTTCATCAATCATTCATGGGAAGTCAAGACATTAACATCAATACAAATTTTGCCTTAGTTCACCAATTTGGTCAGCCCTTTTCATAGGTTTACACACTCACAATCACTCATATTCACTCGGATTTCTTTTGTAAGGGTCTAAATATGAGTTCTTATATTCATCGTTCCACTTAGATCTTGTAACATCCCCATATCCGGGATAAAACAACAATCTCATGTTCACTCATAAACAAAGTAATTAATTATATATGTGTGTGTGTGTGTGTGTTTGTGTGTGTACATGGTGTTCATATTAAAATTTACCAAAATTTTCACTAAATTTTCAGCAGAGTCTTCCTTATATCGGGAGGTCCCAAGTTATCAACATACAACTTATTTACACTTCTAATATCCCGCATCTCTTAACTCAACTCAACCCAATCATCCTGGGTCTCAATCCCACAAAACATCATTATTCATATCAACCACAATATTTATGATATACATTGAACAGCATTATCATTATGGATGGATAAACAATATAAACATGCATACATGAAACATGATTATATGAACTACAAAATTAAATTCATCTAATCAAGTTTAAATATTAATTATACAAATTAAGTTATAAGGTCATCCTCCCTAGACTACATAACAAAAGGTGAATAAAAGCTAAAATCTACTCCTACCTCACATGCGATGGACCTGAAACAAAATACATATTATTGAAACATGAATATCGCAATAAGTACAATAATATCAATATCCAATAATTTGAAAAGGTAGATATGTATTCTTGTTTTGTTCATTTCTCCATTTCCGTTTCCATTAGAACTCCTTTTCATTCATCTACTAAAAATTATTTCCTCTCTCATTAACAACCTCCATTCAAGATTCCATTAAAACCAACCGCAACTATTTCACCCAACGCATTACTAATACCATTTTCATCGGTATCATCATCATATCGTTGGCATCAGCGTATGGAGATCCCTTACCCGGGACCCTAACATACACCTAATGTATGCTAGTCAAAATCATGGTGATCCCCTTATCTGGGATCCTAACATACACTAAATGTATGCTAGTAAAAAAATCATGCTGATCCCGTTACCTGGGATCCAAAATCATGATGATCCACTTACCCAAAATCCTAACATACACTAAATGTTTGCTAGTCAAATCACGTCTTACACTTCTCATATTTTCTTTATTAGTGGTACTCCCATCACTTGGCGAATTCACACTAACTTCCATCCTTTCACATAACATCCAACGTTTGCAAGTTCATATCTCACATTATTAACATATTAAATTCTCAAATTTAAGTAGAAAGCTTAGGAGAGGATCACCTACTTGCAGTAGAAGCTCTACTCGTGCTCTCATGCAGCTGTTGTTGTACCACGCTGGTGGTCCCTCCTGCAATCACAAGTTTATCTCGAAAATTTTTCTCATTCAAGGATACATTTTATATTAACCATATCGACAACCAATAGGTCTTTCTTTCAATCATTCCTTTCTTTATAATTTGTGTTTTTTTTCTCATTGCACCCATTAATAACGTCATTCTTTGTCCAACCATAGTTATCATTCTTTTCTTTATATTTGAATTGTTACTGTCTTAAACTATTACTGTTTCAAACCGTTATTGTCTTGAACTATTACTATTTTGAATTGTTACTGTATTAAACTGTTATTGTTTTTGTTTTTGAACCATCACTGTCTTTAGAGGTTGCATTCCGACCTCTCTTCAGATTTTTAACTATATCCAGAGTTCTAAAACTTCGTTTTAAGTGAGGTTGGTCTCGTTGGAAAGCTAAGACACGAGGCTATAACGCTATAGGAAGGAGAACCCATTTCTACCCCCAATATAGTCAAAATTGCACATCAACTAATCAGTCCTACTGCCCTACAGAGTCAGTCATGACCCAGTCTCGGTTGATGACCCATAACTGGAGTTCTACAGCTCTAAATTGAGCAAGACCAATTCCTTTAATTAGCTAACATTCAAAACTACAATTTATATGAGGAACCTGATCCTAATTCCTTCATCCTCCTACCCGAAATCTTACCGAAAGTCAGGAGACGAACCTGTCCAGATTCGTCACCCCCTTCCATTCACACATAACATTCACAAACTACATTTTTTGGTAGATTATCATGGTTTCATGCCCTCAATCACATACCACACATGAATTAACTTAATTTTAACAACTAATACTTTTTTCCCAATTCAAGTCTAAGAACCCTAATCTATAATCAACATCAAGGCATCAATTCATAATTGAATTTGAAATGAATTATAATATCATGTTTAGAACACCTTACCTGGTAAGAATTAAGGTTTCGATCTTCAACTAGTTAAAGATTTTCAACTCTCTCCTTTATTTTTTTCTAATGACAGTCGGCCCTCCTTCTTCTCTTCTTGTTCAAATTTTCTTGTTAATCCCTTTTTCCCACAAGTGTTTATTCCATCTATAAACCCTTAATCTTGATGGGTTCTTGAAATTTTAGTGTTTCTCTCTTAATTTTGCAAGAATGGATACAAAAACTCCCTCTTTTCTTTCCTTTTGGTTGCTGCAGATTTTTTTGGTGAGGAGAGGAGTATTTATACTTTATAATTTTTCTTATTTGCACTTAGGCCCCATTTCCTTTAAGTGAATTATTTTTGCCCCCCACATCTTTTTCTTTTTATAATCAAGCTATAACTCTTTTCATTTCTTATAACTCCACCCCAGAACTTTTAGTTTAGCTTATTTTCCTCAATTTAATCAAATCCTCAACATTTTCGGGTTAATTTATAATGTCTCAAAAAATTTCGCCTAGAAATTTATATTCCAAAAATTTCTGAATTCCTAATTTTTTTTATTTAACCCTATGCATGAATTTCTTCACTTTATTTCCATCTAGTTAGTTTGCAATTTACACAATCTTATTTTCCCGGGGTTTATAGATCTTCCATTTAATTATTTCTAAAACTAGAAGTGCTTAAACATTAAGCCTCTACTTTGGGGGTTTCATCCCCTCCTTGTTTTGAAATCATGAGGTAACAACCAGCCAAGGAAAAATACTTCTCTTACCTCACATTTTTGACAACTTTAGAGCAGGTTTTGGTGGTATGGTTTTGTCCTCAATCTTGGTTTTCTTCTCTTCTTCCTCTACATACAGTAGGTCTGTTACACTCCTTCTCCTCTCATGTTTTTGGTTTTCTCTCCTTCTCCTAACTTACTTCTCACTCCACGCTCAAGAAAAGTGGCATGCAGGCTGGTTGGGTTCTGTTTTCTGCTTGGAGGAGGGGTGTATGTGTTGCAGTAATGGTTGCGCCGATTCTGGAAGAAAGTCTAGGCTCATGATTCCACCATGTTTTTGGTCGCTTTTTCTTCCCTCTAACTCTCTTCTCACTCAGAGCACCCTAGAAGGTTTGCATGCAGCTAGTCAGTTTCAGTTTTCTCTTTGGGAGAGAGGGCTACTTTGGGTGTTTGGGTGCTAGTTTAATTTTGCTCTTGTTCCTCCTTTGGTTACTCCAAAACCAGTTCCCCCCCTATTTCAACTCCTTAAGGCAGGCTGGTTTGCTCCCCTAAACTTTTATTTAGCATGAGTCGGCCGGCCTTTTACTTAAATTTCTATCGAGTTTTTCAGCCAAAGACTAAATTTTTTTCAAGTTTTACACCACAGCTGACACATGGATTTGTTAGTCCACACAACCACTATTGACTCAGAAATTGGCAACTAAAACTGTGTCACTACCGATTGTGTCACTGCCGATTCAGAAATCGACAACGAAAACTGTCACTATCGATTCAGAAATCGACAGCGAGAGTGGATTCATTTCTAGCTATAATTTTTTTTATTGAGTGTTTATATTTTTCCCTCCTAATATAAATTTTGTCCTCAAAATTAAAGGGACTCATATTGATAGTCCCTCCAGATTCTCAGAGCAAATACCATAGTAACCGACTCCAGGTCGTGTATCGAGTAATTCTCTACGTGAGTCTTTAACTGTCTTGATGCATAAGCGATCACTTCCTCATGTTGCATCAATCACACCCAAGTCCTTTCTTCAAGGCATCATTACTAACTACGAAACCCTTAGTATTTGGAACGTACTAGTTTTAGTATAGCAATCTATCTGGCCTTGTACTTACTTAGCTAATCATGCCTAGGATTATATCGAAATCATGTAATTCTAAGGGCATCAGGTTTACTTCTATTTCATACCCTGTTTCCTGTCAGAGTTCCAATTATGAACCCTTTTTCTATTATTTTCACCCGCTTTGTAACATCTCTGTATTCGAAATAAAGCAACGATCTTATATTAACCAATAAACATAGTGATTAAATTATTATTTTTTCTATATCTATTCATGGTGTTTGTATTAAAGTCTACCGAAATTTCGACGGAGTCTCCCCTATACCGGGAGGTCCCAAGTTAGCTGAGTAAGTACAAGGCGAGATAGATTGCTATACTAAAACTGGTACGTTTACACTTCTAATATACTGCATCTCCTAACTTGATTCAACTCAATCATCCTGGGTCTCAATCCCACAAATATCATCATTCATATCAACCACAATGTTTATGATATACATTGTACAACAATTGTCATCATGGATGGATAAAGATATAAGCATGCATACATGGAACATGGTTATACAAACTACAAAATTAAATTACTATTCAAGTTTAAACATCAATTATACAAATTGAGTTATATAAAGTTGCAATATTACCAAATATAAGGGTATACTCCCTAGAACCTAAATTACAAAAAAGTTAACCTAAACTAGAATCTACTCCTGTCGTGCATGCGATGGTCCTGAAAATAAAATACATATTATTGGAATATGAATATCACAATAATATAGCAATACAAATATCCAGCAATTTAAAAAGGCAAACATGCATTCATATTTTATTCACTTCTCCATTTTGGTTTTCATTGGAAACTCTTTCTCCTTCAACTACTAAAAACCATTTCCTCTTCCATTTTCAACCTCCATTCAAGATTTCATAAGACCATCCATGATTATTTCCGCTTAACATATTATCGATACCAATTTCATTGTTATCATCATCATCTTGTAGGAGTCGATGCACAGTAATCCCCTTACCCGGGATCCTAACATACACTAAATGTATACTAGTCAATACATCTTGATCCCCTTACGCAGGATCCTAACATACACTAAATGTATGCTAGTCAATACATGATTGATCCCCTTACTCGAGATCCTAACATACACTAAATGTATGTTAGTTCACGCCCCAAATTACACTTCTTATATTTCCTTTGTCAACAATAATTTCATCACTTGGCAATTCACACAACAACCTTTCACCTTGAATACATATATATTCAGAATACTATCCAAAAATATCGACATCATTACGTAAACTTTCCTCCTTTCTCCTAATATTCAACATTCGGTAATTCACATATTACATCAATAACATATTAAATTATAGAATTTAACTAGAAAGTATATGTAACAACCCGGCTTTACAACCTGGCTTTTCAAGCCCAAAACAACAGTAAATTTTTTTATATATATACTTGACACATATAGTGCCGGTAATCGGCGAACCTGATCCCTCACGCCATCAAAATACAATCCATACAATCAACATTTCATTTAAAAGTGGATCTTACATAAACACATAATATTATGTTTGCATGATTTTAGAAATTCATATTAAAAATATACATACATAGACATGAGTTTGCATACCTATCCTACTAATAGCCATTACGAATTTAAACAAAAGGATCTAATAAAAGTTATACGTTCAGTACATTGATTAATAGAAAATACATTGTGATTTAGAATGCAACTACATGATTCCTTGCAAAAGTAGGTTCCCATGTATTGGGTTTCCTAGACATCTCGTGGGTGTGACGTCCCTGTTGCAGTACAAAATATTTAAGAGAATGCAATTACTTAATAATAATAATGATAATGATAATTAAACAGTCTGGCAGTTAAATGAAGCATTAACATTTTCCCATGTTTGAAACATGACATTTATAGTTTCTTCATGTACTTGGTATAAACAACTTAGAGTACATATAGATGCACCAATTCTTGTAATCAATCCTAATCTTAAACCCGGCCATCCTCTTAAGGCATCATTTGTTGAGGTTAACCGTTCACTCACCCCGGTCATCTACTTCGGATGCCTTCCATCAAAGTTAATCAACCATTATCCCAGTCATCCATTCGGATGCCATTAGCCGAGGCTAATCAATCGTTTGTCCCGGTCATCCATTCAGATGCCATTAACCGAAGTTAATCGTTCATTTGTCCTGGTCATCCATTCCGATGCCATTAGCCGAAGCTAATCATTCATTTGTCCCGGGCATCCATTCGAATGCCAATAGCCAAAGCTAATCAACCATTTGTCAACATTTAAGCGTTTGACAATCTAATATCTATTCTAACGTAATATGGTAACATTCATAATAAAATATTTCATTATTCAACGTATGAAAAAGGAAGGTGAAAGTCACCTACCTACTCCACCTGCTGGTTGTTCTTGTCTTTGACGATGATCCAATCCCGACCGCACCACCTAAGACATCAATAGTCACAAATCAGTACATGTGTCTCTTTGAATCACATTCGTCACCATATTTATCTCAAGAGTTCATATGTTCACATTCAAGTGTTCCACATTTTACATCATCATACCATGAAATTGTTACTAGCATTTAAGTCATTTCAGCCTAGGAGGCCTATTGTAGAATTCGACACCGAAAACTGGTTCGCTGTAGGCTGCCAATTTGGTAGCTAAAACTGGTTTTTTGCAGGCGACTCAATTTCGGCAGTGAATCACAAATTCACTACAAAACATGTCATTCAGCAGTAGATGCCAATTCGCTGCGACCGACACAGTTTCGGCAGCGAACCACAATTTCACTGCAGAACACACGATTCGGCAGTGAATGCTAATTCGCTGCAAACAACTCAGTTTCGGCAGCGAATGCTAATTCGCTGCAGCCGACACAGTTTTGGCAGCAAATCATAATTTCGCTGCAAAACACGCAATTCGAAAGCGAATGATATCTTATAGTATTAGACTTGTTATTATAAAAACATGTTTTAGTTAAGGAGTTATTGATACTTCAAGTGCAAAATTATGATATAAAACCTTGATAAAAATACACGTTTAAGTATTAATCAAGCATGCAGCTCGTTTGGGGAAGAGTGCCCCTCTCTCTCTCCTTAATGCATTTATACCCCTCTTAAAAGCAAAAAGGGGGTGTTTGGACGTTAGACCAAGGCTGTCCTAATCCCCTTTTAGGCTATCCTTGAGCTGATTTCCATTCCCATTCTCCCTTAAGATAGGTCGGTCCAACACTATTTTTTTTGTTAGGTTTTATGACGTCGCTGCTGATTTAGAAATTGGCAGCCTCAAACTGCATCGCTGCCGATTCAGAAATCGGCAGCGATGGTGGAGTCATTTTGGTTTCACTTCTTTTTTTTTGGGTTTTTATATTAACCTTGCATGTCTATTGAACAACTAATCAAAAAGAAAGAAGAATGCATGAATTCAGGTTCTTGGAGGAAAGGGGCATTTTTTCTCTTTTGGCTAGCTGCCCCCTCTTCCTTTCTCTCTTTCTTTTTATATCATAGGAAACCCTAATCCCTTTTCTACAAAATAGTCCTTTTCTAAGTAGACAGTTTACATTTAAATAACTATTTTCCTAAAAAAAAAAAGAAATAGCCTTGCATAAAATCTTCAAGCTTTGAATTTTGACTTAGATGAGCTAAATTGCCGAAATAAAGACTTGGATGTCGGTTTGGAGGCTTTGGGACGTAATTTGAACTTGTTTCTTCACAAAACCTGTTTGCTAGCAGAATTCATGTGTCATCTTAGAAAAATCATATATCTCTCATATGATATCTTTTTCTACTGAAATTGGGAGGCTGATAGGTATTTGAGTCAGGAATCCAACAAAATTGAGTTTGCATCAAATGGACTCTATAACTCAAGATATTCAAGTGCGAATGGTCGAGGGTCAACATTAGCAGAATGAGAAATTTGACTTTGAAGTCTGCAATTTCCATGCTCTTTCTTTTTTTATTTTCCTTGCCATATATTTATAGAAAGGTATGGATGTTAGCTCTCTAATGCCACTGGAATCACTTCGTTTTAACCTCTAGAGCTCAACCTCTGCACAAAACATCAATTGAAGGTCAAATCTGTCAATTATCTTCAATTTACTTCTTTTTAAATCTTACATCCAAAAGTGCCTTCAAAACATAAAATAAAGAATATCAAGACATTTTATATATATATAACATAGGTAAAATACTAGGTAAATATGGGTAAAACTATCAAATAACATGATTGCATCACTTATGCTCCCTTCATTGATATCAATATGGACTTTATGGAAGGACTACCTAAATATGAAGAAAACAAGGTCATAATGGTAATGGTAGATTGGTTCAGCAAATATACATGTTGTATGGCCTTAAGTCACCCGGATACTACCCCTGGTGTTGCTAAGGTGTTTATGAACAATGTGTACAAACTACATAGGTTGCCAGCATTGATGGTTAGTAACAGGGATCCAATGTTTTTGAGAAAATTCTGGAAGGAGATGTTTAGCATTCAAGGGGTCAACCTACCCTATTCATTTGCATATCATCCACAAACTGATGGCTAGACAGAGATAATCAACAGATTTATTGAAAAATATCTTAGGTGTATGATAGAAGATTGTTCAAGTCGGTGGGTAATATGACTATCTTTAGTGGAATGGTGGTACAATACTAATTTTCATTCCACTACCAAATTAACACTTAATGAGTAACTATATAGTTTCCCTCCTCTTATACATATTCCTTATTTTTCTAAGGATTCCACAGTGGAATTAGTTGATGAAGCAGCACTAACCAGAAGGTAGGACATGATTAAAAGGGTCAGGGTTCTTTTACAAAATGCACAAAACATGATGATTCAATTAGCCAACAGAAAGAGAATTGAGAGATACTTTTGAATAGGTGACTGTTTATTTGAAGCTGCAGCTTTACAGGCATCAATCAATAATTTGCAGATTATCACAAAAACTAGCAGGTAAGTTTTTTGGGCCATACTAGGTTTATAGACAAGATTGGAAACGTCGCATATAAGCTGGAATTGCCGCCTTCAGTTGAAATCCACCTTGTTTTCCATGTGTCACAACTTAAGAAGCATATGAGAAACCAAATTGTTCAAGATACTCTACTAGTTTTGCGTCGAACACCTGACTTGTAACCACAAGCAATATTAGACAGATAAATTTCAAGGAAGAAAAACAAAGTTGCTACTCAGTTTCTAGTTCATTGGAAGGGATTACTGTCAGCTGATGCCACCTGGGAGTTCGCGCAAATGAACTGGCATTAAATTTTCCACGGTTAAACCTTGAGGATAAGGAATCTTTTACTAGGGGAGAATTCTCAAGAGTAACTGGAGAATGAGAAGAAGAATATGTTGGTAACTTAAATTTAAATAATATGACCGTTGCGAGTCAAACCTATGTCGCGCATTGTGCATTGTTTCACTAAACATCACCGTTTCATTCAACCCTTGTTCACTGTGTGGTAGTTGGTGCTGCACACCGTTTAGCTTTACTTTTTTCTAGAAACAAGAATGAAAAAGACGAAGTTAGTTATTTCGTCTTTTCTTGGGACGATATGAGTTGTTGTATAGGTGGTTGTAACAGAATGAAATAAAGCATGGAAAATGAAAAACCAAAACGAGTAAATGGGAGAGTTGGATTCGGGTGAATCTCTCTAGCAACCTTTTAGTATTTTTATGTATAAATTTTTTATATTGATTTTGTTCTTGAATTGATTGCTGTGTTAGTGTGAAATCTTCAATTTAAATCTAGAATCCCACTGGATTCGTTGTTAACCGGTGAAATCTCCATTTCACTTGCAATAGAGGGGGAGGGCTGCGGGTAGTGAAGATCAAGAGAGAAGGGGGGGGCGATGGAGAAGGGGGAGGGTGCGTGATGCGAGCAGCAGTAAGGGTGCATTTTAGGGTTTGAGTTTTGAAGAAAACTTTATATTTATACCCTGTTAAGTTTTCTTTAATTTTTGGTTGAACTTGAACAGGTTTATTTTGATTCCAAATTTTTTTTTTTTTTTTGAATTTCTAGTTGATTTTTCCAGGTTTTTTTTTATTTCTTCTCATTTTAATCAGTTTTTGACTCACCCTTAACCGTACAAGCATCAAGGCAAACCCAGTGACAGGTATTAGTATTACCAATAAATTAAGCAATTGATGACAGCCAAGTTTTAACGCAAGCAAAAAATAGCATAAGCCACTACAAATTACGAGCGTTAGTTGACAGCCAAGTTTTAACGCGTGCTAGTAAATAGCATAAACCACCTATGTTTCTTTTCACTCCGGCTAATGGTGCACAGCTACTCCCAACTCCTAAATAGCATAAACCACCTATGTTTCTTCACTCCGGCTAATGGTGCACAGCTACCCCCAACTCCGATTTAAATACAAGCAATTTTCCTCAACAATCATTTATCAAGGGACCAACATAAAGAATAAGTTCCTACATGACACCGGACCACTCAAAAATGTCAATTCGGGCTACAATGGATCTTTAGAGATCCAACCCCAGAGTTTTTGGGGATAAATAAACAGGAAAAGATGCTCGGTGAAACTAGATCAAAAAAAATATTAATCTGGTTAAGCAAAAACACAAACGCACTAATTTCAAAATTAAAAAGAACAAATTGGTGATGTTACTGACACCATCTAGAATTAATTTCCAAGAAACCATAACCAACAAATACGTGAAACCCAAGTATATCAAACAAACAGATGAAACGTCCACTTGAAAAGGAGATATCGTGGATCCTTCCGTACTTTATTATTCTCTGCTACTAACAAAAGAACCGAGTTCCAGTCACACCCAACAGAAGTTGCTTGTTCTAGGGCTTGAGAGACAAGGCCAATCCAACCTTAGCACTCTTTTCAATTGCCTTCGTATCAACCTCCCCTGAGATTGTGAATAGAGACTTAGGGCGCCACTCATTCTGGATAAGAGCACTCACTTTCCCATAGTTGTTCAACCGAGCCTTCACTGTAGTCAGCGGGTCAAGTGCATGCTGCGTGCCAATGGTCAATATGTTTTCATTGCTTGAAAAGCTATGGGTCAGCTCCGCACCAACAGCTGTACTAGTCAATGGACTCACTGTGTGGTAGTAGGAAGCACTAAGGGTGTCTCCCTTATCATTACTGTGGGCATCAACAAAAATCACTTGCATCAGAAAAGGGGTCTTCATCAAATCAAAAATATGCACAAGCAGCAGAAATCACTCCACTTCAATATATAATCAAGACTCTAATCCTATATTCGAGTAAAAAACATTGTCCTTGATGATAAGAGAGACTAAAACTTCAATAAAAAACTCAAGAAAAATTTGTTCACTGAGCATCTTTAGCAATACTGCCATAGAAAAAAAATTCTTCACCAGCAAATGCCTTCAAAATTAGTCTTTCTCTGCATTGAATCACTACTCAAGCTTTTTAATGGGGTGGTGCCAGCAAAAGAATTCCCAAGCTGGTCTTTATATTTGTAGTGCTCAATGCTCAGTGAACATAATCATTCAAAGCAACAAGTATCCGGTTTTAGAGTAATTATCTTAAAAAACAACTACTTTCTCTGTATTGAACTACTACTCACACTGTCAGGGAAGCAATTAGGTCAGAATTCGTATAACTCAACCCTGCGTTGCATTTAGTGAAGTTCCCAGTGGCAGTATCAAATGAGAGATCAGTCCCCAGAGCAACAACATTGCTCCCAACCACACCTGAGAAGTTAACAATGGGATTGGCAGTCAACCCAAGGCTAGTACTAATTCCAGCATACTCATGCTGGTACTGGAGTTCCACCTGTTACCACAAACAATTAAATCGGATAATAGTAGCAAAAGACCTCATTAACACTGGCATAGCATTAAATACAGTAAGAAGTTCAAAATGGACAAGGCAAGCATGACCCCAAGGTTTAACTTCGACAACAAAAATTCAGACCAGCAATCAACAACCATAACAGCAAGATATGATGGTCCCATCAATGAAACAGCCAAGCAAATCAGAATGTAGAAACAATTATAAAAGACAAGATGAAGATAATCGACAAGGAAAAGAGCCATTTTACCTTGCCAGATCTCTGATCAGGAACTTTGAAGCTAAAGATTGTCTTGAGCCCAGGAGCAGGTTCGTCAATAGTAATAGTTGTGAGAAGCTACAGATGAACACACCACTATCAACTGGGCAATCAAAGCATCATATTACTAGAAATAAAATTATCCAACGAATGTTCACTGCATCAAAAAATGTTAGTCTGTTAACTTACACAAATGCCATAAGAAAATTTCACATTTTGAAAAGACCATGGGCAAGCTAATTTACAACCTGATATGGGCGTTGGTAACAATACAGGCATGGGGTGTTGTTCTAAAGAACAATCTAAGAAATAAGACAGCAATGCAAGTAATATAAAACTAATAAGTTGCTATCATAGTATCCCACATCTACAGTCAACAGAAAGTAAATACTGTATTTAAACAGAAAAGAAGATATTGAATCATGGTGGCATACTAGAGAATTAATAAGCATATTTAACAGGTATATGGAATTTCCATACAGCAATTCTCCAAACCTGGGATAAGAGACTACATATAATTCAATTTGTCAACATTATGAAATGAAGTGTAGATTTATGATGAATATAAGGGTTCCATCATATCACATTATCTAGGGATTCAGACAATTTTGGCCAGCACTCAAGAAATGAGTGGACTTTGCAGTTCACCAATGACCAACCCAGAGTGCAAAAAAACAAACAGGCACCTCAGAGAGATACTTGAAGTCTACAAACAGGCACCTCAGATACATAATCCATAAGCACAGATGATTATCATATGTGTCCAAGAAAGAGAGCAGGCAAGCTTTCATGTCTTACATTGGAGTTTGTGTCCACTTTTACATCAGTTGTGATGTTCTTGTTCTTTAGCTGACTGCTGATATCCGCTAAAAACAGCTCCCCTTTCTTGATCCCAGTTGAAGTAATTGCCTGGAATTCGAAATAAATATAATGTCAGAAAATAACATCACAACGGTTTGTTTTCACACAAAAAATAATAAATAAATAATAATAACAACGTATGCTGAACCAAAATTTACTTGATAGAAAACATTGAAACTAAACATCCAAACAAATGGATTGCACATCCACGCATCCAAAACAGATGACCATTCTCGGGTGCAATTATAATTGAGAAAGTGTTCCCATTTTTCCTTTTCTCCCTCCTAGCTTCAGGCAACACATGTACGCTTTTTTCCTTAATTTTACCCAAATGAAACCTAAAACAAACGTATAGGATTGCTAATAAATTCACTAATACGATCAATCGAAGCCGTAAATCCTTTTTCACCGTTTGTGAATCGTACAAACAGCACAATTAAATCATCAATGCAGATAAAAATTATCAAGTAAAGAAATCCACATGTTACTTAATCCTAGGAAATTAATTGTCCAACTCTTAATACTGCAGATTGATCGATTCATTTTATTATTTAATTTTTGAAAAAAAAACAACTTACTGTTTTTTTAGCCCTAAGATTCCAAAATCAGTACCAAGATTCGAAATAAGACAGAAATATGTTTTAATCCATGGCCAAAAAAATATAATTAAAAATAAGAATAAAATGAATGGAAAAAGAAAATTACAACTCCAGCGGAAGTATAAGTAGTGACAGTGAACTTGTGGTCGCTCTGGTAATCCTTGTAGAGAAGATCTGGAAATTTCGAGAAATTAAGGGATAAACACAAAAATGGAAACAAATTTAAGAGTGCGAAAATAATCATTCGGCGTGTTACCTCTGGCTTTCTTGCCAATATCGAAGTAGAGACCTGGGCCTTTTCCCATGATTTTTTTTCGAATAAACGGTAATCAAGGAAACCACAAAAAGGAGAGAGCTTTTGCTTGCTGCAGTCGTGTATTCTAGAAAGAAAAGGAACCAACAATAAAATATTGAGTGAACCCTACCTCCGCTTTTGTGACCGGTTGATATGGACCGTTGGATCTCGAGAGAAGGAGTACTACGGTGTTTTCTCGACAAACA
>Ga0325414_1004023_pt1 | contig 15354 bp, 7 predicted proteins | sample PopdelMetagenome_8_FD_206183 | JGI IMG/M metagenome (GOLD analysis project Ga0325414, IMG submission 206183) | Populus deltoides microbial communities from Bellville, Georgia, United States - Leaf-PdKOR-R3 | ecosystem: Host-associated > Plants > Phyllosphere > Phylloplane/Leaf | place: USA...
CATTCCCCATCAAAGAACAAAATGTTAGAAATCCATTCTTTTTATTTAAACCTTTAAATTTTTAAGACCGCCGCGATGTCGGGTGCGACAAACTGCTATTTGTCAAAGTTATTTATTCATCGGCTGCTGTTTCTTAGTTTTTTCCCCGTAGCTCTCAACATTAGCCATTTGCGTATCTGTCACCAACCTTTAAATTGCTCCAACAGTACCATTGCACTTTCTCTGCTCATTACCGAATACTCTCTTATTGCGATCCTTCCATATCTGCCAAATAGCAATCCCGAACACCATAGCCCAATCCTCTCTACTAGAACTCCTCTTACCCATCATCAGATTCCTTAGCAGCCATGTGTACCAGTTTGGAGAAAAGAAATAATCCCTTTACTCCATCTTATGTAGCACTTCCCGAACCATGCGTGCCTTAGGACAGTCACGTAAGACATGAATATCAGTTTCCACCTCAATCCAGCAATGACTACAATAAGGATTACCTGTAATCTTTCGCCTCCATCTCACTTCATTCGTCAAAACAGCCTTGTGAGCAACTGTTCCATGTTTTGAGAGGGAGGGGGATATCCAGCCAGCAGCATCACTACCTGAACATGAAGTAAATGAGCAAAACTATCCCACTTCCAGTGTTTGCCATCCTCCAACATATCCACAACAGAACAATTAACTAAATCCTCAGGAATATCCTGAGTTGCAAGAGAGAGTAAGGGGCCATAGCCCTCCAACCAAGAGTCCCTCCAAAACCGAACATTTCTTCCACTTCCCCTAGCCCAGTTCAAGCCTTGCGTTACCTGAGGCCACACTTTGCATATTTCCTTCCACAAACTTGAATCCTTCCCCTTAGCATGAACCTGATCCACCTGATCAAGATGCTTCATATACTTTGCTTTTAATACTCTCACCCACAAACTTCTACTGTCCTGTATGATACCCCAAGCCAACTTCATAATAAAAGCCTTATTCATAGTTTCCATTCTTCTTAATCCCAGACCACCATCAACTTTAGGCGGCACATAGTCTCCCACTTGACTAGATGAATTTTATCTCTTCCATCCTTCTGACCCCAAATAAATCTCCTACAGATTTTTTGTATTTCGTAGCAAATGCTTTTAGCGAGCATGGCCGACTTCATCAGATAAAGAGGTACTGTGGACAGTACCGATTTGCAAAGTGTAATTTTCCCAGCTAGGGATAAGTTATTAGGCTTCCAGCCAGCTAACTTCTTCTGTAAATTATCAATAAGATAGCTGTCAGTTTATTTAGTAACCCGCTGATGAAGCAAAGGAATACCTAGATATTTGCCCAAGTCATCTGTGGTCTTAAACCCACTCATCCGTCTGTTCACTCTGAACGGTCTCCAGGATCCATTATCCACCTCCCTGTTAATTATTTGCGACAATTTTTCAAGGCACAAGACAAAAATGTAGGGGGATAATGGGTCTCCCTGTCTTACGCCTCGTCTCGGTCGAAACTTCGGGGTTGGCCTTCCATTCCATATCACACTTAGAGAAGCATATTCTATGCACTTCATAATGAGCTCCACCACATCATTCGGCAGCCTTGCTTCTGTGAGTGTTTCTCCAATAAAATCCCAACGCAATCGATCATATGCCTTTTCGAGATCCACCTTGATAGCTATAATCCCTCGCCTTCCCTTCATCTTCCGCAAAGAATGTTTAACCTCCTGTCCTACGGTTATTCTGTCCGTAAAATGCCTTCCCGGCACAAAGCTACTCTGAAACTCACTGATCAACTTCACTGGTCAACTTCTGAAACTCACTGATCAACTTCAGCATTAGATGTTTGAGTCGGTTCACCAAAACCTTTGTCACAATTTGAAGGTTACGTTACAGAGCCCAATAGGTCGAAACTGATGCAAATACTCTGGAGCCTGAACTTTTGGAATCATACCTGGTGAGAGTGGCTGATATCTGCTAACTTCGAATCACCTTCAAAAATGCCTCTGATGTAGCGACATACCGTCGGTCCTGTCACTTGCCATTGTGACTGAAAGAAGAACGGCTGATACCCGTCTGGACCAGGGGCTTTGTATGGCTTCATGCCAAATAAAGCTATCTGAATTTCATCATCTTTTACGGGTCCTGCTAACATATCTAGTTGACCATGCTCAATAATAGGAAAATTACCCTGAAGCCTTCTTCTCTGCTCTACCCCATCTTCCTTCGTGAACAACGTCTGATAAAACTCTCTTACCATCTCTCTCAGAGAATCCTCATCACACACCCACTGATTATTAGCATTCTTCAATGTTCCAATTTTTTTTTTTTTTATTTGTCTCCTAATTATAGTTTTTATGTGGAAATAGGAAGTATTCCTATCCCCAAAGGTGATCCATTGGCACCTTGATTTCTGGTACCAATGAACCTCCTCTTGTCTAAGTATCTGATGATACTCCGTAAGCAGTTGATTCTCTAAATGGTTCAGATAGCTGTTTCCTTTAACTGCTAGAGCTTGCTGGATTCCCCCTAATCCCGCCAGAACCCTTTCCTTCCTCATAAAAATGTTGCCAAACACATCTTTGTTCCATCTTTTCAACTGGGCTGTCATCACTTCCAACGCGTGAGGTAAATCCGCTCCATGTTTCCAATTCTCCTGGATGAAAGATGTGAAATTATCATGCCCAAACCATGCAGCCTCAAAACAAAAAGGTCTATTCATACCTTGTAAAGTCCTGTCTTGCTCCTGCAATACCACCAGAACAGGGTGGTGGTCTGATCTAACCCTTGGAAGCACCATAACACTTGCACCCTGGAACTTCAGTCTCCATTGCGAATTACCAAAACATCTATCCAATCTTTCACATACTCTCACATAATCCCTTCTTTCAGCCCCTCTCCAAGTAAACTTCGGACCGTTACTCCCCAAATCAATCAAGCCACAATTCTGCACCCAGCTACCAAACCGAATGCACCTCCTCACATCAACAGTTACTCCACCTTCTTTCTCCGACGCTACCAAAATTTCATTGATTGAAGTCACCCACCACCATCCATAGCATACACCACAGTAAAAAGCCAAGCTGAATCCTTCCCTTCGTCTACCATGCCATGAATCAAATGCGTAGATGCTTTCAGAATTTTTATGTCAAATATAGTTTTATTCCAAAGCAACCAGAGGCCCCCAGACCTTGAGCCTCAGCCTTGTAACTAGACTCAAATGCCAAATTCTCCACAATTCTGTCAGCCACTGCACCACTCACTCTCGGCTCCGCGACAGCTAAAATATTAAAGCTATAGTTTCTTCTCAAATCATGTACCACTGCACAAAAACTATTGTTTCATGCTCCTCTGCAGTTCAAGTATAATAAACTCAAAATATTTATAATCAGAAAGAGACGACCACCGGGCTCGATCTTCGTTAGAGAATTCTTACCTCCCGGCATTCCTCTACATAAGCCATTCTGACCTCATCAATAATATTTTCCCCAACTAGCCCGTCATCTAGCCCTACACTGCAAGTCTCCTCCTCCATCCAAACGACAGCATCAGGTCGTTCTGGTTCCTGAGTTCCGTCCCGCAAGCTATTATGAATAGGATGATCAGCAGCAATTGGGACAACGAAAGAGCTACTGGCCTCTTTTGCATTCATCCCAGTACATTTGTCTTGTTTTTGCTTGCTGTTGCCCAAAACCAGAGCTGTCTTCTCTTAGAATTTTGCAGCATCTTTTTCAGCTTTAGTAACTATGGGAGTCGTGGGCCCATCCTTATCCTTCTCATGCAAAGCCCTGTTATTACACATAAGATCTTTCGCCCATTAACTCTGGCCTCCACCAAGGCCTTCCCATTTCGTGGGCCTCCTTGATGTCCATGGTTACCTTGCACATCCACCCTCCCATAAACCTCCTTACCTTTTTTAAAATCTCTCACACGTGGTTGAAGCCCTTCAATACTAACGTTGTCAGCCCCAGTATTCTCGCTGACAAAATCAATGTCACTTAACACATTATAACGTGACGAATTAATCTGCCCATTAGCCGTTATACTAGGTTTTGTAACAGCCCCTGCAATCTCGGGATTACGACCATTGACGTGCTTCCTATTATCCGCCGTGACTACCGCTTTCCCGTTCTGACGCCTCCCCCTTCGTTCCGCAATCATCCACATGCCATATGTCTCTAATACCTCCGGTCTCACCACCGGATTTGCAGGCATGGCGGGGTTGTCCATGGCTTCTGACTAGCTATTATTCCTCATCCCCGAATGGCCATCTCCTCCTTGTTCAAATTCTAAGGGTTTTGCTTGGGGGCAAACCTCCTGCTTGTGACCATACTGACCACAATGAAAGCAGACAAGGTGTAAACCTCCGTACATGATACGTCTTATCCTCCTCCGTACTTTAAATTTAGCTAAGAGTGGCTTCGTGAGATCAACCTCCACACATATTCTGGCAAAGTTGCCTCTCATGCCAAACACGTGTTCCTATCCACCTTCAATGTTTTTCCAAATTTGTTCCCTATGTTCCACAGAACAGAATTATCATAATATTCCATTGCTAAGTCCGGTAATCTAACCCCCATCGCTACCTTGTCAATCGTAGCTACATATGGATCAAAATTTGGGTCCCAAGTTCTGATGGTCAGGTAGTGATCCGCATCCATCCATGGTCCTTCAAACAACACATGTTCTTTGTCCTCATTATTAGAAAATTTCGACAGAAAGAACTCATTACCCAAATCTACCAGACTTGGGTCCCCTTGTAACTTCCATGGTGTCTTGAGTCGTTTGTGCAGATACATGTATCCCACCTTTCGTCCCATAATTTTAATTATTAGGGTCTGTCTCCATGGTGCTCTGATACGTTTCTTTTCCTCCACTGAAAGTCTGATCCCTGGGCAGTCCTCTTCATCACAATCATCATCCTCATCCTCAGAAATACAATCCACTAGAAGGCTTTCGTCACTAGTGTTATGGCACAAATAAGGAGATCCCATCAGAGAGTCTCTATAACTTATGCCCCCTTTTCCCTCCCGAGAAAGGCCCTGTCTTGTGTCGCCATCCGCGTGATTGTTGTTGTCTCCCACTTTGACCTTCTTGCTTGATCGTGACAGCAGATCAGTTTCTTCTGTCGTTGGTTCCATAGTTTCAGGAGAGAGCATGTTTCAGGGGAAAAGAAAAGGATCACTAATGTTTAGTAATTGTTAGAGTTGAACGTATATAAGACTTTTCCCAACTCATCAATGCAAACAACTGGATTCAAGTGAATGAGTTGAAAAAGATCACAAAGGTTGGGCAGCAACAACTACAAGCAACCAAGCCCTCGACTATCAAAGGAAACCACACATTGTGGGTTCTTGAAGATTTGAAATAGACATCTAACTATATTTTCTAAATTACTACCTAAAATTGGATCAAAATACATTAACGGAAAAGTTAATATATATATATATATATATATGAGATATACATTTATATCATGAATCTTTCAATTAGAATCATCATTGAACTAGTAGTTAGAATCTTTATTGAATTCTGATAGTTTAAGCTTATAATCCCTCTATAAATGTTGCAGAACTTAAGAATATTGAATATTAATGAATAAGAGAACGAAGGTTCAAATACTCTAACAGAACAACCCACTTATAGGATGATCACTCGCAAGTCATATGAGCTCCCACCAAATACACATACAAGGAAACTTTTTTAAATTTCTTGTATAAATATTAACAGTTCATTACACAAGGCATTGAAGATTTCCAATAGTTGTTGTTGTTTTACTGTATTGTCGTTTAAATTTACTGTAGGATGGAACTCAACCGCAGTTCATGTCAACGAAGCTACAGAAGTGCCTATGTCCAGAAAATGAAGGCGGTGCTAGAAATAACCAGGGGAGAAGGAAGCATTGTGGAAACAAATCACATTCATGTAACTAGTGCAGTAGCAGCATCCACCTTCGTTTGAATGATATCGCTCCTTGATAGTAGTGAGCTCCCGATGCTGGGCAAATTTTACTAGCGAGGGAATTTGGGTGTCAGCTTAGATACTTGGTCTTTGCTCCTGTGGGCTTGCCCATCTTCAACCAGCGATCCAGTTGTAATATGAAGTTGGGGTTCAGAAATTACAGGCCTAATAAGTGGAGCCCATGTTTTTAATCGTTTTGGATCTTGTAATTTGGAGCTTCAATTTGGGTTTCTGGACTCTTGGGTATGATTTTTATCTCCGCTTTGTTTCGCTAACAATTAAAGCTACATCACACAAAATAGAATAAAATAAACTATTTTTATATTGTTTAACAATTTAATAAAAGAAATAAATGAGCTCTTTTTTTTCATATATAGATTTTTTTCATTAAAAATGTTGCTCTTTGAGAATAGCCATTGAACCAAAAAACACAAATTACCATTTGCCTATTTATTGTTGAAAAATGAATAAACATGAGATGTTAATTAACGGTTATTACTATTGTTTTTAAATATTTATCGTATCTTGTCCAAAGCCTATAAAATATGAAATGTTTAATTTGTAAAAATTACTTATCCTATCTTATTCAATATCATTTAATTGAGGTGGGACTAGACGTAATTGGATTGGAATGAAAAAGACAAGAAAACAAAACGTTGTCTTATCTCCTGTTTGATGCACATTGAAGTGGACTAGACAATTATTATTCCATTTTGCATTTAACGAGTACAGGACATGACAAAAAAAAAATACCCCTACAAGAACGATGATACCCTTATATTTTTATCATGTGTATAAATATAAAAATCATAATTTAAGTCTTTTTTAATTGTGTTCAAGTCATAGAATTAGTTTATATTAAAAATAAAACACTTTATATTATTTTATTTAGTTCCTATTTGTTTCATAGATAAAATATTTTTTTATTATGCTCTTAGAAATTTCTTATTAAAAATAACTAATTTCTTTAATTTAAAATAATTACGTATTTTTAAATATATTTAATCACTAATTTTTTTTTTATTTATGGATATGTTGTTACTTTTATAAATAAAATTATTATTTTATTTCCTCTATTTTATTATTAATTTTTTATTTTAAGTTATTTTCCAAATCATTAAGTTATTTTGTTTTTATTAAATAAAAATTTAATTTATTTATTTTTTAAAATGAATATTTTTTTTCTTTTTATAAAGTTATCACACTCTCATAATCTCAATCATAAATTTCATCAGTTAATTTTTGTTCATTTAACATATCATCATTTTAATATTTTAAAAAACATATCATTCAATATATTACTATATCAATATTTAAAAAAAATATCTAATATGTATGCTATTTTAAATTTACATTTAAAAATTTGAGCGACTTGCAACACAACTCCAGCGGATGATGTAGAGCGTGTTTGGAAGTGTGGTTGCGGGTATTTTTCAAATAATTTTTCGTGCCAAAATACATGTCAATGATGTTTTTTTATTTTTTAAAAATTATTTTTGACATTAGCACATTAAAACGATCCAAAACATATAAATCATATTAAATTTTAACAAAAAAAAATCAAATTTTTTAGGAACGCAGCCACAGCCACGTTCCCAAACATTACCGTAGTTTTGTACTCATCCCGAAGCTCATGCCTCTCCATCCCCACTGCCAACCACCATATATGTCCTTTCTCATTCACCCCCTTAAAACACAGAAGGCCAATAAAACACTACCGACCACCACCACCACTGTCACTCACAGCCATCATAAACAAACATGAGTTCATTATTACCATCGGCCACTGCCAACAAAATAACTGAAACCTCCACAAACACCAATGAACAAGAGTGTATCATGTGAGGAGATGTCATATTTAGTGAGCTCGAGGGAGAGGGTCGAAAGGCAGCAAAGTCAGAATGAGATTGTTTGTGTTGATTAGGTGTAATTAGAAATGATAACTGATCTAACTAAATGGATAAAGAGAAAGTAGTCGAGATATATATATTTTTTAATTAATCTCTCTTTCTTGTTTTGTTTCTTGAACCAGTAGCAGAAAAGCTAATTTGGCTTTCAACAATGGTTTCGGTGATACAATCGTGGTAATGATTGATACAATTCACGAAAGAGTTTGAGGAAAATCTTGATTCTGGATTAGCATAAGTCAAAAAAATGAGAGGGGTAACACGGGGTTTTTAAATCTTATTATTATTTAATTTTTGTTACCATATTTTTTAAAATTAAACATAATTACAGCAAAAAAAAAAAATCAGTGTGGTTTTTTTTTTTTCCTGAATTAAGTGGATACGTATCAAGCGATCAATGTAACAGCACATCACTCTTAACGGCGTTAATGTTTCTTAATATGAACAAAGGTATCTAGTAAAAGAAATTCGTTAATTATATTATTAACAAAGAGATCCAGCTAATTATTAATTAATTAATTAACATCAACTATTTTTATAAAAAAAATTATCTTTTAATATTAAATTTATTAAAAATTGAGTTTCATAATTTATTTTTTATGAGATTATTCTAAACTTATGATCTGATTCATAGATTTTCCAAGTTAATCCATTGACTCAAGTTATTTTATTATTTTTTAATTAATTTGTTTTTTAATTTTATTATTTAGGTTGATTGAAAATTTTATTTTATAATTTATTTTGATTTGTTTTCTATGATATCTCGGTCTCATGACCTGAGTTTATCAAGTTAATCTGAGTTGATTGTAGTTTTTTTTAATCAATTTTTTTTTATTTTATCAATCAACATTAAATTGATTGAGAATTGAGCTTCCTAATATTTTTTTATTTTTTTCTATGAATTTTTTCCCGATCTCATGAACCGAATAACAGGTTTGGCGGGATTAACCCTGTTGACTCAGGTCGTTTTTTATGTTCTTTTTTAATTGTTTTTTTTCAATTTCATCCTTCAACTTTGAATTGGTTGAGAATTGTGTTTCTTAATTTATTTTTTTAATTTCATCCCTCAACATTGCGTTGATTAAGAATTGATCTTCATAATATTTATTTTTATTATCACAGTCTCAAGTTTACTTGGGTTGTCTTTTTTTTAATTATTTTTTTTTAATTTTATCCTTCAATATTAGATTAATTAGAAACTGGACTTCATAATTTATTTTGATTTACTTTCTAAAAGGTTATTCCGATCTCATGACCTGAATTTGTCAAGTTAACATAGATTGATTCTGATTGTTTTTTTTTTGTCTTTTTTTTACTGATTTTTTTTTCAATTTCATCCTTTAGACAATTGAGAATTTAGCTTTGTAATGTTTTTTATTTATTTTTTATGAAATTATCACAGTATTATAATCCGGGTTATGAATTTCACATGTAAAATTTTAATTTATAAAGTTAATTAATTCATATCAAGTTAATATATATATATATATATATATATATATATATATATTGGTTACTTACAACACATTATCAATGTATATAATTCCTTCTGGAAATTTGCATGAGTTACACTTTAATCTGCGCTTCTCTTTCAAACAAAAACAAGTTGTATGGTATTTTGCGTATTTGTTTTTGTATTTTAAAAATATTTTTAAAAAATTTAAATATTTTTATGTTCTTATTAATTTTAAATTAATATATTTTTATTGTTTTTAAATTATTTTAGTATATTGATATTAAAAATAATTTTTAAAAAATAAAATAACATTATTAATATGTATTTTAACAAAATACATATATATATATATATTTAAAAAATAATCCCACATACACTGTCAAACAAGAAAGGAAGGTATCGAAACCTATAATTGATGTCTGGGGATTCTTTTTTGGCTCCCAATGAGGTGGCCGATGAGTGCATACACATATAAATTGCAGAAACTTTAGTGGGACAAAACTGATTGGAGAGACTGTGTCCTTTATGCAGCCATGAATTATAGCAACTCTGTCTATCCATCTTTTTTTATTTCAGAAGTCAGTATGGTAGGTAACGTCAATAATTACAAGATCAATTTTTGTGGAATTGCTTGCCTTTTCAACCGTACATTAGTCTGTGTGAGGGTGGGTGGGTGCCCATTTGCCTCTCGACTCCTGCCCTTCAGAACGAGGATCACATAATTTCTAAAAGTGTTTTTTGAAATGTGGTGTAAAATAAATTGTGTTTTTTTAATTTTATTTATTTTTGTTATAAATAAATTTTTTTATATTTTTAAAACTTTTTAATGTGTTAATATCAAAAAAAATTAAAAAAAATTTATTTTAATGTATTTTTTTAAAAAAAAACATTTTAAACCGTAACCACTATCACGATTCCAAACCTACCTTAAATCTATCTCCCACGCTTGCACATGTGCGTTTTAGGATTGATACTTAGAGATTATTTGGAAATGATCCAACTCTCGTTTTTAAAAAAATAATTTTTTTATGTTTTTAGATCGTTTTAATGTGTTAATCTCAAAAATAATTTTTAAAAAATAAAAAATATTATTTTAATATATTTTTTAATAAAAAATACTTTAAACTATAACCACTATCACAATTTCAAACAACAGTCGCTAAAGGATTGGGCTATTTCATATCCACTTTGGAAAATTCACAGAACTTTTTGAAAACACTGTATGCGAACACAATTTTTTTTTTTTAGTTTAACGTGGGTGTTCGAGCCAGTTTGCGCGCATCTCGACTAATCTCATGGACCCTAAAGTTAACGACCATGTAAGTCTCTAGTGGTCATCATATGAGCAACCACAGGGCTCGAACCTGAGACCACAAAAGAAGCAAACCTCTTGATTTCAAGCTCTTACCACTGGACCACCACCTAGATAATTACAAACACAATTATTTTTTACTTCCCTAAAGGCACACTATAGAATTATTGTTTTAATTGAATCTGCCTAGCGTTCAAGATCTCTAAATTGAGTTTTCAATCTAAATTTTTTATAATTCTTAATAAGAACATCAAGGTTATAAAAAAAGCAGGTTCGTTTTTTTATTTAGTTAGTTTTTTTAAAAAAAAGTAATAGTCTAAATACCCTTTCTTTTTTTGTCTAAAAAAACACTAGTAGCCTTAAAATCTCTTCTTTATTTAAAATAATAACTAAAATAAAAATTTATAGATGGGGAATTAAAATTATGATATTAGATATTATTTCTAAAATTTAAAATTAATTCCATAAAAAATTTGAAGTGTTAGCTTAAAAGTCATTGAAGATGAAGACATTAAAGTTATTTCATTAATTTTATATGCAAAACATAAAGGCAACCTTAAAAAATATAAAATATTTGATTTCAAATATATTAAAATACAGGGAGGTAAAACCTAAAATTAAAAGTACACAAATGACTTTAATATTAGGAAATGTTTGAGGAGTTTAACTTTTAAAGAATGAAAGAAAGATTTTTAAGCATAGTTACAAAACCTAGATGGCCAACTAATTGATGCTAAATCCCAATATTCCGAAAGTCATTATTATTTAGGGTTTCTAATTGGTCCATCCAAATTGTTGATTTAGTCAACATAGTTAATCCAATCAAAATCTAGCCACAAATTAAAAATAAATACATTTGGAAATTCTTTTATTATTTTAATAAAAAAGTGGAAAAAATCCACAACTTGACATCATAAAAAGAAAACTGAAAAAAAAAATATGATTATCATGCAAACAAGATAGCCTAATAAAAGGCAAAACAAGAAAAAAAGTGAAGCTTAGTTTTCAAAATAATAGAGTTTTGAAGTACAAAACCAAATAAGATAAAAAAGAGCGACCTCAAAAAATACCTAGACCACCCGGCCAAACCTGTTGCATAGATCATGAGATGAGGCTAACCTGATTGAAAGAAAATTGAATAAAATAACAAAATTTATTTTTCAAAATAACCACCTTTGAAAGATATAATTGTCAAAAAAATAATGTTAATTTATATTAACTTTTCAAACTCATGAGTCTAATTAATTACTAAACCAGAAGCAACCTATAAGTTAATAACCTAAAATGCCCTTTAAAGTAATTAAATGAAAATATTTCTTAAGAGCAATTTAGCAATATTACTGTGCAATAAAAATATGAAGTGACCAAATACCTTTTATGAATTTGACAATGATATTTGAACCGTTATAAAAAGATTAAATTGTCCTCTTAGCAAAGCTAAATGTTTTGTATAAAAGGGGTAAAATGATAAATTTATTATGTAAATCCACAATAAATTGTGAGTGTGTGCACAATGAAAAAATGAGCTCTTTTCATATATTTTTTTTGTAATGACCATAACTAAGTGTGGTCGAGTCTAATGAAAGGTTTAACAATTGTGTTTTAAAATAAGCTACTATCTTTAAATTATTAAAGATATCAATAATATAAAAAGATGGAATTAAAAGGGAAAGGGAGTAGGAATGGTTCATGTGCTATAGCACCACACTCATTTCATTGTAATTTTCAATAATGAAATTATAATTTTACCCCATTCAATCAAATAACATTTAGCCTAGTTTATTGGGTCTTTTTGTATTTCTATGAATATTACAAATACTAACATGCCATTGAAGGCAAAGAATATATGCTTCGTGTCTAGGGGCAATTTTAGTAATTTTCTTTTGAATGCACAGTAAAATTATTGAAATGCTCTTGAAGTTAAACAAAAAATGTCTTTGATCAAGGGGTTTTTTTTTTGTCTTTTCATATTGATTTTTTTGCTGTTTATTGTTTTATTAAGGGTTTTATAGTTTTGTAACAAAAAATAAATAATATCCAAATTTTAAAAGTTATTGGAGCATGTGGGAGGTGTCTGCGCAATCTCTGCGTCACATGTGGTGTCTCCTATTGGTCAAAATTGTCCTTCCATCATGTTGTTGGAACCGTCGTCAAGTCCTCTTCCTTTCGGTGTAGCGTGTGCTGGCGGAGGTTGGGTGATTTTTCATCGGTAAACCTTTTTCTTTTTTTTTTCTTTCTTTTCTCTCTCCTCGTTAAATTGTTGGGTGGTCCTCTTTGTTTTTAATTTTTCAGCTTCAGTCCCTTTTCTTTTGATTTTTATTTTTGTTCTTGGCTTTTTTGTAAAAGTTTTGTTTCTTTTCAATTTAGTCTTTCAATTCTAATTTATCATATATTAATTATTTCAATTTGATCCTTATTCTTTTATCCTTAGCCTTTTTTATAAAAGTTTTATTGATTTTCAATTTCATCGTTCAATCCAAGTTTGTGACGTATTATTTTTTTCAATTTAGTCCTCATTCTTTTTATTTTTTATTGTTTTGTTTGAGTTATTCTTCTTTTCAATATAACCCTCTAATTAAAAAAATTTAGTTGCCCTCTGATTTATTTTTAATTTTGATTTTCATCCTCATTATTTTAATTACTATTTTTGTTTATGTTTTAGATCCTTTTGTCTCATTAATTATTTTTATCGGTTTCATTCTTTAACATTTTATTTGTTGAGGATTGTGCCTCGTTGTTTTTCCATGCATAATGCTTCCATTCTAATGACCTGAGTCACGAGTTTAAAAATTTAACACGGGTTGATATTCCTTTTTATTTTTATTTTGTTTTTGATTTCATTGTTTGATTTTTTTAAATGACATCCCTTTTTTAACCTTTTTTTTTGTTTTTGATTTCATCAGTTGACGTTAATTTTTTTTTTTAAATTACCTTTTTTGCTTTTGTTCAACTTTTTTCTTTCAAGTTATCTCGATCATATAACCTAGATCATGGATTTTATAAATTAAGCCAGGTTAGCACACTCCTTATTACCCAGGTTACATATCTATCGCACTATCTTGGTTTGACTCGAACCGATTCTTGGTCCATTTTTTTTTTCTAATTTTATACTTCCAGAGATTTTATTTTTTTCAAGGTATTTTATTTTTTTTAAAAAAAAAGAATTATGTTTTGCAAAAACTAGATTCATATTCAATTTTTTTTTTAACTTTTGAGATTAAAGATGAATATTCGAGGGAAAGGGTGGTGTATGCGCTATATATCCTAAATTTTTCTTCATATTTAGAAGGGGAAATTCGAATTGAGTACTGCAAAAATACACCCCCCCGATTTTGTTAGAGAGGAAGGGTCAAATCCAATACGTCTAGTAAGAGATGAGAAAATCAAAGAGATAAAAGAACCAAAAACACATCATATTATTGGTATTTAGTTTGTAAATATGTTATTAATCTTGATGTCTAATTCATTGTTAAAGTAGATAATTCTCATTTCTAGAGATTATAACATCAAGTTTCTTGTTAGTTAAAATTAAAAAAAAGTAAATGATAATTTTTTTATATATTTATTTAAAATAACCCAAATATAATAGCGTGACCTTTTAGTTTAGATGGATATCATTTAAATAAGAAATAATTATGTTGAATTAGAGCCTTATCTAGTTAAATATTCTTAACTCCCACCATTAAAAATGCCTTTTATATCTATTTTTTTCAAGAGAATTTCAGTTTTAACATATAAAAATATCTTGGTTTATTCCCTCGGACATCATCGGATATTCGAGCATCGAAAACGTATTCAAAATTGTTTTTTATTTTATTATATTATCATGTTCTCCTACAAAATCTATTGAACTCATTCATAACTTGTTTGTAAGTAGAATTCTACGGGCTCAACGCGGTAACAAGAGGTAGTTCTCGTACCGATCGTTGTCTTGTGTAAAAAAAAGAAAAAAGTATAGAAGGTAAAAGGAACCAACATACTTGTCTGGTTTGAGGAGTTGCTTGGCTTTCATGATGGTGGGGCCAGTAAATGACAAAGCTCACATAACTTGATCGGCATGTCTAGTTTACTATTCGTTGGTCATGGACCCACAAGGGACCCACTGATTGACAGAAAGTGCACATAATAGTTCTTTTCTGCTTCGACCTTGAGTGTCTTTAAAAAGGTCAATCGGAGCCCCGCAGACGCCAAGTTTCATGTTATTATTTCATGTACGATCATTTTTTGAGTTTTTTTTTAAAACAATTTAGCTTCAATTTTTTTAAAAAATTGTTTTGAAATACTAAAATCAAAATATAAATTTTAAAAGATTAAAAATATACTTTTTAATAAAAAAATTTAATAAAATAATATTTATCACACTTCCAAACAATTCTTAATGGAGTAATTTAGTAGAACTATTACCGGGTTAATAGTTAAAATATTTTATATTTTTAACTTAATAAGCTTGTGCCGCTATTGGTGGCCTGACAATGGGGAAACACATGACATCGGTGGTCTGGAAAAAAGGCCAAACATCTACTAAAGTGAAAGATATTTGTTGGCTGTCTGCCTCGCTCAGCCCTCATAGTGTATGTCTGGTTTAGATTCATTCTATTCCACTTTTTTTTTTTTTGATGTATAATGCATTCTTTTCCACTATGGCATGTGTCCCTCGAGGCTCATTCCTTTCACTTGCCCTTTTATTACTATCAAATTAAACCTTTTCAGCTTTTTGAGCATGTCATCATTTCCACTAAAATTTGGACATGA
>Ga0325414_1004025_pt1 | contig 15352 bp, 10 predicted proteins | sample PopdelMetagenome_8_FD_206183 | JGI IMG/M metagenome (GOLD analysis project Ga0325414, IMG submission 206183) | Populus deltoides microbial communities from Bellville, Georgia, United States - Leaf-PdKOR-R3 | ecosystem: Host-associated > Plants > Phyllosphere > Phylloplane/Leaf | place: USA...
TCTTTGGTCTCCCTGTGTCTGTGGTTTTCTCACTCTCGTTCTCTCTCTGCTTTTTTTTGCTTTGAATTCTGGATCCCCCTCTGTTTTTGGGTTTTTGGTTCATCTGGCTTTTCCTTCCTCTTAATACTCTCCTTTTCTTTTATTTCCTTTGTTCTCTCCCTTTTTTTTTATTCCTCTGGATAGCTCTGTATTTATAGGGAACATCCCTCGTTCTCCCTTGATGAGCATGGCTGGGAGGGAGGTGTTGGTTTTTTATTGGGACTTGGATACCTGAAGTTCGATCCTTATCTCCCCGGGGTAGTAATCTTCATGAAGATAAGATTTGCAATTTATGTTTTGGTTGGACTGGGATGCCGGCATTCCATAATTTCTTTTCCTTTTTTACAGATGAATTTGCAGCGTCGGAGGAAGAAGAACTGTGCATGTTTGAAACGGTGCTGTTTTGGATTGGGAATGACCATTTCTCAATTTGATCCTTGAAGTTTTCAAATTTTGCATTCAAGCCCCTAATCTTTTAATTTCAAATTTTAACCCTTTTAAAATTAGATTAAAAAGCAAATTGGTCAAAATTAGGTTATAACAAATAGTAGTCACACCACTATAAAGGAAGTGAATGCCAAAGCACAAAAGATAATCGACATGGCTTATAGTGTGTTAATTGTCATAGATCGTTGGAAAAGGAAACATGATTTCTTAGTTGTAAGTTTGGATGATTTTAATGTAATTTTAGCATGGATTTCTTAAGAAATGCCAAGGTCAGTCTTATGTCATATCTTGATGGCATTATGATTGTTGACGAGAATTGTCCATGTTTTGTTCAGTATTGTAAAGCTTTGATGGAAAGTGGCAATAAAAGGAAGAAGAGTTTATTCTCGGCTATCATAATTGATAAAGCTTTGTGAAAAAAAGAGAAGTGTTTCTTGTGGAAATGTTTAATGAGAAAATGGATAGGTATGATAATGTACTTAATGCCATTGCATATGTGTTAAAATAGTATATAGATGTAATGCCTCCTTAAGTTACTGAAGGAGCTCTCACCTAGAAGAGTTATTGACCATCAAATTGAGTTGGTGCAAAGATCAAAGTTATTATCTCAACCTCTAACCGAATGTCACCTATTGAATTGGCAGAATTAAGGAAATAAATGGGAGATTTGATTGATGATGGGTTTGTTTGTCCTTCTAAAGCTCTATATGATGCCCCAGTTTTGTTCCAAAAAGAGTCTTTGTATATACGTGGACTATATGACATTTAACAAAGTGACAGTAAAAAACAAGTATCTAGTTTCTTTGATTCAAGATTTGATAGACAGATTGTGCAGAGCTTCCGTCTTTACAACCTAGACTTGTGTTCTAGATATTGGCAAGTCATAATTGATGAAAGAGATGAGCGTAAGATTAAGTATGTAACAAGGTATGGTGCATATGAATTTTTGTTCATGCCATTTGGTTTAATGAATGCTCTAACAACTTTTTGTAATATTATGAATGATGTATTGTATGATTATTTGGCCAATTTTGTTGTAGCCGACTTAGATGATGTTGGAGAGATCATGTAATTCATCTTTTAAAAGTTCCGAGTAGATTAAGAGAACATAATTTATATGTAAAAACAGAGAAATGCAAGTTTGCAAGATCTAAAATTATGTTCCTAGGATATTTAGTTGGGGAGGGTCAAGTAAGAATATGACTTAAGAAAGTTCAAGTCATTGTTAAGTAGCCAACACCAAAGAGATGTTCCGGAGTTGCATTTATTTTTTAAGACTAACAAAATAATTATAGATGGTTTATTAAAGGCTATAGCAAGAAGACAACCTTTTTTTTAGATTTTTTAAAGAAGAACTAGAAATGGGAATGGTCAATTGAATGCTAATGAGTTTTTGAGAAGTAAACGACAACAGTGATTTTTCCTCCAGTTTTGGGATTGCTTGATTTTGAGAGGACATTTAAAGTGCACATCGATGCCTTGGATAAGGTTATTATAGGAATGTCGGTGCAAGATGGACACCTGTTGCATTCGAGAGTCCAAAACTAAATGATGCCTTACAAAAATGTTCAACACATAAGAAAAAGATGACAACAATGATGCATTGCTTTGGTATGTAAAGAGTATACTTGTTGGGGCCAAGGTTCATTATGAAGACTGATAATGTGGCTATTACTTTCTTCAAAACTTAGAAGAAATTGTTGTAACAGCATGCTCGGTGGCAAGAGTTCTTAGCCGAATATGACTTTGTGAGGGAATACAAACTAGAGCAATATAATCATGTTACGGATGCTCTTAAAATTGTACCAGTTAGACATGCTGGTACAATTTTATCAAGCTACTAAGGATGACATAACGTACAAGAAGCTGGTTGACCCTATTTGAGAAGGGACAGTCCAAAGATATTGGCTGAAAATGATCTCCTCTATACAAAAAAGAGTTATTTTTTTATGCTAAGTAGGAAATTACAAAAGTACATTATATAGAAGATGCATGATTCGTAGTGGGCTAGACATCCAAGAAGGGAAAGAATACAGGCTATCATATCCCAAACTTACTATTGGCTAAAAATTGACGAGGATGTTGGGTTTTATGGCAAGACATATTTGGTATGTCAATAGGATAAGGTACTACAATAGAAAGAAGCTAGATTGCTACAGCCACTGCCTATTCCAAAGAAGACTTGGATGTCAATTTTGATGAACTTCATTATGAAGTTTCTAAAAATTGATGGCATGAATACCATCATGGTTATCATCGATAGATTCACTAAGTATGCAGTGTTTGTGAATGCCCCCTGACAGTGTGTCCAATTGAGGTTGTTGCTGGGTTGTTCTTATCAAAATATAATGAAGTATTCTAGAGTGCCTTTTGATATTGTTAGTGATCACAATATATGATTTATAGGTAGGTTTGAGACAATGTTATTCAACATGATGGGGACAGTTAAAGCATTTCATTATCAATCATTCACAAACCGATGGACAGATAGAAAGGAGAAATGTTTTATTTAAAGAATATTTGAGGCATCACATGACAACAATGCAACAAAATTGGTTGGAATTATTTGACAGTGTTTAATTTTGCTACAATATCCAAAAATCCTCGATAACAAAAACTAGTTTGTTTGAGTTGATTTTGGGGACACAGCCCCAAACTCCTGTAGAGATTTTTGTGCAAAAATATGATGAGAAGAGTCCAGCTACGTATAGGTTTGCTATGGAAAAACAAGAATTTTTTAAACAAGCAAATGATAGCTTATGAAATGCAAGAAAAAAGGATAATGAATTATGTTGACCAGAAACAAAGACTGCTGGAATTAAGTGAGAGCGACAAAGTGTTACTCAAATTAAGTCTATAGATTTGGAAGAAAATTATGGGGAAGTCAAAGCATCGAGGGTTGATGCTGAGATATGATGGACCTTTCAAAATGATGGAAAAACAGAGATTGTTGCCTATAGATTGAAGCTGCCAGAGCAACTACTATAACTTTTCATATAAGTTATTTAAGAATTTTAATAAAGACCAAAAAGGATCTATAATAAAGTAAGTTATAAAAAGCTCCAGCAACGATTCACAAACAGTTTGACAATGGTATTGTCAAGATTCATCATCAACTCGACCAACATAAAAAGAATTAACAAACTAAGTTTTTAGTAAAATGGGAGAAAAACTTGGAGGTGTTGTGGGAAAAGAAAATAAATTTGTGACAATTCAAAGACAAAATGTAAGAATACCTCATCTTTATTCTGATGAGAAAATTGGACTCTTCTGGTGGGGGTAGTTTGTTAGAGGTATTGGCGCAAGGGTGCGCCAACAAATGCACATTATCTAGAATTTGGCAATGAAAGACATGTTAGCCCACGCGAACAACAACGAATCTGGCAGGCAGTGTGCAATTGGTCATGCGAACCATGGGTTATTGGCTTGGCATGAACATGGGTCTTTGATAATTGACCATCTAGGTTGGCACAAAACATAGCAAAACTGACAATAAGGGCTTGTGGGAGAAAGTGGCAGCAGAGTTGTGGGAAGTTTTGGTAGTTTTCAAACATGGCTAGTTGGTGGGAGAACTATCCTGATTGTGGGTGATAGGTTATTAAACGTGGGGCATGGTTAAGAATGCTCTACATAGTCACTAGATTCATGAGAACATGGGAGAGACTGTCCAACAGTTGTTAGATTGAGGCCACTAAGTTCATGGAAAACATGGAGGAGAAATTGTCTAGCAGTTGCTAGATTGAGGCCACTAAATTCATAGGAAAAATGAGAGAAAGATTGTCTCACTATGTCTTTTAAAATAAGGATGACAACTTTGCTTTGTAACTTTCATAATATTGTTTATAAATAAGCTTGAAAGCTTTTGCTATGTAGCATGCAAGTTTTATGCATGGTACATTTAAGTGTATTGTGTATTTCCTTTGTTGAGGTAATGCTAAAAGTTCAAAATTTTCTTGTATATGATGTGTCCTATTTTGTTTTATTGTTTGTGTTGATTCCGCTTGCTTACAACAAGTTAACATGTGAAAACCTTTTTTGGTGAGTGAAATATATAATTATAAGCAAACACGAGTGAAAATATAAGAAAAACTTAGTCTAACAAGACTAAACTGCCATGTAGGGGCTGGAATTTTGAGCGAAAATTGTCCTTGTGACAAAGGGGATGGCAACCGACCCTCGGAGAGCAGAGGCAATGCAGAACTGGTCTTAACTTAAAATCAATGAAGCATGTGAAGGGATTCTTGGGGATGAAAGGTTATTATAGATGGTTCATACGTAATTATGGCAAGATTGGCAAGCCACTTACTGACCTGTTCAAAAGGAAGGGTTTCACTTGAATGCAGAGGCACATAAAGCGTTTAAAATCCTTAAAGAAGCCCCGGCTACAGTTCTAAATCAATATCTGTTAAACTCCCTCTCCCTGTGTCTTTCATGGTACAGGTACATGCGAACATCTTGTGTGTATTCAAGTAAAGCAACTCATAGTGCAAACCACTGCAAATGCATGGCAAGCTTCCTTTAACGCCAGCACCTGATAAACATCAGTAAGAGTAGAAGAGATGGCATGTTGATTAACGGGGCACAAACAACTTCCTGGAAATGCAAATTGCAAGGCTCAAAGAGAGATGAAAGAAGATCATAGAGAATACTTGAACTTCATGAATGAAGGGTGCACGGTGAAACAGTGTTTTTAGGGCCAAGAAAGACAGAAATATGGATCTGCAATGTTTTAAGAAACGAAGAGATCCTTCAATGGAGAGAATTTGAAATAAAAATGAAAGAGGATTACGATTTGCTGGATATTTCCCTTATTAATTCAGTGGCGCAATCAGGTTTTGAAAGCAACTTGATATCCATGAAATAATAACAAGGGAAATAGCTTTGAAACAAAAATAATAAGCTACAGGCAAATGGTAACTGATCAACAGAACAAAATTGATTGCAGAGCTTTTCTTGCTTAACAAGAGCAACCAGCTTTTTAAAAGTCTATGGTTCTTCAGAAGTCAATATGATTATAGAAAACTCAGTCACTGGCTCAAACAAGATTGGGATAAAAACAGTTCTCAAATCTTGTCAGTGAAAAACCGAAGCTCTAAGAAAATATATATTTCATCTACAGACCAAGCTACAAACAGCATTCCAGCAAACAGTGCACCACCTTTAGAAGAGCTTGTGGGAAATATGAAAAACATTTTGCAAATTCAAGGCCTGCCTTTCACAGGACATTGCAAAACAATTTTACTGACAGTGAGAGTCTCTGTATTATGCACAAAGAGTGCTCGAGGATAGAAAAGGGAGAATTAGGATGGCTTGACCTGTGCTGGAATTTTAGCTTGGTGGCGAGTCTTGTATGGGTGTTCAGATATCTCTTGCAATTTTTACCTGCTGCTGATCCTTTAAAGTTCATGTGCATACTGGATAGCTAAGTTTCGATCGAATGGGATAAAACAGTACTGCTATGAATAGAGTTCTTTCCAGGAATAGGATAATAAGCAGGAAGACATTATTTCTTGCTTATTATCAGCCAAGTACTTTGTTTCCAAACTTTGCATGAGGCCAATTATGTATCACTACAATATGAAAATCCCTGGTTTCTATCCCAGATTTTGCCCTTTTCCCATCAGAACTCTGAAGTGTATAGATTACATTCTTCGCTTATCACTCCCCATGATTTGAATATAACTAAGTTGTACCAGAAGCCCATGTAAGATTTGCCAGATTCTGCGATTCACATGTACAAACACATTTATGCTAAGGTAGGCATGGAAAACCCACAATCTTGAAGCGAAACACGAGCAGCAGAATAAGGCTTCAGCAGGGATGTTTTCCGGGCCCAGTCACTTGAAAATTGAAACATAGCATCAAAGACAAGTAGAAGGATATCAATTTGTTATTAATATTGGAATTCCAATCAATTCTCAGATTTTAAAATACAAAGAGCAACACTACAGCTCTTTACACCAGTGGTTTACCTTTCAACAAGCTACACGAGTATCCTGCAAAACTGTCTAAGACTTCCTCTTTGTTGGCTGTAAATTATACAGCAGAGCTTCAGGTCTGTAGCGATGGCAGCAGACAGCCAACACCGATGCTTATCGTACAACAGTGCAACCAACTGAGGGCATTCTATTTGAAACTTGCCCTGGCTTGGTTGCTGCAAAATAATTTCCTGATTCATACAGGATCTGCAGCAGGAGAGTACAGACATCTGGATGCTCAACCCACAATTTCCATCTTGCAGGGGCCGAGCTTCAACAGAAGGGGAGCCATCTGGTTCATCCTGGCAACAAGAAACAGAACTGGGTGCATCAACAACTTCCAATTTAAACAATTGTCAATGCCTTGGAACCAGGACAGCCTGACCCAATTATAGCTTTGGGATAACAAATCTTCACAGGTATGTTTCAATCCTCGAACGAATGCATGCATATTTTCTCCAGCAGCAATGGCCAATCTTCACCAAGTTGCTGTGGATTTAGCTCCATGGCAACTTTGAAATCAAGCATGGATATTGAACTATGCTGTCTCTGTTCCTGCATCCCCTCTACAGGACCACTGCTACTCTGCATATGCACGTGATTACTCGCCCACATGCGATTGATAACCTTCTGTGCCTGCTGCTTGTGAACAGGGTGCTTTCTCGGATCATGCAGAGACCGTGCTCCTACTAACTCAACACATGACTCGATCAACCTCTTCAAGTACGAATCTAACATATTATTCAACCTGTTTGCACATTCCATAGTAACCCCTCCAAGGCCTTGTGCAACTGCAATCTGCTCCATGCGTTTCCTCAGCATCTCTGAATCAGACAATTCACCACTGTCATAATAGCGAACAAAATCACCACTACTTGCAACTGGCATAGTTTTGCGGGCCCCACCCACACTAGCTGAACAAAATGGAATCCCTAATGGTGCAAGTAGGGGAGTTCTAGAAAAGTTCAAGCGGTTTGCATGCTCCACCTCTTCTCCATCTTCCACAAAAGCTGTCTGGTCTTTGCTCTGTATCCTTGATCCTTCAATTGGCCGTTGAGCTGACCCCTCCCTTTCATTCTCAGATTGCTCAGCAACTGTTTGAAGATGCTGCACTGGTCTCTGAAAATCACAAGGAGCCGATTCCCCATTCTCCACAACAAACTTACTTCCACTATCTTCTGTACCAATTGATTGATGTGAGATACATTCGACTTTCCCATTGGGCCCAAGTGGGCTGGGTCTATCTCTCTGCTTCCGATCACGTATCCCTGATCTAATCTTTCTTGGAGACACTGGTAAAACTCCATTAGACCAAATGGGTGTGTTTTGATTTGGAATAAGGGACCCACTTTGTTCATGCCCATCTTCTCTAACTGGAGAACTGTTTGGAGCTTGAAGCAGAGATTTTGTGGGACCCGCCTCATAAATTGGTGGTGGCGTCTTCGCCTGACAGGCATTCTTCAATATTGAGCGTATAAGATTATTGTGCAGCGGCAGATTCTCCCTTCCGAGCAAGCGAAAACATGACTTATCAAACTCACTCTTACTCAGCTTCTGACTCAAAAATCGATTCAGATAGTAAAAATACTTCTTTGACCTCTCAACTCCAATCTTCTTCACTATCTGAGTTCTCAATTCAACCAAATCAACTCTGGAGCTCTGATGAGGTAGCATTTCTCATGAAACAGATTCATACACCATCCAAAAACAGAACCACAAAACCCCAAAACCCCCAATCGCACACTCAATTACTGTTATTTTCACCTCCCTGATAACAAAATTCACACACCCACATATCAAATTAAACGCAAATCAACAGTCAACCTCTGCTTATCTCTAGCACAAACAGTCCCAAACACCACCATTCACCAAAATCACAAAAACCCAAGATTCTCAACCTGGAAAACAGCTATTTCTGTTTCCAGACAACCCAAAAGTCGCCCGCCAACAACCAATACAATGCTAACCCAAATCTCATCTTTACAAAATCCAAAACCCTAAGAGATCAAACTCACAAAAAAAAACTCAATCCAAATCACCCAGAACCAAAACCAATTCATTCAAACACACAATAAATCAAAACCCTAACTTCAAATCACCAAACTTTATACGCACAACAAACTCCTTTCTCTTCTTTCACCACTGCACCATTCAAAATAACAAAAACCCATTTCAGTTTTCACATTATTTCACACAATTCACAAGCTAACAAGTTCAAATTTTGACTAATTTAACTTAATAAACAGAGATCAGTAAAAGAAACTAAACAGAGCCCGTTAAAAAAATTGACACCAAAACAACAATGAAGTGCAAAAGGCAAACTTTAAGAGTGTAAAGTTAATGGGTTTTAAAGATTAATTAAGTAAATATTTAAAAAACTAACCTTTGATTAAACTTCACCAAAATTGGAGAGTGAGAGGTTGATTCTTGGCTTGTTTTCTTGGGTTTTCAATGTAGTTTTTTCTGTGTTGTTGATTTGAAAAGAGGGCCAAAGAAAGAGAGGTTTTCTTGGCTTTGAGAGTGTTAGCTAGCTTGATCGCTCCTTTTTGCAGCTAATTTAGTGTAATAAATAGTTTCTTTTCCTCTCTCTCTCTCTTTGTTTTTGTGTTTTATTTTCTTGGTTTCTCTCTGTGTTTCTTTCTCTCTCTTCGTTTGCTTCTTTCTTGCTTGGTCTCGCCTTGTGTTTTTTTTTTTAAGTACAAACGTGTTTAATTCATTTTTTTTTAATTTTGATCCTTTTTAATTTATTTTGTGAATTTAAATTCAACTATCATTTATCCTTTCTACTTTCACATGCTATTTTTTAACAATTAGCATAATTATTAATCCTGATTTTATATGTTTTAATTTTAAATAAAAAAAATAAAACATTATTATTTTAAAGTTGTTTTAAGTCAAATTAAATTTTAATTAAACATGTCATTAATTGAGTTAAATTACGTCCTGTTTAATTTAAAAATCAAATTAAAAATCAAAATAGTGAATCAATAGATTAACAAATCAAATTTAATGTTAATATAATTAAATTATTTTTTATGTGGTTAGATTAATTTTTTATTCAATTGAATTTAAGCATAATATATGATATGTGTTTAGTAGAGAGAGAGAGAGAGAAATTAATTGTCACATTTTGATTTGAGTTTGAGATTAAAAACCCACTTGTTTTCAACCAAATTTTCAAAAATACCTCATATTTTTTAATTAAAGAATATTAATTTTGAACAATTAAATTGGTTAATAAACTAATGACCCATATAACCAAAATTAGATTTTATTACAAATAAGGTATAGAAACACGTAATTATGTTGTATTTGAAGATTTTCTACTTGTGAGTTATTGGTCGGCAAGTACTATTAGGAAAATGGGAAGATTCATCGCATAGTATATGGCTAGGGCAAACGGCTCCACCTCCCCCTCGAGGAATATTTGCCATCTTGGAGCTCAAAACGGATGACCTACTACACTACCATTTGAAGTCAATTGAGCTTTGTGGATAAACTATTTAATACAAATGTGGTGGTGTTTTATCCTCTTTTAAGACTTCACATTTGTGCAAAATCTTACCAAGTAACTACTAACTACCTTTGAAACACACTAAACCTAGGAGAAAAGAAGCTCTCGTGACCTGCCTTGAAAGCCACTTGCATAGGAGACCAGAAGCCATGCATAAGCTGAAACAATTATTCCATTTTTTAAAAAAAAAAATAATTTTCTGCTGAGTATTCATTGAGAATTTTATGCTGCTTCCCATGAAAGATGTGAGAGATCCTGCCAAAAAAATAATAAGAATTCATTCATCTATTAAAACTTATTTTTTTTTCAATCCCTTCTTGTTTCTCTCATTTTGTATTCGTCTCTCTCAGTAGAGTGTCATAAATTTCTTTATTAATAAGATGTCCTTTACTCTTATATGATTGAAATTATAATGCAGTGGCTGAATTATTATTTACTCTTATTTGATTAATTTTAAGTTTTATAATTAATATGAGGTTATTATGATTTCATTATTTGATATGTTAATTGACAAGTTAACCTTAATTAATTCAAATTGATTTAATATGTTGTCGTTCAATGTTTAATAAAACAAACTCATCTTAAACATTTATTTTGATCTAAACTACATTTTTACTTGTCATTCATGTTGTCTTTGGACTCTCCAAGGCGACTAAGTCGAATTAAATCAATTTACACATAGTTTAATTTTTCTTCTACTAGAAAAACATTAACAATGCCTAAACCTTTTTTATGTTAAAAAAAACAGAGATTTGGTTCCACCCGCAGCGCAGCGCAACTTGTTTGGGAGTGTAGTTGCGACTGTTTTTCAAGGTGTTTTTTATTTAAAAATGTATTAAAATAATATTTTTTATTTTTTAAAAAATTATTTTTGATATCAGCGTATCAAAATGATATAAAACACCAAAAATATATTAATTATAAGTAAAATAAAAATATTTCAAATTTTTTCAAAAACATCTTTAAAACATAAAAACAAATAGAATCTAAAAGGCCTTGGCCTTTTACTATAACAATGAATAATGAAATGTCATGGTCTTTTTTCATTTTATTTCTAAAAAATAAGATATTTTTCACTTTAGGCCTCCAAATTTATAAGGATTCTTTTTAATTTTAAATATTTGTTTTTAAATTTCATCATTTAACATTGGATTTATTGAGTACTGGCTTAATAATTTGTTTTTATTTGTTTTCTATTAAATTATTTTCATTTTATAACCCGTATTACAAGTTTTATGGGTTAGCCGTATTGACTCGGGTCATTTTTTTATTTGTTTTTTATAGGGATAATAAAAATGTCATGACTTGCATAACGGTTTTGACAAGTTAACTAAAGTTGGTCCGAGTCGATCTAATATGTTGTTATTTTAATATTTTTTAAAAATATTATCTTAATATTTTTTCAAAATATATTTTTATTAATTGTCAGTTATTTTTTATCTGTTAACCAAATCAAATTATATCAATCATATTTTTTTTTTCTAATAACAAACATTTTAATCAACACCTTATTATTTTTTTTTTACGTTGAAAATAAATTGATCAGAGTTGCAACTTGCAACGTTGCGTGAATAATTATCTAGTTCGTGCGTGCATGTGTAAGCTCATGCTTTTCACAAATCTAATGGTTGAATTCTTCGGAAAGTGGTTTCGGAAAACAAGTTGAAAAACTTTCAGTAAATTAGATCATAGATGTCGTGGAGTGCTTGTTGAAATCAAAGCACTTTGGAACCCTTTCTTTGAATTTGAACAGGAGCGAACTCACAACAGTCTCACCTTCATCCATGGAAGGAAATATTGATGCAAGGTTTTTCCATGTTTCTAATATGGTTAATTATGTGGGGGCGAGGGTTTGCGGACAGTTGTTATCTGACAGTAACTTCATCAGCTAGACAGCAACATGGCTCCTGCTCAAACAGCTTCCACCTATGGAAGAGTGAGCCTCATATGAAACACAAGATAGCTGACTTTTCATAAGAAAAGGTATTCAATCTTGTGACGTAAAACATTTGACTGTGGAATGATGTTCCTAACAGCATTATATGTGTTTAAATCATGATAAAAATTGTTCTGAAAACAGCACAGCTCCTGAATGAAATAATGCTCTCAAAGCAACGCGCAATAGATTTTCAGAGTGACACAATAAAATATATTTCACCTGCTTAATCTGAAGTTTACAGAACAGGATATGTGGTCCTCAGATCTTACAAAATTCTGTTGGTATTGAGCACAGCTAATTTCATTGCTTCTGTTTCAAAGAGAGAGAATATAAATGGAATCAGTCATGTCTTGAAAACTTGATTACTTAATCCTTGGAGGTTATAACCAGCAGACCTAGAGCGCCTATAAGCATGTACTGCAAGAAAAACCAGCACCAAGTTAAACATTATATGCAAAACTAGGGAAATGAGTGCCTCCAGAAAAAACTCAACTCCTAAAAGCGTAAAATGCAAAAACTTAATTTTTCAAGTTGATTGATTTATAATTTCTGTGGAGAATTTCATATTTCATTTTTCAATTGTTTGTCATAAGCTAGGGAAATGAGGTCCTCTGGCATTTTTTACTCAAAAAGGAAAGATCTGTGTTAGTGCAAACCCTAGACACTACCTTGATAATAGGTTTCTCAGTCATCACGATTGTAACCCAACCGGCGTAAGGCATGAACCTGCGGAAGAGGATATATAATTCAGTTTCACATAAATCAAGAGGATTTATATTTCAGAAAGTGTTTAGAAGAAAACTACAAGACAGAATGTTTGTGTTTCTTATGCCAATATGAGTTGGTAAATCATTCATTTGGATTGGCATATTAACTAGCCTGGATTGTTTCATCATCAGCTAACCCAAGATGTACGCTATTCGATCAAACAAGTATTAGATAAAATCAGCAGATGACAGTATATGCAAGCACCAATTTCGAATGCCACTTTTTTGCACCTTTCAAGTTGATCGTGGTCTCCAGCATAAATTACAATTTCATGCTGAAAACAAAATATATGTAAATAGATGATAACTGACTTACCCAACAGCTCTCCCCATAATTTGTTGTGGCTTCAACCAATACTGACCATAAGCATACAAACCCCTGTCATCCACATCATTAGCATCTCCTGATAAAATTATCCAATCACAAATTGAGTATCAGTCTCCTGGTTATTGAAAGAAGAACTATAGGCAGAAGTTTTCAAACATTTTTTTAGACCATTTCACTTGTATCCCTTATGCTATGACTTAATATGCTGAAAGGTTGTCTATTAATTACCCTTCACTTTAATTGATCCTCGTATAGTCGTATTTAGAACTCAACTGAGAAGGAACGTGGCACATGTATAAAAACAAGTTTATTCTTGAGTGTAGAAGAGGATTAATTAAGACAAGCAGAAATGAACTCAAAGAAATTTAACAACTTGAGTCACAAATTGTGTTACCTTTAGTAAGGATATCAACCTTTCCAGTATTTTCCTGTTCATGAACCTACCAAAGCACAATCAAATGTACATTACGCAAAGGAAAGAAAATCAAATAGCATCATGCAAGACTTTTGTCACTGCTTGCTGATCAGCCTTCCTCTCCCCCACAAAGGAAAGCAAATCAACAGTTACAGAAATTCTCAGCTAAGAAAAGTTGTAGCAACTTCTAGAAATAAGAAACTAGAGCGAATGGTGGAATTAAATCTGGCATGTCACAATTTTGTGGAATTCAACCTCCTATTTCTTGATCAAAACAATTAGTACTTTTTTTCATTCTGCTATAGATAAGATGCATGCTGTGATGAAACCAACTGAAAGGATAGCTTTCTTAATCTTATTTAATTGACCAAACTCACTATGTGGGTGGGTGGGTGGGTATGGAACTAGCAGATACAAATAGAAATTCCAGAAGAAATGATAGTGAGATCAAGATGAGCTGAGGAACTTTATTCTATCGCTCAATTGGCATGCTTCCTAGTGAGAAACATTAAATATATTATAACTGACATTAAAATAAACAAGAGTGAATGGATGAAAGCTCGTATTTCGTGATGGTAGTTTCCTCTCTATATGGTCACTAATTGACATTCTCAGTTTGGAACTAAATAGTCAGCATAATCCCAGTCTAAAATGCTTTCAACAAACCTGTGTGAAATGCCCATCATATTCTACAATAAACAACAAACACTAGCAAGCATACTAAGATAACAATACAAGTGAGATCTCGGATATACGGTTACCTCAACTACTCGATGGACAATTGGAATTGGCTCTCCCTGAACAATGCATTGAAGATATATCAGTTCACAGGAGTAGAAAAGAGACCATGATGTTCAACTCAAGTACACTGGAATGAAGAAAGGATAAAATTTGGGATATAATCAAAGCAAAAGAGAACTTTGTCACGGACAATGTCCACCTTTATTAATAAGCATATCACAATCTAATTCATAAAGAATTACTTCTCTACTTTAAGGTAAATAAAAAGCTAAATCACCTTATTAAAGAATCAACTCACACACTTCTTTCTAAATCAAATGCTCACTAAAGTTCCTACGGCAGGGCTTTAGACTGATAAAATGGGTTCAAACAATATTCACCAAATCACCCTCATTGTTCCTTTTGAAGAACTATCGAGCACTCCACTAGCACTGCTCCTCGTTTCACATAAAAGCGGGTACCACATGGAGGAACAGTGGGCCCCGCATTCTTATGACTGGGAACTGGGAAGCAATAGCACCCTATAGTTTATCCGTCATTTTCCATGAGCATTCAACCGAAAGATGTGCTAAAACTAAACACTAAAATCATCAACTCATAACAAAACAAAATCAAAGATAAGAGCAAAGAAACTCAATAATCACCAAATCAATCAAAAGAAAAACAAACAAATTAAAGAAAGAACATACTTCTACATTATACACAACAATCTCTCCCGCTCGAAATGGGGCCTCGCTCATATGCAAGAACAAAATGTCTCCCTGCAAGCCAAGACAGGAAAACGTAAGAAAAACCACATGTTGCCCATATGCATATCGTATGCGAACAAAAAAAAAACATGGGATTCTTAACTCGTTTAAAAGCAGGTTCCATGCTACCAGAAAGAACAACAACAACAGGAGATTCGCTACCAGTTAAACACATCAAGGCTTTCCATATTATTAAAGCCATCGACACTATCATCCCTGAAAAACAAAAAAAAAAAATCAAGAAATCAATAAAAAGAAAGGAGAAATATCAGTAGCTAGTGAAATAAATAAATATTTTTAAAGAGAAGGAAAAAGAAAAGGAACCAAGAGTGATCAATTGAGAGAGAGTGTCTCTGATCTTCATGCATTTGATTGACTCTACGTTCTCTGCTATCCACCCCATGTTTTCTGTCCCTTTCCCTCCCTCCCTCCCTC
>Ga0325414_1004026_pt1 | contig 15351 bp, 6 predicted proteins | sample PopdelMetagenome_8_FD_206183 | JGI IMG/M metagenome (GOLD analysis project Ga0325414, IMG submission 206183) | Populus deltoides microbial communities from Bellville, Georgia, United States - Leaf-PdKOR-R3 | ecosystem: Host-associated > Plants > Phyllosphere > Phylloplane/Leaf | place: USA...
TGAAGTACGTAACGTTTCAGAGCATGAACATTAACAGGACTAAAACGTGATTCAATTTATTGGGTATAATTTCAAGCCACAGGAAACCTACCTGCAGTAACAAGTTTTGATTTCACTTAGTTCTTTCTATTAAGTTTGGAAAACACCTTCTTTTAGGTTGTCCATAATTCTCGTTTACATGCTTTCTAGTAATAAAATCACTACTAGAAAACCAGAGAAAACCAACGGAATTACCAACGGAAATATTCTGTCGGCGGACTAAATTCCATCTCAAAATCTGTCAGTATATACCGACCATATCTCCGACGGACTATTTTTTCAGACGATTTTACCGACGGAATGATCGAGAGATTCAAACTGAGATAGCCGTATAGTGACATGACACTGTCACCGACAGAATCACTGACGAAATCACCGACGAAATGTATCTGTTCAGTGATTCCATCGGTAAAAACCATTATATACACCCCCTCTGCCGACACTCTTTTCCTCTGTTTCTCCTTATTCTTCTTTCTCATCCCACCTCTCCCCTCCCAAACTGCAGCCAACCACCCATCCCAACTCTCCACTATTCTCAACACAAGCACTCAAGTTTCTAATACCTTGTATGTGGTCACAATATCCGTTTCTTGTAGATTTTATTATTTTTTTAAGTAAATCCATTCTTTTTAGTTTTAACATTTAAATGTGAATTTTATTATTTTTTTAGTATATGTATTTTGTTAACGTATGTACTTGTTTGATTGTTATTTGTCAAAGAAATTTATAGTATGAATGTATAATTATGTAATTGTTATAGTTTGTTTTAGATTTTGTCAAATTATATTTGTTTGTAAATTGTTGAAATTTTGTTTGAATTACACCGAATTAAATATGTTGTGATGAAATAAATAATTAATAGCTTGTTTAACGGGACTTTTTTAATTGTTATCAATTCTATTTCGAAGTTGTGATTTCTCTAAATTTATATATGTGTAAATTTGTATGTATGAACGTTGATAGTTGATAATTGATAATGAATATTTAACATAAGTGTTGTTTTACTTTGTTCGATAATGTCGGGGAAAACCAATATTTTTGTTATGTTTTATAGAGGTTCAATAGAAGTCATGGATGTATCGGAACTCACCCCAAGGATTGCGGAGGATAGATTATTGTAACGGTGTCCAGGGTTTTATTAATTTCACAACATCTATTCCGAGGAATTTTACTGATGGCAGTATTAGGTGTCTATGCAGGAAGTGTAAAAATTTAAAGTTTCTACATTAAGATGTTGTAACGATGCATCTTCTAACCAAAGGGTTCATGGAGGATTACCTGTGTTGGTATGCATACGGAGAACTATTTGTTCCTGATGAGAGCATGGAAGAACAGGTGGTTGGGTCAACTTCTAGTGCTAGCAACATGCATGAAGTTGGAAATGAGAACAGTATTCTTTACAAGAATATGGTTATGAATGCAATGAGAATGAGTGAAGGTAATGTCAGGGAATGTCTAATTGTAGAATAAGAACCTAATGCAGATGTAGCAAGGTTTTTTGATCTGTTGAAAGATTCTGACGAACCTTTATGGGATGGCTGCACGAACCACAATAAATTATCAGCCGTAGCACATGTGTTCACCATCAAGTCAGATCACGGGTTAAGTGAGGCCGATTATAACAAGATTATTGAATGGGCGAAAAGCATTTTACCTGAAGGGAACAGGCTGAAAGAGAACTTCTATGCTGCCAAGTCCATGATGAAACCCCTCGGTTTAGGATACCAGAAAATTGATATATGCCCTAACTTCTGCATGTTATACTACCTTGAAAATGCTGAGATCACCAAGTGCATGACATGCAGGCATTCCCATTACAAACCCAGAACTGGTAGAGGGAAGACTCTCGTGGCATATAAAAAACTTAGATACTTTCCAATCACACCTAGACTGCAGAGGTTATCCATGTCACCAAGGACTACTGGGCATATGACATGGCACCAATCACACCATGCGGTTGATGGAGTGATGGTTCATCCTTCTGATGATGAAGCATGGAAACACTTTAACAGTGTGCATCCTCACTTTTCAACTGAATCAAGGAACGTGCGTCTTGGGTTGTGTACAGACAGATTCAACCCATTCGGGTCATTTGCTGCTCCTTATTCTTGTTGGCCGGTCATACTGATGGTTTATAACTTGCCACCGGGGATGTGTATGAGGCCGGAGTTCATGTTTTTATCTATGGTCATACCAGGTCCGAGCAGTCCGGGGCAGAATATAGATGTATGTCTTCATCCGTTGATTGATGAGTTGACGCAGTTGTGGTCCTCTGCATCTTTGACTTATGACATCTCGAGGAAACAAAATTTTGTTATGAGAGCAGCTTTGATGTGGACTATCAATGATTTCCCAGCTTATGGAATGGTTTTTGGTTGAAAGCTAGCATGTCCATACTGTATGGAGAACAGCAAGGCATTCACGCTAACAAATAGGGGTAAAGCTTCTTTTTTTGACTATCACTGTCATTTATTGCCGCCAAATCACAAGTATAGAAAGAACAAAAATGATTTTTTTGTTGGCAGAGTTGAAAAGGATGTTGCACCCCCATATCTTTTCGGTGAAGAATTGTTTGATGTTGTGTTAGAGTATGGTGACATTGTGTTTGGTCTCCAATCAGGTAAGCAGAAGTTTTCTAGTTTTGGTTTGACCTATAATTGGGTGAAGCGAAGTATCTCTTGGGAGCTTCCTTATTGGAAGACCAATCTTCTCCGCCATAACCTTGACGTCATGCACATTGAAAAGAACGTGTTTGAGAACATTTTCAACACTGTCATGGATGTGAAGGGGAAGACAAAAGACAACATCAAGTCTAGATTGGATGTAGCGCTGTTCTGTAACCGTAAAAATATAGAGTTGGTTTGTGATAGGTCACGGGTCGCAAAACCAAGAGCAAGCTTCGTGCTAGAGAAAAACGCACAACTACTAGTCTACAAATGGCTTAAGAGTCTGCGTTTCCCCGATGGACATGCCTCAAACATATCAAGGCTGATTAACACGGAGGAATGCAGATTATATGGAATGAAGAGTCATGATTGCCATGTGTTTATGCAAACACTCATCCCATTAGCTTTTCGTGATTTGTTGCCAAAGGGGATATGGGATGCATTAATGGATATCAGTCATTTCTTCAAAGATATATGCTCCAGCAAGTTGAATGTTGATCACAATGAAAGGCTTGAAAAGAATATCGTCGAGACAATATGCAAACTTGAGATGCTATTCCCACCATCATTTTTTACTCAATGAAGCATCTACCCGTACATTTACCGTTTGAGGTAAAAGTTGAAGGACCGGTCCAGTACAGATGGATGTATCCACTCGAGAGATTAGATATTACATGAGCTATGTAATTTATAATTAAATGTTTTTGTTTTTATTTTTTTTAATTGATAATTTTTTATCAATTATATATATACAGATACTTGTTCAATCTTAAAAAAAAAGGTTAGGAACAAGGCGCGTGTTGGGGCGTCAATATGTGAGGCCTATATTGTTGAGGAGATCTCAACATTTATCGCATACTATTTCGAACCTCATTTGAGAACGAGGATCAACCGTTTTCCACGGCATAATGATGATGGTGAAGCACCTTCAAGTGGGAACTTGTCAATATTCTCCAATCCTGGACGACCCACACCTAAAAATGTCGTGAGGGGAAGATATTTGTTTGAAATAGAGTTCAGACAAGTACACAATTATATCCTATTTAACTGTGATGCTGAGACCTTTTATTAAGTAAGTAGATACTCGACTTAAACTTTATCAAGAGTGTATTATTTATGTTTTGTGATACCATAAACTCATATAATTTGGAACAACCTTACAGGTAACATCGACGATACTTACTATCCAATAACTTACAGCTGACCGAATCCCAGATCTTTCAATTACAAGATGAATAATTTGCCAGATGGTTTAGAACACATGTAAGTCTTATCACAAACTCATTATCTCTTACAATGTAATTAATTATATGTCAATTTTACATAATATCCATTTATTGATTATTGTTGTATTTAATTTACAAGGTTTATCAAATAGGAGGTAGTGTTGCTATTTCACTGTCTTTACTAAACCTGGGCCCTGAAAGAAAAGTCAAGTGCTATAACGGGTATTTTGTCAATGGATATGTCTTTCATATTGAAGAATACAGGCATGGAAGAAAGACATACAACAGCGGTGTTTGTATTAAGGGATCGACTACTAGTGAGTTTGAAGTTGACTACTACGGTAGATTGTAAGAGATCATCGAACTGCAATATTATAGCGAGCAGAATAGAGTGTTTTTATTCAAATGCTATTGGTATGACATAACTGACAGAGGAATCAGAGTAGATCCTCATTATGGTCTCGTTGAAATCAACTCAAAAGTTAGACACCGTAACGTAAATGACGTCTTTGTTTTTGCAACGTAATGCCAACAAGTTTATTACATATACACCCCTTTCTTTAGAAATGATCGATCAAGAGTTGATTGGTTATCCGTTTAAAAAAAAAACCCAAGGGTCGTGTCGAGGTTGTTCAGGATGAGAACGAAGACACAAGTGTAATAGATGAAGTCTTTCAAGCTAGTGAGTTGGTTGAACCATACCAAGTTGCTCATTCGATTAACTTAGAAGAAAATTTGAATTTTCAGGTTTTCAACGATAGTCTTATTGATGTTGACGCAAAGGAGTTGAATGTTGTTCTAAGCTCTACTAGTGTACAAAAGAATGTTGTTAAAAAATATGATAACGAAATTGAAGAGTACGATGAAGCTGATGATAACAATTCAATTGAGGACGAAGATGAAAATTCCGACTAACTAAACATGTTCTAAAGCCTTATTTTTATAATGTAAGAATTTGGAAAATGGAATATTTATTCTTTTTTAATGGTCAGCTCTTGTTATTGTGTTGCGTGTGCTGTAAGATTGCAATTCAAGATTTTGCAACACAGTTACACAAAAAACATAAGAAAAAATTTACGGTTTAACCAACGGGTACACCAGCAAACTATAATCAGTTGGTATTTCACAAAGAGTTGAAAAAAATTATGGGAGTGTGCCACAATCACTGATGGAATATAACCCGTCGGTATTTCACAGAGAGTTGAAAAAAAATTACAGGAGTGTGCCACAATCACTAACGGAATTTCCGACGGTGTTACCGACGTATATTACCGACGGAATACCCACATCCTGAAGTGCACGCATGTCAGATGCGTGTCCATCATGCAGACTTACCGATGGATTTTCGGACGGATCAAAAAGTCTGGCAGGATTTTCAAAAATTTTTGGTGCGCATTTCAATTAATTTTCGACAGTATTACCGAAAGAATTTAATGCCACCGACAACAATTAATTTTCATCGGTAATACCGTCGGAAATATTGCTATATAAAACCCCCCTCCCCCTATTTGGTTCATTTTTTTCTCTGGCTCCGTTTCTCTTCTTCTCCATTTATCTTCTCCTCTCCGTTTATATTTGCTTTTGGAAGGGATTTTACAGTTTTGGTGGTAGTTTTAAAAAGTATGTATTCTTTTTTCTTTATCTTTGTATTTTTTATTTTAATTATGATTATTTTTTTTGGTGTTCTTTATTTTGTGTATTTTTTGTAGATAAAATCTTAAATTTAACACACTATTAAGGTAAGCACTTTTTATTCCCAAATTTATTTTGAATTGATATAGTGTTTTTTAGTTTTGTGTATTGTTTGTTTTGTGTTTAGGTTGTTTTGTATAGTGTTTTTTAGTTTTTTCATTTTATTTATTAATTTGATGATATTATTGTTTGTATTGCTATAATTGTTATTGTTGAATTTATGTTAAAAATGTTAATTGAAATATAGAATTAAATTTAATTAGTTTATCTTAATTTTAGAATATTATTGTTTATCTGTCATTGTTATTGCTTATTATTACATTTTTATATTTATTTGTACACGTTAATTTCTATTTTGAGATCCATTAGGGTCGATCGTGTTAGGAATGATATTGATTTAGTTACCTTTTGCTTTTGACCATGTAATTATTTATAAATTAAGAGTCTTGTCTCTTAAAACTTGAAATGTAATATTAATCCGTAAATTTGAATGTATAACTTTAATCTAATGTTTGTAACTCTAAGTACCAATTTAACAATGAATGTTCATAGTTGAAATTGATTCTTTTACTTGAATATCATTATATGATGTTATTGAATAAGATGTTTTGTATTGATGATGATGAGTTGGGTTGAGATCCAGGATGATTGGTTCGGGATATGAAATAAAATTGGAAGAGTAATATGATTTTGTCGATAACTTGGGACCCCCCAGTATAGGTGAGACTCTGTCGAATTTTTTTTTAAAATAATCAAAGTTAATTATGTAATTATTCGTATAAATTTGTGTAGATGAGTAGAATGAAATCTACAGCACGTCGTCAAAAGACGGTTGCAGCTAGTTCTTCTAGCAGCGAGGAGGACGTATCCTTAGGTGTTGATCACGACGAGGAATCTACGCCAACTTGTGATGCTGCCTCTTCTAGGGCGGTTTCATAGCGCAGAAGCGGTGAGCCTTCACACCGGGGTCAATTCACCCGCAAGTACCAGGCACAATGGAAGGATAACTTCTCAATGTAAGTTTGTTTAGGTTTTAGTTTTTACACACACACACACATTGAGGCTGCAAGGACTATAACATTGGCGTTTAAATCGTCGATGGAGATTCCATTGTTTCAATGGAGTCAGGTTTCCAGACATCCCGAGTGGAAACCTAATATCGATGCATGGTTTAAGCGATTTCACGTCGGCGTTAATTTTTAATAAATTATTTTTATAATTTTATATCTTGTACTATTTTTGTTTTATATGAATCATTTATATACACATAACAAATTTGAGTGGGATAGGGCGAATAACAATGTTGTGAGAAGGGTATGGGAGACCCAAATCTGTCGTTTTTAAATTCAAAGTTTGGTCACAAAAGAGAAGTCAGAATTTATCCTGTAATCCAGCCCAAATACTATTGAGAACTTTACCCATATCAGGAGTTTTAGAAGGCCAAATGACGTGAAATTTGGTGGGTGGAAGGAAAAGACAATTTTCAACAACTTTCATGAAGAAGATTTTCTCAAATTCTGATGGTAACAATGACATTTTGTCCAGACAAGAGCTTGAGGTCTATCCACCACGTCCACCAACAGCACTACTCGGTATTTTAGCCATATCTCGAGCTCTAGTGATCCAAATTCTCTGCAATTTTATGGGTGAAAAGATAAGATGATTGCCAATAACTTTTATGAAGAACACTTTGCCAAATTCAGAATGGATTAATGTCATTTCATCCAGTCAAAGTGCTTGAGTGCTGTTGTCCATCAAGTCCACTAAATCAATAGTTGGCCACTACATCAATAATCAATTACCAAATGAATAGTTTTGAATTTTAGCCTATAAAAGGAGGCATTTGCCATTCATTTAGCAATCTTGGTTCTAAGATCAAGATCATGTTCTTGCTCTCTATTTATTGTTGTAATGCTTAAGTTTTATTTTCATTAATCTCTTGTTCATGCTTTTCATTTCCTTTACTATACTTAGTTAACTTATATCATGTTTATGTTCTTATATTGTTTATTTATGTTTTTCTTCTTTATAATGTCTAGCTAAGTTAATTATGTCAAGGTGACAAGGTTTCACTAATGGTGTTAGAATAAGTATAATATGAACTCAACATGGACTTCAATGCTTAAATCCTAAACAAGTTTGCTATTAACATGTCTTATCATTTTTATCTTATTAATCCTTAATACCTTGCTTGTTAAATGGTTAATCTAGATTTGTGTTGTATAACACTTGGTACATCAAATACTTGATCCTTCATAGTTTTCGGCCGACATCGTTATTATGAGAGGAACTTGATTTGTTGTCAACATAAGTTAGCATCATGAATGCTTGATAAAATTTGTAAGTATGATATTATGTAAATAAGATGATTAATATGATCATGTTGATAATTTATAAAGAGTTTATATTTTACTTATCTCTAATACTATTAGTGAACTCTCTAACCTTGACATTTGTTTTTATCATTGTTTAATCTTCTTTAATAATCTTATATCTCAAAGTCATCTTTAAATCATCATCATCTTTGTTGTTGTTGTTCTTATTATTATTATTATTATTATTATTATTATAGTTCACCTCCCTGTTATTCGACCCCGGTCTTGCCGGGTTATTTATTTCTGTGACACTCCTGCACTTGGGATAAGACATCAACTATTTGATCGTGTCACTTGTTGACCCAAAAAGCATAATTTTCAAGGTAGACTAACTAACCCAACTAGCATAATCTTCGAGGAAACCAGTTAGCTTAATGAGCCCATCACACAACCCTCGTCAGACTTAAAGTTTAGACTTATAAGGTCATCTTGTATCCAAAGATGTCACCTCTGGGTATGATATGCTCGGGTCTGCTATTTTCTATCTATTTTCTAGTTAATTAGTACTTAACATTAAATGCTAAGTGGCACTAGCGTAATTTTTTATCATAAACGAGCCTACATAGCAACATTAAGGCATGCTCATGCCAAAATATACCTGACCTATCACTTTCTTTTCTCAATCAATAGTTTAACCACCAAAATTATCTCATACAATTGCTTAAACTAGGCCAAACAATGCTTTTCCATTTCTACCCGTCCCTCCATACAAGTTGATGTGTTTTATGCGTATAAAAACACCCATGAAACACAAGGCAAAAGGTTTTGAACTTCCACCTCATTCAATATGCATACATACATCTTTTTACACAACATTTTCATTTATCATCTTCCATAATTCTCTCTATAACATAACATACAACCTTTAAGGTGGTGTTTGGTCAGTATTATATGATAGAAAAGACAAAGACAGTAGGTACAGAAGCATGCTTAATTGAAAAGACAGAGACATAGACATAAACAAAATTTATCTCTGTAAAAGTTTTAGAGTGAATTTTTGTACTTCTAAAATAAGAGATATAGAAGTAACATGTCGCAAGAAACAATATTTATTATTTTATATCCTTAAAATATCATTGAAAAAAGATCTTAACTCTAAAATTATCCAACTAATGCATGTAATCCAATTAATGCATGTAAGGATAAAAGCAGCTACTATCATGATTTTAAAATCTAACCCAAGGAAAAGCCCTTGTCATGGATTAGATGGGTTAACTCGATTTAACCTAATGTTTTTTATAAAAGATTAAAACAATGTCATTTTGATCATAAAGTTTTTTTAAAACAAAAGTCAACAGGTTTTTTACCTATTTTTTACCCTGTGCTGACCAAATTACGAGTCAACCTGAGTATTTTATCGGGTCAGGTTGGATTAATACTTTCTATATTTTCTCTTAAACCAGAACCAGTCTAGGCATCGGGTAGGCTAAATCTTAGGAAAATTGAGACATGGTCGACACATCAAGCGGATCCAAGTTTCATAACTAAGGTTATTATATAATTATTAGTTTCAACATTCAATATAAATTAAAGTAAAAATAATAATATCTAATTAGCTTTTTTAAATATGTAAGTTTAATAGTAATATATATTAAGGGTAAGATAGACATTTCATATTTTATCATGTCTTGTACACCATCAACCAAACATGATACAAATACAATCACCTTATCTTATACACCATTATCAAACACAATTTTATCTTCATCTCATATTTTATCTTGTCTTTTTTATCCCTATTGCCTCTATCTCTACTATCTCGGTATAACAACCAAATTCTACATAAGATAACATTATCCTTACAACATAACTGATTTAATCTCTAAAGGTATCCCACATCTCTTTAAGGACTTGTTAATGAAATTGACTTCATAAATAGCATGGACAAATTCATTTTTGAAACTTTATTTATAAGGTGATCAACCTCGATGATATTAACTTGAGTAACCCTTTATTTTCTAGGATTTTCTTGTTGAGTTCTAATTTTGCAATCATTGGCTTGGTATCCAATTTTATTACAGAGAAAGTATTTACTATTGAGCTTCTTAGCAATCTCATTCCCCTTCATAAGAAGCTTTTTATTTTGCTTTTTAATGTAGATCTTTGTCACTTGTTCAATTATGTTTTCTTTAGGCAACATGCTACAAGAGTTGGCTTTTTTTATATAAATTATTGTGCTCCTTTATCCTTAACCTTAAAATAAGGTTTTTAAATTGTCTTTTCTTGTACTTATGCTTAAGGTAGTTCGTGAAGTCTTTCTAATATGGTGGTATTTTTTTCAATAATTCTAGTCACTTGAAATAATTCATTAAGAACCATTAATTCAATATGAATAGCATGCAAGATAAGCTGAAACTCTTGAATTTAACTTATCACGATCCTTGAATCAACCATCTTGAGGTTTAGAAAATTTTTAACTATATATAATTTTTTTCATACCATCATCTTTTACTTTGTACTTTCGATGTAAAGCTTTTCATAATGGATTTGCACTCTTAATTAAACTATACACATCATAGACTGTGTTGTTCAATCATTAAATGCAGTTCTTATACATAAAAGCACTATGATTTTATGCGTCTATAACAGCCACAACGGTGGAAACATATTCATTATCTAATAAATTTGATACTTCTTCATACAAGAATTTAGCCAAGTTCAATGTAATCAAACAAATAGTATTTTTTATTGTTACCTCTTAAAGTTCAGTCCATTAAATATTTTAAGTTACTCACCAAGCACCATATAAGGTGATAAAAAATCCTCCCTACTAAAGTAGTACTTACCGAAGTAATATTGGTTTAAGCAACAAAATCTTTAATAAAAGATATAATTTATAACAATAGTCGAATATATATATATATATATATATATATATATATATATATATATATATATATATATATATATATATATATATATATATAAAATTAAAACTTGGCTTTTAAACATGCAATACGTAAAAAGATAAATAAGAAATCAGCTAATAGATTAAATAAACAATTAGATATTATATTTTGATATAACAAACAAAAATGAGAAAAAACATAAGCAAATGAAAAATCAAGTTTTAGTTTTAAGATTGTTGGTGATATTTTAGTGGTAGCAATTATTTAGTGCAGGTTGCATGCAATTTTATAACAAGTAAGCTTGCAAAAGGTTTAAAAAAACAAAAACCTTAGTATGTATACCAAGTAAACAAAAGAATAGTTAGAGTTGTATTTGAATAAACAAAGATCATATCATACATACTAACATATATAAAAAATGGATATTATACTTGAACTAAAAATAGTATAGATATTAGGTACTAACATGTTGAAGATAATTGGACGGATTAAAGAAGATGTTGTTGTAAAGGGCATACCCTTTATCCTTAAAACTAAAATGTCTATTACTTAGTGCAAACAATCTTCTGACATATCTCTTTCAACCTATAAAAATATATTTTCTTTGAATATCTATAAACCAAAGGAATAATAAACTCAAAATCTCTCTACAAAGAACCAAGATCTAAGCTCTAAAATAAAAGGAGAAAAACAAAGCAAAATAAGAGGCAAAATAAGCTAAAAATTGTAGAGAATAATAAAAAAAGCTATTATAAGATGTGTATAACATTTCTCCTTCAACCTTTTTAATACTAATTTTTAAAACCAAATTGATGTAGCATTAATTCTGATAATTATCATAACTAATTTTCACTATTTTACTTCAATTACTCATCGTTAATAACTAGACTCTAAAACAATATGTTTTCTTTGAAAATCTATAAACCAAAGGAATAATAAACTCAAAATCTCTCTACAAATAACTAAAACTGAAGCTCTAAAATAAACATACCTTTGTCCTTAAAACTAAAATGCCCATTAGGTTTACTAGGTATTAAACTTCATAATTTATTTTGATTTTTTTTCTATAAAGTTTCTTGGTCTTATAACTTGTATCGCGAGTTTCGCAAGTTAACCATGTTGACTCGAGTTATTTCTTTATTTTTTTAATTATTTTTTCTCAACTTTATCTTTTAATTTTGAGTTGTTTGGAAATTAGTCTTCATAATTATTAATTTTTACTATAGCAATGAACAATGAAAAACCAAGCTTTTTTTCACTTTGGTCGTCACATTTGTGAGAATTTTTTTTTATAATTTCAAACTTAGTTTTTTTTTTTCAATTCCATCTTCCAACATTGGGTTTACTTGGTATTGGACTTCATAATTTATTTTAGTTTGTTTTCAATGGAGTTTCTCGATCTCATGATGTAAGTCACATTTGTGACGAATTTTTTTTATAATTTCAAATTTAATTTTTGTTTCATTTTCATTCTCCAACATTGGGTTTACTAGGTATTGAACTTCATCATTTATTTTAGTTTGCTTTCTATGGAGTTTCTCGGTCTCATTACCTGAGTTGACTCGAGTTATTTTTTATCATTTTTTTAAATTAAATATTTCTCTACTTCATCCTTCGATATTGAGTTAATTGAGAATTGAGTTTCATAATAGTTTTTTTATTTGCTTTATGTGGGGTTACCATGCTCTCATCACATGGCGTGCGAGTTTTGCAAATTAGTCGTGTTGACTCAGATATTTTTTTATTCTTTTTTTATTGATTTTTTTTTCAATTTCATCATTTAACATTGGGTTAATTGAGAATTAAACTTTATAATTTTTTTCAATTTTTTTTTCTATAGAGTTATCCCAACTCTTGACCCAGGTTTAACAGGTTAGCTCGAGTTGACTCGGATTGTTTTTTTATTTTTTTAATTTAATTTTTTAATATTAAATTGATTAAAAATTAAATTTTATTTTTTTTATAAAATTATTACGGATAGGACTCGGAAAATGTTGGTCGTGCTGATGATTGAAACAAATGTGGCACCCATTTTGCATGACGTCCATGCTCACGCTTCATCTTGTCCCTTTCATGAATTACTTTTTTAATTCCTTTGGTCATCCTTTTGAAAAATCACACACATTGCTTTATGTACCTTACCAAAATGAATACACTTTTTTTTTATTAAGAGTCCAATCCAAATAAATCTCTGTAGAAATTTTAATGAAAATTTTAAATTGCATGTTTATATGGGGAAATTGTAATTGTAGGAGAATGGGAATTTATTTTTCAAAATAAAAAAGTGTTTTAACTATAATTCTTGCTATTTATTTTAATCTTATGTGTAAGATTTTTTTTTTTTTAGTTTAACGTGGGTGTTCGGGTTAGCTTGCACGCACCTTAACTAATCTTACAAGTTCTAGTATTAATGACCATATAAATCTACAGTGACTATTATATATTATATAAGCAACTATATGCTTATTATATATTATATAATTAACTATATGCTTGAACCTGAAAATTTTAACCGGCTGAGTTGAACAAGTCAGCAATATCGATTCTACACATTTGCTATCATTTTACTCTCTGCATTTTGTTTCCCACATGTCTCTATAATTTCAAATATCTTTGCAATATCATTTTTGTTTTGAAAGGAAAAAAAAAATTATATATATATATATATATATATATATATATATATATATATTTTGATAGTTAATTATTTATTTATTTTATCCTTCATGTTAATAACATGGTTCATGTCTTGGAGTCTGTTTTGGTTTCCATGCTCTCGCGTGCACGACGTCGTATTGTTGGATATTTCAATGTCAGATTAAACACCAATTTTATGTTGTTTTTAAAATGAAAATTGAAACATCAAGGATCAAAAATTATATTAAAAAACCTTTCCCACTTACATTGTTCAAAGAATCAAAAGGCGTGGAAAAGTTCAATTTGGTCCCTTAAGTTTCATATACTTGCATATCTGATCCTTTATATCTTTTACATTTCAATCATGGAACTTCATTTATTTTGTATTTCATTCCCTAATTGTTTCTAAAAGAAAAAAAAAGTCACTTTAAAAAGAAGAAAATAACTCTAGATTGACAATAGGCCACCAATAACAATTATTGTTATTTAATTTGATTTTAAGTTTTTAGTTGATTAAAATATATTTTATGGTTAGAAATGATATTTTAAAGGTTCATTTGAATATTTTTTTAAATAAATTTATTAAAATGATATTTAAATAATTTTCTGACTATGTCATAATTTTCAAATAATATTAGAGCTTTTTATGATATTAATAATCTAATATGTATATTTAAAATAAAACATTTACTGATCATGAATATTCAATATGAATGAAATAACATTTTTATTGTAAATATTTTTATTTTTTTAATTTTCAACGCATTATCAATTCATAAGTAACAATGCGTACACCTTTCATCATCTTTCAGAAGATTAAATAAAACTCTTCAGTTTGAAAACACAAAATCATGATAATTAAATATTAACAATAACAACCAAAGAAGACGTCACTGGATATGAGCTGTAGTTCAGACCATTGAACTTGGAACTAAAATTTAAATGATGCCCTAGCTAGATCAGAGTAATTCTGCCTGAGATGACAATGATGCTTTTCACACATTTAATCTCATGTTCTAAACGAGGAACCAACCGTCAAGCTTCAACACTCGTTCCTGTTTTAATAATAATAATAATAATAATAATAATAGTAGTAATAAATGATTGAGAAATTAAAAGAAATAAATTATACTGCCGTATTTTAAGAAAGGGGAGTCAACAATAATGAATGATCCTTTCGTTGTCAAAGTTCAAACTGGTTTCCTTGAAGATTCAAACGATGAAAACAAAATGGAAAACATGTTTCCCAATTTAGCAGATGACCATGTTGTTCTCACAGTTCTTCTTTGGTTAAAAAACAAGAAGGAGAAGGAGAAGGAAACCTAAACCTAGCAGCCATTGTCCCTCGTCTTCCTCCTTTTCTTCATCGTTCAAAATGATGGAGGAGGCATGCCTGACCACCAGAGATAAATCGAGGGCGTCCATAGAGGCACCGGCAAGCCAGCAGCCTCTTGATCAAGAGTAATATATAAATGCACTTGAGGTTGAGGTCCAGCGATGGAAAGGACTTGTTTTTTTTTTGTATCAGGGTTCAAGCCTCACTGTGTATGCTTGTCACTCCAACAGTGTCTTATATGCTTACTAGGCTTGCAAGATGTGTAGTGAACTAGGGGATTAGTTGATATTACTGGTGCGTGTAAACTAGTCCGGACACCTCGGGTTATCCAAAAACAAATAATATATAAATGCTTCCATCTTTGTTTTTTGAGCCAACTATAAATTAATATCTCTAGTTTTATATATAGAGTAAGTAAATTAAATAGTCTCTAGCTCTAGTTTTAAGAATTAATTAACTGGTCCATTAACACGTTAAACATATTTAATCTGATATTAATTATTTCTAAGAATATAGATTGCTGGAGTCACC
>Ga0325414_1004030_pt1 | contig 15340 bp, 14 predicted proteins | sample PopdelMetagenome_8_FD_206183 | JGI IMG/M metagenome (GOLD analysis project Ga0325414, IMG submission 206183) | Populus deltoides microbial communities from Bellville, Georgia, United States - Leaf-PdKOR-R3 | ecosystem: Host-associated > Plants > Phyllosphere > Phylloplane/Leaf | place: USA...
TATTCAAGATCAACTTTATAAAATTAAATATAAGATTAGGATAAATTTTTTTTCAAAAGTAAGACTTAAAAACAAAAAATCAAAGTTCAATAAAAACATCTGAAAACCCCAAACTAATCTGGATTAACTTCACCAACCTGCTCTTAAAATAAACAAATAAAAAGAAAAATGAAAAAAATAACAAAGTTCAAAAGCAAATAATTTAATATAAAATAATGAAATTGAAAAAAGAAGGTCAAAAAAATTGAGGAAAAAAATTCTGAGTAAACTCGGGCTAACTAGACTAACCCGTCACCCATGACATTAGATTGGGATAAGAAAAACATTAGACTTCCAAAAAAAAAAAGACCTAACAGAAAAGATCCAATTTAAATTTTAAAAAAAATATTATGAAAGAAAATACAAGTTGACCCAGGTTAGCTTGACCCACCGGCTCTCGAAATAACAAAATAGAAAGAGAAGCAAAAAAATGACAAAGCTCAAGGGCAAATAATTTAATGCAAAATGATGAAATTGAAAAAAAAATAATTAAATTCATAAACAAAAATTGAGAAAAAAAAACAACTTGATTAACCCGCCGCTCGTGACATGAGATCGGGATATAAAAAAATAGAATTATAATAGAAGGACCTGCCAAAAAAGACCGAAGTTAAATAAAAAAAACATCAAGTAAGAAAATACAAGTTAACTTGGGTTAACTTGACAAATATGCGCTCAGGATAACCTAACAAAACAAAAGTTAAAAAAATCATATAGCATAAGGGCCAATAATTTAACGCCAAACTATGAAATTGCAAAAAAAAATCAATTTCATTAAAAAAAGAGGAACAAATATATGAGGCAATCATGATAACTCAACAAAAATAAAAGTACAACAAACAAAGAAAAACTGGGTTTTTGGCTGATTTTGGACCCGATTTTCTCCTCCCTCAGGCCATGAAATCCACCTCTATTTATAGGCGATGGAAGAGGGCAATCTTATCTACACAGGGGAAAAACTTTCAGCCCTTGATTCGGTTGGGAAGGATCCCAACCGTTGGCTCAAAGTAGGCATGGTGCACTGTTAAATCTGCAGAAAAAGCTGCCCGAGTTGGAATGTTTAGGCCGACGCTAGCGCCGATTAATTGTCATTCAGACTGAACTATTGATATGGAACTATAGAGGATCATTTTCGTGCAAGTTTGGTTAAATTTGATGGACGTTAGGTGCATTAAATGCACCTGCAAAGGAGGTGACTGGACCAGTTTTTCCGGAAAAATAAAGAAAAAGATGAACAGTAACAAAGTTCTGAATCGGCCAAAGTTCATTTCAGTCCTTCCTTTTTCAATTGCTTTCAATTAAAGCTCTAATTGACTCAAAACTTTTGCAATTAAGCCCCTGATGAACTTCAATTGGAGCCCTGAAGTTACGCGCCTATTGCGATATGGTCCTTGATCTCGGATTTCTTCAATTTAGCCCCTAATTGACCCCAAAACTTTAATTTTCTTGCAATTTTGCCCCTGATTTCAATCAAATAACTTGGTAAAAATTAAATTTGGTCTCTTAAAATTCCAATATTCTCAATTAAGCCTAAAGTAGGCTCCCAAACTTAAATTTTCACCAATTAAGCCCCAAATAAAATTAATCTGACCCATTTAAAGTATAATTAAGTCCTTGCACTTAATTAAATCCTTCAATTGGACTCAAATTAATTCTTAAACATAATTAAAATTTAATTTGGCCCATGATTAAATCAAATTAGCCTATTAAAAATTTAATTATTTCATTGGACTTAATTTTTATGCAAATTCGTCCAATAATCATTTAATTTGACCTTGAATTTGCAATTTTTTCTCCATTTTTGGGCATAATAGGGTACAATTAGGCCTTGAATTTCATCCAAAAAATTGCAGCTTGATTCCCCCAACCTACTTTCTTCACGTTGTCGGCCTTTATTTTATTTTTTTATTTTTATTTTGAAAAAAAGTGAATTTTAGGGAATAACCCAGAATTGGGTTATGACAGTTGCCCCTCTCTTTACGATGCTTACGATAGAAAGTCTCGTAAGAGACTTTAGATAGTAAGCATTGTAAAGAAAAAAAAGAAGGATGATAGATGATGGACTCATCATATTGAGAAATGATGAATCCTTTTGAGGGCTAGAAAGCGCACTCAAAGTAAAAACTGGAAGATTTTCCTTTTGCAGATTCAGAGATTTTGAAGTGGTTGAATTGTCATGGGTGACCTACCTAGAGAAAATTAAAATTTTTTTGAGATGGTCTTATTATAATGGGCGACCTACCCGAGTGAAAAACACAAAGATTTTTCAGAGATTTATTCAAAATGGTGGAAAATGCAGAGATTTTTCAAAGTGGTGAAAAATACGAAGATTTTTCAAAGTGGTCTTGTTGTAATGGGCGACCTGCCCAGGTGAAAAATACATAGATTTTTCAAAATGGTGAAAAATACAGAGATTTTTCAAAGTGGTATTATTGTCATGGGCGACCTGCCTAGATGAAAAATGAAAAGAGTTTTCAAAGTGGTGGAAAATACACAAATTTTTCAAAGTGGTGAAAAATACAGATATTTTTCAAAGTGGTCTTGTTGTAATGAGCAACCTGCCCAGATTTCTCAAAGTGATGAAAAATACGAAGATTTTTCAAAGTGATCTTGTTGTAATAGGCGACCTGCCCAGGTGAAAAACACGAAGATTTTTTAAAGTGCTGAAAAATACAGAGATTTTTCAAAGTGGTCTTGTTATAATGGGCGACCTGTCCAGGTGAAAAATACAAAGTTTTTTCAAAGTGATGAAAAATATGAAGATTTTTCAAAGTGGTCTTGTTGTAATGGGCGATCTGCCCAGGTGAAAAACATGAAGATTTTTCAAAGTGGTCTTGTTGTAATAGGTGATCTGTCCAGATGAAAATTTTAGAGGAGGTGAGAAATGCGAGAATTTCTCAAAATGGTTTCATTGTATTGGTCAACCAGCCCAAAATGGAAGATTTTAAAGGTGGTGAGAAATGCAAGGATTTCTAAAAAAAAAAATGGTTTCATTGTAATGGGCACCCGGCCCAAATGGAAAAATTTTGAAAGTGGTGAGAAATGCAAGGATTTCTCAAAATGATTTCATTGTAATGGGCAATCGACCCAGATAGAAGATGAAAATAGTTTTCAAAGAGGTCTGATTGTGATGGGTGACCTACCCGGGTGAAATATCTTGAAGAGACGACATGATAGGAATTGAAGGTGCACTATACAAGAGATTGGAGCTCAAATGAGCGTTTGAAAAGAGATAGGACCCAAGGGGAATAAGGGATGAAAGAAGCACTCGATAGGAGATAGGGTTAGAAAACGCACTACCTAAAAGGTGAGGCCTTAAAAGCGCAATCGAAATGAGGCAAGGTTAGAAAATGCATACCCATGAGGTGAGGGCTCGAAGGCGCACTCAAAAGGAGGTAAAGTTAGAAAACATAGTACCGAAGGTGGTTGAGGGCTCTAAGGCGCACTCAAAAGAAGGCAGGGTTAGAAAACACACTACCCAAGGTGGTCGAGGCTCTAAGGCGCACTAAAAAAGAGACAGGGTTAGAAAACGTACTATCCAAGGGGTGAGGGCTCGAAGGCACACTAAAAAAGGAGGTAAGGTTAGAAAACGCTCTACTTAAGGTGGTTAAGTGCTCTAAGGCGCACTTAAAAAGAGGCAGGGTTAGAAAACGCACTACCCAAGGTGGTCGAGGGCTCTAAGGCGCACTCGAAAGGAGGCAGGGTTAGAAAATACATTACTGAGATGAGGGTTCGAAGGAGTACTAAAAAAAAAGGTAAGGTTAAGAAACGCACTACTTAAGATGGTCGAGGGCTCTATGACGCACTCAAAGGGAGGCAATGTTAGAAAACACACTACCCAAGAGGTGAGGGCTCGAAGGTGCACTCAAAAAAAGATAAGGTTAGAAAACGCACTACCTAAGGTGGTAAAAGGCTCTAAGGCGCACTCGAAAGGAGGTAGGGTTAGAAAACACACTACCCAAGGGATGAGGGCTTAAAGGCGCACTCGAAACGAGGTATGATATGGCCTAAAAGTGCACTCAAAAGGCAAAGAGGTAGGGTTGTAAAGCGCACTAGCTAAGATGGTTGAGGGCTCAGAGGCACACTCGAAGGGAGGCAGGGTTGTAAGGTGCACCAGCTAGGATGTTCAGTTGCTCGAGGGCGCACTCAAAGAGAAGAAAGATAGGGCTAAAAGGCACACTATCTAAATGATGAGGACTCAATAGCCCGCTCAAAAAGAGGTGATGGTGAGACACTGATCTGTCAAGGATGAAAGTAATGCATCATGATCAATATGCATGTATACTTACTTGAGAAATATAGCCCCATTTTCTTCATGGAGTTTTCCCTTTCTCAAAAGTTTGAGTCTCTGATAGTAAGCTTCGATGGCTCTTTTTGCTCTTGCTAGCTTACTTGAGTCATATATTGTGATCTTGACCACTTGAAGGGTACAATATCAACTGGCTTTATCTCTAGGTTACCAGCTTTGCCTTGCCTTTTTCATGGAATCATGAAACCAACCCTATTATGTGTTTGTCAAATTGCCCCCTAGTTTGATCATGTCTCCAAGTGTTTAATTTGGGTTTTTCTTGGGGATGAGGCTATGTGAAAGAAGATCTGGTTATTTACAAGGAATTGTTTTCATGAAAAATTTTTAGAATTTTAAAGCTATTACGAAAAATCATTTTGATGTTTGTTCAAAACAAACTTATTCTGAAAAATTCAAGCGATTCTCACGGATAGATTTGCATGAGTGTTGAAAAAATTTATTTTGTTTTTGGTGAAGTGAAGTGATGTTTGATTGGTCAAAAGGGTTCAAGCTTCAATTTGAGGGTTTCAAAGAACCAGTTTTCAAAGCATTCATTTTGCTTGCATGAATAATGACTTGTTTCACATGGGAAAGCAAAGCCTACCGATCCAAATTACTTGCTTTTGATCAGAAAGGGCTTGATTGGGCACGTAACGTAGGCTTTGGCTTTTGGCTATGAAGAAAAAAGATATTTATAGGCTCAAAATGTGTTTAAGGGACTTTAAGACTAAGGATCACTAGTGCTTATACCCCAATCTCTTTTTTTTTTGTCCATGAATTTTTGGACCTTGGAATTGATTTGCAAAATGGTCCACGATGCCCCTCAATGTTGGGATTTTTCTTCTTTTGGTTTTGAGCATCATTATATTAGTGATTTTTATGGCACGCTTGTCGCGCGTGAGCGACGTCGCGGCGATCGTCCACCCTCAATGGGTATGGATATATATCTGGTCAATGTGGGGAGACAAGGAATTCTTTGTCTCTTAGCAGTGAAAAATGGTGTGGGAGTCGCCACCTAGTATTTTGGTCACTAGGAACCCTAACTGGTCTCAAAGATCGGGCACGGGGACTGGTTGCGTAAAGGGAATGTATTAGCACCCCAAATACGCCCTACCTAAGGTAAGCTGCATTGTTTGATTGTCTGATAAAAAAGCTAAGGTGTTATTGTATTTCTAGTTGTTGGTCCGTTGATGGTTCAAGAAAAGTCCTCCTCAATAAGGAGGTCCTTATCTTATCGGGTAAAACCTAACCGTTCTAACATCTATGTAAAAAATATATTTTTAATATCAGGAATACGTTCTACGTATAAATTCGTAATCCCAAATACTAAAAGAAGACCAAAAGAGTTTTTTAGAATTTTTACAATATTGGCCTAGTTCTCATGGCTTGAATAAACTGGTTATTAAAGCTAAAATGCATGTTAATACATATATTGTTTTGAAATTTTCTTTGTTATATGAAAAAGATGATGTTATAATATTTATATATATATATTGGAGAGACTAGGCCGTATTTTAAAACAAAACATTTTTTAAATATGTATTTTTGTACGTTTTGACGTAAATCGGGTATTTTAATACTGGGTTTGTATCCTTGCGGTATAAAAATACAACCAAATATTAATCCACTTTGATAAAACAAATGCCGAAAAATCAACAACATTTTTTAGAGAATTTTTGAAAGCAAAAGACATTTTTTTATTTTGAAAATCTTTAATGTTTTGATGAAAACCGGGTATTTTAATACCGGATTTTGTATCTTTACTGTATAAAATACCAACCAATATTAATCAAAATACAGTAATAAAATTACAACAAAATCACATATATTTTTCTATAATTTTTGCATAATTTTTATAATTTTTCATGCGTATATATATATATATAATACAAAATATAATATATATATATAAAATATAATATTAAATCGGACTGGGCCGGCCCAAACCACTGGGCCGGACTCAGTCCAATACAAAGATGGGCCAGACCCGGCCCAGAAGACTGGGCTGGGCCAGGACCCGCCTGGCCCAGCAACAAAACGGGCGGGGGGAATTAATTTCCCCCCGCCCCTGCATGCAGAACGCTATTCGTTCTGCATGCAGAGAAGGAAATAAAGAAACACCAGAATAGGGGAGGAAGAAGGGTTACCTGGCGCGGAGGAGGTGGTGGCGCTGTCGTTGCTGATGCTGCTGGAGGCGGTGTTGGTGCTGCTGTTCACGGACAGCGACTCCCGGCGGCGTTGCGGCTGTTTCCGGCGGTTTGGTTCGTTCTCTCCGTTCCTCCCTTTCTCTTCGTTTTCTCGGTTTGCTTTTTTTCTTTTGTTTTCGGGTTGGTCCCTCCTCTCTTCCCGTTCCTCTTCTCTGTTTCTTTTCGTTCTCCTCTCTTCCTTCTCTCTCCTTCGTTCTATCTCTTCCCCTCTCTCTCCTCTGTTTTTTCGTTTTCTCCTTGCTCTCTCCCCTCTGTTCTCCTTCCCCGTCTGTTCTCCTCCTCTATTGCTGCTGTGTTGGCTGTTATTTATAGGGCCAAGTGAGTGGCCTTGTACTGTGGAGCATGGGGAGCAACCGGCCGGTCGGCCATGGGGCGCGACTGCCAAGGCTCGGCCCCCCCTCCTCGGCTTTCTGGTAGGTGCGCGGTGGGTGGTCGGCCATTGTGTCCGGTCGGTGGGCTCCAGGCGAGAGAGTGGCCGGCAGAAATTCAAATTAAAGCAAAACTTTTTCCTTCTTCCCCGCTGCGTGATCGGGGGAAGAAGATGAACAGTGTCGTTCAAAATGACACCGTTCTGCTTTTTTTTTATTTTTTTTTATTTTTTAATATACATGAAACGGCGTCGTTTTGGATAAAACGTGCCGTTTCATTTAACAGTGGCGCCAGAACGCGCCAAGTTTCAAACCAGCCCTTAATCATTTTTGGTTTTTTTCAATTGCATCCCTGCCAATTTCGGTCTTCGCCCTTCTTGTTGGCCGCGTTTTTCACTTTAGTCCTTGGCCTCTGATTTATGCAATTAAGCCCTCAATTGATCAATAAACTTCCAATTTCTTCAATTAGGCCCCTGAACCAAAGTAAAACAGCCCCCTCTATTTACCCGGTTTTTCCAAATTGGTCCCTGGTTTCGGATTTTCTCAATTAAGTCCCCAATTGGCCCTTAAACTTCAATATTTATGCAATTAGGCCCCTGATTTGACCTAATAAATTCCTAAAAAATATATTTTGGCCCCAGAACTTAAATTTCTTCTAATTAAAGCCCAAATTGACTTAAAAATCAATTTTTCTTGCAATCAAATCTCCTATAAATTCATTTAAAAATCCAATTAAGTCCATAAACATCCAAATTTGGGCTTTTCTCCTCAAATTTCAAATTTTCCTTCTCAACAGGTTTTTCCTCCTTCAAGAATATACTGTCAAAAATCCAATCTTTGTATTTTTAACCTCATTGACCAATTTTCCAACCATTTTCTGGGCACTTCTGCCTCCTGTTATTTTTCTAACCTCCTTTGGCTATATATTTTTATATATATTTTGTGGGGACCCAAAAATGGGTTACAACAACGCTTAAATAATTTTGGAACTCTTTCATGCCCCCAGCTTTGTTTGGGAACCCTTAATCATCGAGAACTTTATTTCTCACACTTGCCCCCAGTATTGTTTGGGCATTTTTTATCGTTGAGGATTTTTTTCATGGCCCCTAGTGTTGTTTGAGCACTTTTATTGTTGAGGACTTTTTCATGCCCCCCAGGGTTGTTTGGGCACTTTTAGTCATAGGGTTATCTGGGCGCTTTTAGTCATTAAGGATTTTTTTGCACTTGCCCCTCAGTATAGGGTGTGATCCTAGCCAAAGTTATTTTTTAAGAAAAATGCATTATGCTCAAAAAGGGACTGCAAGGGATTTTTTAAAATTTGTGAAAGGATGATCAAAGATGGCCTTTCTTCATTTCAAATGCATGCATTCAGAATCGGCAAGCTTTGCTTTCTCATATGCCAATATGCAAAATGGTTTCTCATTATTCATGCAGTCAAACCTCAGTTTTGAAGTTATCTCACGGTGTTCGGGTTCTCTTTCAGGTTTTTTAAGTGTTAGGATATCACTTGAATTTTTAGAACTTGTTTATTAGAACAAACATCAATTTGAATTTTTTTGGTATTAAAACTTTGATTTCCCAAAAATCCTTGTGAAAACATAGGGTCATGCTTTTTTTGGGAAAAAAGAGAAAAACACCAAAGAATTCTTGGTGCAGTGGTTTTGTGAGTAAAAGATGTGTTCAATATGTTATTTGCATGAAAGCACATCATGAACACAGGAAAACACATGATTTTATTAACAGGAAAGGCTCATTTGACAGAGAAAGTCTTGTGGCATTGTGAGCTAAATTGCCAACAAGACTAAAACAGGTTAAAACAGACATGATCAAACAAAAGAAAATAATTGGGTAGGCTTCATCTTCCCATTCTATAGAAGAACTTTGTCCTCTATCCTCGAGAGTGCACATTGCCTTCTCCACACTTTGCTCTTGCCATCGATGCTTTGAGGTTTCCAGAGCATTCCTCCTCTAGTGCATTCACCGATCCAATACTTGAAGCATGATTGGGTGGAAGGTTCAAACTCATGTTTGGAGTTCCTTCGAATGTTATCCACCCAACTTTGATCAAATGCATGAGCTTTTTTTTAAGGCACTACAAGTATGAATGTTGTGTCCCGCAGCGCCAGCATGGTACTCGCAAGTGAGGTCGGGCTTATACCAGTTGGGGTAAGGTGGTTGCAGAGGTGTCAAGGGTTCTAGAGCTATATGTCCGATGCTTAGTAGCTTTTGGTACATCTCATTTAAGGGCAGCGGTAATAGAGGTGGTTGTTATTAGACTCTTTGGTGTTTGGTTTGAGGCTCAGGTTTTCTGGTAGGAAAAGAAGAGTTGAGATTGAGGTTGGTGATTTAGGGTAAAAAGGATGGAGTGTGGTAATTTTGGAATGGGTTCTTTTTACCCCTATAGTTATCCTCAACATGGTCAACCTCTTTTCTTTTACCTTTGAAGCCCTTTTTTTCAACAGTTGGCACAGGAATTCTACCACTCTTGACTCCTTACTCTATACGCTCAGCTACTGCAACAGCATCAGTGAATTGCTGGGCTGAACTACCCATTACATGCTCGTAGTAGGGTGCCTTGAGCGTGTTAGCAAACAAAGTGACCATCTCTTTATCCAAGAGTGGAGGATATATTTAAGCAGTTAGGTCTCTCCACCTTTAAGCATATTCCCTTATGCTTTCCTTATCCCTTTTCTCTAGATTGGACAAACTGGTTCTATCGGAAACAATGTCCATATTGTACTTGTATTACTTGACAAAAGCATCCACCAAGTCTTTTCATTTTTTAATCTTTGTGTTGTCCAATCTCATATACCAGCTTAACGCCGCCCCACTTAAGTTATCTTGGAAAAAGTGCATTAGTAGTTTTTCATCGTGTACTACTTCTGCCATTTTATTACAGTAAGATTTGAGATGAGTTATAGAGCATTGTGTTCCAGTGTATTTGATGAATTCAGGAACATGAAATTTTTTCGGGACAACCACATTTGGGACCAGACATATTTCTGCTACCCGTACTGGATCATACAAGTCCACCCCTTCAATGGCTCTAATCCTAACCGTTCTAAAGTCTAAAAATGTTTTGAATTTTTTTTAACCCGGGCTAAAATTCAGACTTTAGAACGGTTAGGATTTAACTTGTTAAGGTAGAGACTCTCTCATGAAAAAAGATCTGTCTTAAGCCTTAGAAAAGACCAACGAATAGAAACCCGACTTAGAAAAAAAACAATCAAACAACAATGCAGCTTACCTTAGGTAGGGTGCACTAGGGGTGATGCGTCTTTCCCTTGCACAACCAATCCCTTACTCAGACTCTCGCAGACCATAGGTTCCTAGTGACCATAATACTAGGTGGCAACTCCTAAACATTAATCATAATTTTATGATTAAATCCGAAAACCTTCCCAACACACAACACCTCACACATGAGGCACAATAGAGAGCCTCTGTCGTCGCGCCCCCCGCGACATCCCTAGAAAAGATGAATTTACCCTCGCTACCAAGGCAATCATTAAGTGCAATGAAGGAAAAAATGACCAATACATTGTCTGAATCCACAATGTTTCTGCTTATAATGTACAGTAAATAGTTTAGCCCTTTTAGTTTTTTGTTTTCTCCAATATGCCTTAGTTACATGTGACATTAAGTTTGTTTATGTAAATGCTATCAAAAAATAAACAAATACAAACGGAAATACCGACAGAAACAATAATGTTGGTAAATTACGATGAACTTTACTGACAAGAATATTTCCTCGTTATGTCCCTTGATATAAACCGACAAAAATTTGTCATTGATGTACACCAAGAGAATTAAAGTGAGAAAAGAAGTTATGAAAAAATAAATAAATAAATAAAGAATAACGTGTCATTCTTACATACGGTATTATCGACGTTAAACTCTTCGCTAATATCCATCGGTGAATCCGTTGAGAGTTTTTAAGTTATAACCTAGCAATTGATCCCTTCTCTCTCCCTCCCCCATTTCTTTATCTTCTTCCATTTTTTCTACAAAAAATAGCAATAGATCACTAGCTACTCGCTCGATTTGTGTGAACCTGAAAAGGAAGGAAGCTGAAAAATTTCTTCTGCTAGTTGCCCTAGTCGTTTAACTAGAAATTAAGTAACCAAGATTACTCATTTTTTGTTTTAACTCATTTTAAAAATGTAAATTTTTCTTTTGTATTTCTATTTAGTATATTTAGTTTGATTGTGTGTTTACTTGTTTTATAGCTTTTTCCCATAAAAATTTATTGTATGAATGCATGATTTGTATATGTTATGGTTTGTTAAAGATTTTAAAAAAATTGCATTTGTTTGTAGTTTGATGAAATTGATTTTGATGTTGTAACTTAGATATTTTTGTATTGAAATAAATAATTGCTTATTTAATTAGTGTGTTTTATATTTTGTCAATTTTATTGTTAAGTTGAAAATCTCAATAAATATAGAGCAATTTGATTTTTCACAGAAAATTAATAATGATTTAGGGATACTAACAAAATAGATTGAATAAGTTTAAGTTAAATCAATGTTAGATAATTTATTTAGTTCATAAAATTTATTAATACATGTTGCCATCGATATTCTATATAGGTTTGATATAAGTAAACGATGATTATTCTTGGATGTATCGAGTTTCTCTTGAAGGGTTGCGCATGATGGATTATTGTAATGGGGTTAAATGTTTTATTAATTACGCACTATCTAATATAAGAAATAGTAGTAGAGGTGGTAATAGATATCCATGTAAGACATGTAAAAATAAAAAGTTTCTCGATCCGAATATTGTAACGATGCATCTTTTACAAAAATAGTTAATGAAAAAAGTACTTGTGCTTGCTTGTACACAAAGAACCATATGTTCCTTACGAGACCTTGGTATAAAGGATAGTTGTGTCAACTTCTTGTTCTAGCAATGTGCATGGAGTTATAGATGACAATAGTAATCCTTGTATGAATATAGTTATAGATACAATGAGAAAGAATCAGGGTTATGCAGGTCAATGCCCAATCGTAGATGAAGAACCAAATGCAAACGCAACTAGCTTTTTCAATCTTTTGAAAGACTCCGGCGAATTATTATTGGATGGGTTCATAAATTACAGTAAATTATCGATTGTTGCACATGTGTTCACCATCAAGTCAGATCATGAGCTGAGTGAAATTGGCTATGATAGAGTTGTAAAATGGGCAAGAAACATTTTACTTTAAGTAAATAGGTTGAAAAGGAACTTTTATGCTGTTAAATCAATGATGAAAACTCTTGGCCTAGAATACCAGAAAAAAGTGACATGTATCCATACTTCAACATGTTGTACTATTTTGAAAATATAGATTTGATCCAGTAAAAGCATTATCGTTAAATAAAGCGATATGATATTTGATACATGAGTGATTGATTTTAATGCAAGTAAAAGATTATTAGTGTGTGTGTTCTATAACCGAAGAAGCACTTATTAGTTTCCAAACATCGACCATGGTTTTTGTTGGATCTGTTTTCGGTGAACTGATTAAAGAAGAACTTGTTTGTTATTCTTTGTTAAGTCTAACCACGTGATGGTTAAATAGGCAGCTATGATTTCTTTCCTTTGATGGTTGAGCACGCATACCATTTTGGCTAGCTTCGCCTCCAGTTTTGGTAAGAAGCATGATACTCTCTCTTAGCATGCACGTGGCCTCGTATGGCTGTTTGTGTGGTGGTATTAAAGGCCAGCCCTTTCTTTTCTTGTTAAAACTCCTTGGTGTCGCTGGACCCTTTATGTGGATTGACTTTTGTTTAAGCTTGTAGGAATGGGCTGTGATATAGGTTAGGTCCGGGTTTGGTTTCCTTTGCTCTAGCGTTGCTAGGTTTCGGCTATTGTTTAACATGGGCGTCCTTTCTTATTCCTGGTCCCATGGGCTCAGAAAGATAGGCCATGTTTTGTGTCTGTGACTATGCATATGTACTCGCTTTGGGTTTACGAGTTTAGGCTCGGTCGTTTTACCCTTGTCTTGGGTTATTTTCAATATAAATACATAACAAAATATATATATATATATATATACACGAAGAAAAAGATAAAAGAAAAATGATAAAGAAAAAAATCAATTTGAGTTCATATTTTAAAATGGCTAAGTTATTTAAAAAAAAATTCATCGTGGCAAACCCTAGCATTGCAAGAATAAAAAAGAAAGAAAATAAAATCTATATTTTGCTCACAAAAACAAAAATCCAAAAAACAAAAAATCAGTTAACAAGTTTATTAAAACTTGGCTTAAATTAAAAGACCTACTAAAGTCTACTTACCCAAATTCCAATAAACACAAATATTGGTTTTCCAAAACCCAATAAGAAATTTTAATATTTATAACAAATAGATTCATAACAAGCCAATATCTTGGGTGGCACATCCTCCTGACTTTTTTAAAAAAAGATATTCCAGTTTAATATTCATTGACATTAGAATTATGAATATTAAGATTTTTTAAAAAAAATCACCAATACGATAATTGATAATATTAGTTTCAATCTAATATTTATTAACATTAGAGTTAAGAGTATTGAATTCCTACAAGACGATTGAATTTCATTAACGTTCCTTCCATGAACCTCTCTTAGAGTCTGGGTTAGATTTAATGAGCCAAACATAGACCTAATGGTTCATTCACTAACATGACTTTGGTTGTGATCAAGAGTTATTTATTTTAGACTTGGTCAATTCACCAAGTAATTAGAAGAGGTGAAATAAACCAGATCTAAAAATAAATAGGTTATAATCATTGACCATGTGTTTAAGTCATCTTGGTAAACCTATTATCACCTTATATATAGATCACTAATATAACACAATAAATTATTAGGAATCCAAGACAAGAACAACTATGTAATCAACCTCAGATATGATGCTTTAGAGGTGATAGCATCTTTCATTTAGCGTAATGAGCCCCTTGCTATAGTATCTTTACTAACCAGTTAGGATTTATAATAAGTATAATATTAAGTAACGACTTCATTTCACAAGATTATAACTTTCCCCTCTAAAAACTAGATAATTTGTTCTTTTTTTTTTAATTCGTTGTGATCTCGGGTAGCGCCACTAAGCTTAGGAAATCTAATCATTTCAGGTTAATTTTTTTATTTTTAACCCATATTTGGGTTATTTGATGTCATACCATTTATGCAGGTTTTTAGATGTTTTTGGGTAAAAAATAATTGAAAAATAGATTTTTTGATCCATATATCATCTCCCTTGATTTTGTAGCTACCTTGATTATGAAAAGAAAACGAATGCAAGCACAATTTACTTTGCTTTTTATAGTTAGGATTAGAGGAAAGACGAGGTGCTCTGACCTTCTCTCTCTCTCTCTCTCTCTCTCTCTCTCTCTCTCTCTCTCTCTCTCTCTTTCTCTCCCTCTCTCCCTCTCTCTCTCTCTCTTCTTTTGACTTTTTTTAAATTTAAATTTTATTTTTCATAATTAATTTTATTAAATATTAAACTTTATAGTTTTTTTATAATTCATTTTTTATTAACAAAAGAACTAAAGGAGACCATTTTAGTGTAACCCTCCTCTTAATGTTATTTTTAGATTATCTTGATTTTATGATTCGGGTCGTGAGTTTGACAAGTTAACTTATTAGACTCGGGTTATATTTTGGTTATTTTTTTAATTAATTTTTTTTTAATTTCATCTTTTAACTTCATAATTTATTTTGATTTACTTTATATAAGATAAGATATAGTCTTATAACTTAGCATGTAGATTAACAAGTTAATCTGAATAAACCTAAATCTATCTAATATATTGTCATATCGGAAATTTATATAAAAAAATCATTTTAAATATTTATTTTGAATCAAACTATATTTTTATTAAGTATCCAAGTTGTTTGTGGCCCATTAAAAAGATCGGATTATATCAAATCAATTTATATATAATTTATTTAAAAAAATTAATAATATCAACATATTATTTTTATATTAAAAAAAATTGATATTACCGGCACCACAATAATCTAGTAATTAGCTATTTTCCCACTTAAATAGATGCTGGCATTTCCTTCGGCCCATTTATAACCATATTTTAGCAAATGATTTAGAATAATCGCAACTGCTCGTACAATTTATAGCATTAACCCAACAAGGCCCAAGTTGTTATTTTGGCAGGCTCAGCCTGTTTTTTCACAATTTGTTTTTTTAAGTTCTTACTCTGAGATAAAAAAAAAAAAAAAAGAAAAAAAATTGAAAGGGAAAAAAACACTTTACGAGGATATCTTGATGCGCGCGCGCATGTATATATATATTATTTTATTTTTCTAAAGTATATTTTAATAATATAATATGAATAATACTAATATACGATAGAAGAAGAGGCTATACTCACGGATTTTAGTAGCCGTCCGAGCAAATTATGCATATAGGTTCCACACATGGCACGCCATAGAGAGTAGAATTGAAAATC
>Ga0325414_1004034_pt1 | contig 15335 bp, 15 predicted proteins | sample PopdelMetagenome_8_FD_206183 | JGI IMG/M metagenome (GOLD analysis project Ga0325414, IMG submission 206183) | Populus deltoides microbial communities from Bellville, Georgia, United States - Leaf-PdKOR-R3 | ecosystem: Host-associated > Plants > Phyllosphere > Phylloplane/Leaf | place: USA...
CTTCCATATTCAGTTTTTCAAAGTCTCAATCTAGGTGAGTTAAAACCAACTTCTGTAACTCTTTTACTTGCCGATAGATCTGTAAAAGTGCCTAGAGGAATAGTTGAAGATGTGTTAGTACAAGTCAATAAATTCATTTATGCTGTGGATTTTATTGTCTTAGACACACAACCTGTTGAAGCATGTAACTCATTTCCTGTTATTTTAGGACGTCCGTTTCTTACAACTTCTAATGCATTGATTAATTGTAGGAATGGACTCATGAAGCTATCTTTTAGAAAGATGACATTGGAGATGAACATTTTCAACATTTGCAAGCAACCTGGAGATGATAATGATTTACAAGAAGTGGACTTTATTGAAAAATTAGTTCATGATCAATTTCAAACCACTTCTAGTGAAACTAAGATTGATAAATCTGATGATTTGCAAATGGTTTACTTTCAGGAAGAATCAAAGGCAAATAGTTGGAGACCAAAAATTAAGGAATTGCCACCACGATCAATTGCGTCCATACCTTCAAGTGTTCAACCACCAAAACCTGATTTGAAGCCGTTATCATTCAATCTCAAATACTCATTTTTGAGAGAAAATGAAACTTTTTCGGTAATAATCTCTTCCAAACTTAATGACATCAAGAAGGTAAGTTATTACAAACTCTGAAAATGCACAAAAATGCATTAGGATGGACCATTGCTGACATAAAAGGAATTAGTCCTTTGATTTGCACACACAGGATTTATTTGGAGGAAAATGGTAAACCCTCTTGAGAAATGCAACGAAGGCTTAATCTTAATATAAAATAAGTAGTGAAAAATAAAGTCATTAAGCTTCTAGATAATGGAATCATTTATCCTATTTCTGACAGCAAATGGATAAGTCCTACCCAAGTGGTACCTGACACGATCAAAGAGTTGATGTCTTATCCCAAGTGTAGGAGTGTCGAAGTAATAAATAACCCGGCAAGACCGAGGTCGAACTACAGGGAGGTGAATTATATAAATTACAAATAAAGAAAAAGATTTGAAGAGAATAATAACAGAAAAGGAGTTGAAGAGAGTTTTGGGATGTGATATTGGTGTAAGGATTAAACAATGATAAAAAAGATGTCAAGGTTAGAGGATTCACTAATGGTATTTCAAATTAATATAATATAAACTCTTTTTATTACTCAATTGGAAACCACACACAAAGAAAGTTCCAATCGGATGATTTATCGTTATTAGCTCATTATAAATTATTAACATGATCATATTAATCATCTTATCTAAACAACACCATACTTATAAATATCATCAGGCATTTATGTTGCTAGCTTATGTTAACAAAAAATCAAGTTCCTATCATAACAACGATGTCAGCCGAAAACTATGAAGGATCAAGCATTTGATGTACCACGTGTTATACAACACAAATCTAGATTAACCATTTAACAAGCAAGGTATTAAGAATTAGTAAGATAAAAAGATAATACATGCTAATAACAATTTTTCTTGGATATAAACATTAAAATCCATGTTAAGTTTATATTATACCTATTCTAACACCATTAGTAAAACCTTTTCACCTTGACATAATTAACTTAGCTAAACATAATGAAGAAGAAAAACATAAATAAACAAGATAAGAACATGATTATGATGTAAGTTAACTAAGTATATGAAAGGAAATAAAAAAACATAAACAAGAGATTAATATAACATGAAAGAAAACTTGAACATTACAAAGAGAGAAAGCAAGAAGATGATTTTGATCTGAAAAATAATATGACTAAATACATGGCAAATGCCTCCTTTTATAGGCTAAGATTCAGAAATATTGATTGGTGGACTAAGAAAATAGTTGGTGGCTGGTTTTTGACATTGTTGGCTGCTGGTTATTGATATTGTTGGCTGATTTTTGATATTGTTGGCTGGCCAAAACATCATTCCTAAGATCAGAATTTAAGCCCTTTGTTTCATGAAAGCTATGGGCAATTGTCTTAGCTTTCCAATAAAAAAAAACTAGAGCTCATTTGGACTTCTAGAACTCAAGATATGAGCTGAAAACCGAATAATATCTGAGCTGCATGATAGGTTCTGACTTCTCTATTGTTGCTAAGATTTGAACTTGAAAATGGCAGAATTGAGTCTTGGACTCTTCATGAAAGTTTTAGGTCCATGTCTTATCTTTCCATCCATATAACGTGGACCTAAATCCAAGTTCTACAACTCTAGTTATGATCCAATAACTGAATGGTGTTCCAGTTTGGAATTGAACCAACATCTCTTCTCTTAGCCGAGTCTTCCTCTTGTCTCTTTACTTTCAATAGTTAATCACATCAATCAATCCTTTAAATTGTGAGATATACTTGCATTCAAAACAAGCATTTACCATAAATTAAAGATATATTATATTATCATACTTGTTATTATTATAAAATATGCTTTAGTTAGGGAATTTAACGATACTTTAGTGCACTACGATGATATAAAGCCTTAATGAAAATGCACTTTTAAGTACTAATCACACCCCCCAACCAGCTTATTACTAGTCCCTAGTAATCAAAGTGTTAAAATATAAAAACAATTTGCAAGTTCCACAAAGCAAGGTATTCATCATTTAACTTCTATTAATCTATCCATATAAACAAACTCTCATTAAATTTATATATCTGCTTCATACTTCTTAAACAAGATATTAATAAACCTTCTTATGCTCAATAAATCAAAACATAGATATGGAGCTTTTCATGGAAAAAAACAAAATTATGTTCCAATGTTTAAGGTTAACTTCGTTGGGTTGGGATTATTATCTTCTTTTTTTTAAAAGCAAGAATTTATAACACAATGTATCTTGAACCCATGTAACGAGTTTTTAGCTAATGACTCCCATACCAGTTGGTCTTAGGGCATCAAGTGTTGAGACACCCCTACGAGCTTAGTAACTTGGGTTGCAGATACTGATACGTAGATAGTGCAATGTTTGATTACCTTAAGCTTTTCTCCTTAACTCATGTAACAAGCATTAGGCCAATAGCTCCCAAGTCAGTTGACTTTAGGGTACTAGGTGTTAAAACACTCCTTCGGGCTTAATTGCTTAAGTCAAGGAGGCTAAGAAACCAAACTTATCTATTTTTTTATTTATTCAATTTGTTGTTGTTGTTGTTATTATTATTATTATTATTATTGCATATTATATACTATCCATTTTCCTTAGTTGTTACCTTTAACAAAAGAACATGAATAATGCAATAATCTAATATGCAACCCACAATCATATGTTAAAGTGTGTGTGAAAATGAAGGTTTAAGAATACTTGTTAAATGAGTTTATGAGCAGAATCAAGTGATAACAATATGAGAGTTTGTAAACCTGAATATTTCAAGAAGTATTATGATAGACCTTATTAAGAATGTTTACTAAGATGCGTCTCAAGAGTCACTAAAGTTCCTCCTTTACTCTATCATCTTAGTAACAACAAGTTTGCAAATGGTTATAATAATAGAAAACATAGTTAGTTAAATTTTTTTTTTAATATCAACTACTATCCTCTCCCCCCAACCAAAACGAGACATTATTATCAATGTTCTAAAGTAGAAAGATAGAGTATAAAAGACATCACCTGAAACAACGACTATTGACAAACCTGAAACACATTTAAACAAATATAAGAAAGAACAAAACACAAATATTATGCTATTAATAAAACCAAAAGACACAAGTTTTCACAGACTAAGGCTCAAATCCAATCTAAGCTTTTTACGGCGTTCCATGATTGACCAATTGAGTCGACTCATAGAGGAATCAACTACAGGGATGAAAGATTGAAGTTCATCAATCAATTGCTCAGCAGTAGCAGCAGAGATGAGTATTTGTCGCGCTGAAAATGTTAGAAATTGTTGTTCCACAGCATGATCAAGAAAAGACAATAAAGTATTATAAAAACCATTAACATTGAGCAAACCTATAGGTTTCTAGTGAATGTTCAGTTGAGCCCAAGATGAAATATGAAATATCTCTTCTAAAGTTCCCAAACCACTTGGTAAAGCAATGAAGACGTCAGCATGGTTAAACATTATAGACAGTCATTCAGACATTATGGAGACCTGTAGTTCCTCTCCAACTGTTTTTCCAATGATGTCCCCTTCAGCTAAAACTTTGGGGATGACCCCCAAAACTTGACTGCCTCCTAAAAATGCTGCTATTGAAACTCTCCCCATTAACCCAAGGTTGCCTCCCTCATACACTAAATGAATCTTTCTCTCAGCTAGTACCCGACCAAGATGATTTGCTGATTCTAAAAACTCTTTTTCTTTCCCAGGACTAGATCCATAAAAAACACAAATATTTTTTATTTTAGGAACAGAGAAACCTGCCATTTCTACACACTTCTATATATGTTAAATGAATGGGTTGAGTAGAAATGATGGGAAGAAAGAGAAGATTTTATAGATGAGAAATTGAAAATGTAATCATACCACCTATATGTAGGCTAGCTGGAGTCTCTCTCTCTCTCTCTCACTTTCTTTTTTTAAAAAAAACATGTGTATGTACAAGCAGTTGTGATTGTGGCTCATATTTTCCCTTAGTTTTACGTCCAAGAACGGCTTAAACGCCCTATATGGGTCGGGGATAAGCTTCACATCTAGTTTTTTTAAAACTGACAAACAGGGTCTTTTTAGTCAGATTCCCAAGACTAAGTCAATCATGTTCTTTATGAAAATGAGGCTATAAATCATGAATTGCACAATGCACATCTCCATTATGATGAGGCTTAAGAGTCAATAGAAGATTATCTAAAGACTCTCTATGCTTTGAAATAAATCCCACCTTTTGACAATTTTCACAGTTTTTGTAGAATTCATGTATATCCTTGAGCATAGTGGACCAACAGAATCCACTTTGTAAGATTTTTGCAGTCGTCGTTTTTTACGAGAAATGATCTCCACATGCCTCATAATGAAAAAGTTTAATGACACTACTTACCTCATTATCAGGAATATATTTTTAAAATATTTGATCAGGACAATATTTGAATAAGTAAGGGTCATCCCAATAAAAGTTTTGCACATCGCTCAAAAACTTTCCTTTGTCTTCGGTACTCCAGTAGCTGGCAAATCTCTTATTGCAAGAAAATTCATATGATTAGCAAACCAAGGCATTGAACTACAAGAAAGTAAGGATTCGTCAGGAAAGTAATAATCGATTGGTGTGATTCGGATGTCAAATCTGTTGTCACTCTTGACAAAAGATCCGCATCAACATTTTCGGTGCCTTTTTCATCCGTGATTTCTTTCTGGGAATAAATCATTTACAAATCTTTAGATTCATTAAACTCAGTTTCACTGGAAGTATTTTCAAATTGATTACAAATTAATTTTTCAATAAAATCTACTTCCTGTAAATCATTATCATCTCCAGGTTGCTTGCAAATGTTAAAAACATTCATCTCCAATGTCATGTTTCCAAAAGATAACTTCATCACTCCATTCCTACAATTAATCAATGCATTAGAAGTTGCAAGAAATGGACGTCCTAAAATAACAGGAATTGAATTGCATGCTTCAACAGGTTGTGTATCCAACATAATAAAATCCACAAGAAATATGAATTTATCAACTTGTACTAACACATCTTCAACTATTCCTCTAGGCACTTTTACAGATCTATCAGCAAGTGAAAGAGTTACAGAAGTAGGTTTTAACTCACTGATTAGTACTTAAAAGTGCATTTTTATCAAGGTTTTATATCATCATTTTGCACTTGAAGTATCAATAACTCCTTAACTAAAGCATGTTTTATAATCTAATAATATAAGATACCTTTAATTTATGTTAAATGTTCATCTTAAATGCAGGCCTATCACATAAATGAAAGAATTGATTGATGAGTTGAAGTACTGAGATTGAAAGGACAAAGAGATGGCCAAACTTAGAAAAGAGATGTTAGTGTAGTCCAAACTGAAACATTGTTCGGTAATCGGGTCATATCTGGAGCTGTAGATCTCAGATTTAGGTCTACTTTATATGGATGGAAAAGTAAGACATAGGCCACAACTTTCATGGGAGTACAAGATTTAAAAAGACCGTTTTTAAGTCCAAATTATAGCAACAACGAAGAAGTTCGAATCTGTCCTGCAGCCCAGACACTGTTCAGTGTTCAGCCCATATCTCAAGTTCTAGAAGTCCAAATGATCTCAAATATTTACCCTGGAAAGATGAGACAATTTCCTAGACCTTTCATGATTTAAGTCTATTCAAATTATGATGTTATCAATGATGTTTTTGGCAGATAAGAAGATAAAAATTGTCACCAAGTCAAGATGTGGCCACCCACTCATCAATTAGTCAACAAATCAATAGTTCCGAATTTGGGCCTATAAAAGGAGGTATTTTCCATGTATTTAGGCATCTTGGTGTTCAGATCAAGATTATGCTCTTGCTTTTAATGCATTGATTAATTGTAGGAATGGACTGATGAAGCTATCGTTTAGAAACATGACATTGGAGATGAATATATTCAACATTTGCAAGCAGCCTGGAGATGATAATGAATTACAGGAAGTGGACTTTACTGAAAAATTAGTTCATGACCAATTTCAAACCACTTCCAGTGAAATTAAGATTGATGAAGCTGATCAGGGAAGGCCTTATGAAAGAGTCGTTCTTCCAACAACTCCTCTTCGGCTGCGACTCTAGGCAACATAGCCTCTGCTTCCTCATCATCTTTATGATGTTTCCCTGGTTTTGACTAAGGAACTTGTTCCTTGTGCCTGTTTGGGTTTCTGCTTACTTTAATTTTGCTGGCTTTGTCTCTATGTTGCTGACTTTGTTATCTTGGCTCTTGTGTGTTGTAGTTTTCCTGCCTGTAGCTATTCTGTTTCTTCCAGTTAGTTGGTCTGATGGCTTTTGGGTCTACTGTTGGGGTTTTCCTAGTTGTTCTTCTGCTTACTTGTAGTTTGGTTGCTTGGGTTTCTCCTTGCTAGATTGCTGATCTTTTTGCCGGATATTTTGCTTGCTGTTTTCTTGTTGTGGCCTGCTAGTTGGCTTGTTTTGCTGGCTGCTGATTGGCTATCAGTTGCAGTTTTGGCTTGCAGGTTTTGAGGTGCGGAGGTGTTTGGGTGTTGAGTTGCTGGTTGATACGTTTCTGGTGGGTTGAAACGGATCAAGTTGGCTTGCTGCCCATATGCTGGGTTGGATGCTTCATAGTCTTGTAGCTGGATGGCAATTTGGTCTGCTAGAGCTGGAATTTCTTCTCTGGCTTGTTCTTCTGGCTTACTGCCATAAGTTCAAAAGTCTCATGCAGGTGGGTTTTTTTTTGCTCCAGAATGGGAGGCTGCTTCTCTGATCCTGATGTGCCCTGTTGTGAGGCTTTGGTTGCTCAATGCTATTGGCTTAAAGTCAATGTCTTGATGTTGTTTTGCTATTATTTAGCTTCTTGTTCTACTTAGTGGGAGCATGTTCCCCTAGGCTTTTTAATTTCTATTTTGCCCTGCATGGGGGCTGTCCATGCTCTTATATTTGGGATCCTATCCCCTTTCTCAGGTTGGCTTGTGCTGGGGAGAATGTTCCCCTGCACTCGCCTTTTGAATTTGCATGTAATGTTCTGTTGGCTTCCAGCTTATACCGCAAGCTTGTCTTGCTCTTTTTGATCTATACAATTCTTACATTTGATAAAAAAAAAAAAAAAAGATTGATGAATCTGATGATTTGCAAATGGTTTATTTTCAGGAAGAATTAAAGGCAAATAGTTGGAGACCGAAAATTGAGGAATTGCCACCACGATCAATTGAGTCCATACCTTCAAGTGTTCAACCACCAAAACTGGATTTGAAGTCATTATCATTCTATCTCAAATTCTCATTTTTGGGAGAAAATAAAACTTTTCCGGTAATGCACTTCAAGAAGGTAAGTTATTACAAACTCTGAAAATGCACAAAAATGCATTAGGATGGGCTATAGCTAACATAAAAGGAATTAGTCCTTTGATTTGCACTCATAGGATTTATTTGAAGGAAAATGCTAAACCCTCTAGAGAAATGCAACGAAGGCTTAATCCTAATATGAAAGAAGTAGTGAAAAATAAAGTCATTAAGCTTTTAGATAATGGAATCATTTATCCTATTTCTGACAGCAAATGGGTAAGTCCTACCCAAGTTGTACCCAAGAAGTATGGAGTCACTGTGATAATAAATGAGAAAAATGAGTTAATTCCAACTAGGACTATTACTGGTTGGGGCATGTGCATTGACTATAGGAAACTTAATTCAATGACTAGAAAAAATCATTTTCCTGTACCTTTCATGGATCAAATCCTATAAAGAGTTGCAGGTCATGAATTTTATTGTTTCCTAGATGGCTATTCAGGTTATAACTAAATTAAAATTGCATTGGAAGATCAAGAGAAAACTACTTTCACATGTCCATTTGGTACTTTTGCATATCGAAGGATGCCTTTCGGATTATGTAATACACCAGCCACGTTTCAAAGATGCATGCTTAGTATATTTAGTGATATGGTTGAACGTTTTCTTGAGATTTTTATGGATGATTTTTCTATTTTTGGTGATTCATTTGATGATTGTTTGACTAACCTAGAAAAAGTTTTAAGCAGGTGTGAACAGAAGAATCTTGTACTGAATTGAGAAAAATGTCACTTTATTTCTAAGAAAGATTCTAAGGCTAGATTGGTGCGGTGAATTTTGTTACTTCAAGAATTTGATATCACAATCAAAGAGAAGAAAGGCACAAAAAATATTGTCGCAGATCATTTGTCAAGATTGACAACAGATTCAAAATCTGACAATACACCAATTGATGACTACTTTCCTGATGAATCTTTACTTTTTGTCTCTACATTGCCTTGGTTTGCTAATATTGTTAATTTTCTTGTTTCAAGACAATTGCCAGCTCATTGGAGTACCCAAGACAAAAGAAAGTTCTTGAACGAAGTGAAGAAATTTTATTGGGATGACCCTTATTTATTCAAATATTGTCTTGATCAAATATTTCGAAGATGCATTCCTGACAATGAGGTAAGTAGTGTCATTAAATTTTGTCATTCTGAGGCATGTGGGGGCCATTTCTCATCAAGAAAGACAACTGTAAAAATCGTACAATGTGGATTTTACGGGCCCACCATGTTCAAAGACTCACATGCATTCTGCAAGACTTGTGAAAATTGTCAAAAGTTGGGATCTATTTCAAAACGTCACATGATGCCTTTAAATCCTATTCTTGTCGTTGAGATCTTTGACTGTTGGGGTATAGATTTCATGAGTCCATTTCCTTCATCATTTGGTTTCGTGTACATATTAGTCATAATAGATTATGTTTCAAAATGGATAGAAGCAATTCCAAGTCGAAACAATGATCACAAAACAGTGATAAAATTTTTGAAAGAAAATATTTTAAGTCGATTTGGAATCCCTCGAGCCATGATAAGTGATGGTGGAACACATTTCTACAACAAGTCATTTAAGTTTTTAATGAAGAAATATGGAATCACACACAAAGTTCCCGCCCCTTATCACCCTCAAACAAGTGGACAAGTAGAGCTTGCTAATAGGGAGATCAAACAATCTTGGAGAAAACAGTGAACCCTAATATTAAAGACTGGTCTTTAAGACCTAATGATGCATTTTGGGCTTATCGAACTGCTTATAAAACATCATTAGGTATGTCACCTTATAGATTAGTATATGGAAAACCTTGTCACTTGCTTGGGGAACTTGAACATAAAGCTTATTGGGCTATTAAAGCTTTCAATTCAAACCGTGATGATGTTAGTCAACTGCGAAAATTACAAATAAATGAGCTTAAGGAAATAAGAAATGATTCATATGAAAATTCAAGAATTCATAAAGCAAGAATCAAAGAGTTTCATGACAAGAAAATACTAAGAAAAACATTCAATGTTGGTCAAAAAGTCTTGCTTTATAATTCTCGACTCCATTTATTTCCTGGAAAACTAAGATCAAGATGGAGCGGTCCTTTTATTGTGAAACATGTGTATCCATATGGGGCCTATGATATCGAGAATCCAAAGAATGACAATGTTTTCAAGGTAAATGGACATCGTTTGAAAGTTTACTTTGACAATTTTTCAGTTGACAATGACTCTATTGATTTGAGTGATCCTGTATATAAAGATTGATTCATTTTCTCACATTGTTTTGTGTTTTGTTTTGCTAGTCTCTCTTACCCAGGTCAAATGGCGGATAACGGTACTCCATGACTTAAGTCAGTTCTTTCAGTTTCCCATAATAACTGATATCTGTGTACATATTTGTGCAATTCTTTGCTCTTTCTCACTTCTTTGAATCTCTTCTCCAATTCTCATTTGAAAATGGACACCACTCTTGAAAAATTGAAAAAGTATTTTCCCGCTCTGCCTCAGAATGCAATTACAAAAATTTACCATGCTAGATGTGCAAGATTGAGATTGTTAATGAATCATGGAATTCCTGAAGATATTCGCTGGCTAATTAAAGTAAAGGTCCGATTATCAGGTGAGTCCTCCAACTCTTTCATTTCACACATGCCTGGAACAGGTAAAAGTACTTTTGCAATGAAACGTCATGCAAAACGACTGAAAGTCTGTCACAGATGTGCCAGATTGACTTGTAAATCAACATATTGTTCTTTAGGAATGGTATCTATAAACCATGAAGATAAAATACAATTCATTAAGGATGGCCTGAGTAAGGGGTCTTTAGATAATCTTTTATTGACTCTTGAGACGCATCCTAGTAGAGATGTGCATCGTGCAATTCATGATTTATGGCCACAATTCCATAAAGAACATGCTTGACATAGTCTTGGAAATCTGACTAAAAAAGACCCTGTTTGCCGGTTTTTAAGAAAACTGGATGGAAAGCCTATCCCCGACTCATAGAGGGCGTTTAAGCCGTTCTTGGACATAAAACCAAGGAAAGCTGTGAGCCACAATCACAACTGCTTGTACATACACATGCTTTTTCAAAATAAGTAAATAAATAAATACATAAATAAAGAGAGAGAGAGAGAGAGAGAGAGTGTGTGTGTGTGTGAGACTCCAACTGGCCTCCATATAGGTGATATGATTGCATTTTCAATTTCTCATCTATAAAACCTTCTCTTCCTTCCCCTCATTTCTACTCAACCCTTACATTAGACAGATATAGAAGTGTGTAGAAATGGAAGGTCCCTCAAGTTATCACATAAAAAATATTTGTGTTTTCGATGGATCCAGTCCTGGAAAGGAAATAACATTTTTAGAATCAGCAAATCATCTTGGTCAGGTACTAGTTGAGAGAAAATTCATTTAGTGTATGAGGGAGGCAGCCTTGGTTAATGGGGGGTGTGTTATAGCCGTATTTTTAAGAGGTAGTCAAGTTTTGGGGGTTGTCCCCAAAGCTTTAGCAAAAGGGGACATCATTGGGAAAACAATTGGAGAGGAACTATAGGTCTCCACAATGTTTGATCGAATGAATGTAATGTTTAACCATGCTGACGCCTTCATTGCCTTACCAGGTGGTCTGGGCACATTGGAAGAGATCTTTCATATTTCCTCTTGGGCCCAACTGCACATTCACCATAAACCTATAGGTTTGCTAAATGTAATGGTTTTTATGATAATTTGTTGTCTTTTCTTGATCATGCTGTGGAATAGAATTTTCTTACATCTTCGGCACGACAAATCATAATCTCTGCTGCTACTGCTGAACAATTGATTGACCAACTACAATCCTTCATCCCTGTAATTGATCCCGCCATGAGTCGTATAAATTGGTCAACTAAGGAAAGCCATAAAAAGCTTAGATTGGATTTGAGCCTTCGTTTGTGAAACCTTATGACTTTTGGTTTTATTAATAGCATAGTATTGTGTTTTGTTATTTCTTATATTTGTTTAAGTGTGTTTCAGGTTTGTTAGTATTTGTTGTTTCAGGTGATGTCTTCTATACTCTATCTTTCTACCTTATGACATTGAGGGCAATGTCTTGTTCTGGTTGGGGGGGAGGGTAGTAGTTGACATAAAAAAAAGCTAACTGTTTTTACTATTAGTAAAACCATTTGACAAAACTATTATTAAGATGGCAGAGTAAGGAGGAATTTTATTGACTCTTGAGAAGCATCTTAGTAAATAGTCTTATCAAGGTCCATTAGAATGCTTCTTGAAATATTCAAGTTTACAAACTCTCGCATTGTTATCATTTGATTCTGCTCATATACTCATTTAACAAGTATTCTTAAAATCTTCATTTTCACACACACACTTTAACATATGATTGTAGGTTGCATATTGGATTAGTACATTATTTATGTTCTTTTGTTAAAGGTAACAACTAAGGGATAGGGATAGTATATAATTTTCAAAAAAGAAAAAAAAAGAAAAAAATAAGAAAAAAATGATGATAATAAAAACGTAGATAAGTTTGGTTTCGTAGCCTCCCTAACCTAAGCAATTAAGCCTGAAGGGGTGTTTTAACACCTAATACCCTAAAGTCAACTGACTTAGGAGCTATTGGCCCAAAGATTGTTACATGGGTTAAGGAGAAAAGCTTAAGGGAATCAAACATTGCACTATCTATGTATCAATATCTGCAACCCGAGTTACTAAACTCGTATGGGTGTCTCAACACCTAATGCCCTAAGACCAACTGGTTTGGGAGTCATTAGCCGAAAGCTCGTTACATGGGTTAATGATGTATTGTGTTTTAAGTTATATGTATATATATTAAAAAAAAAAAGAGAAGATAATAATCCCAACCCAAGAAAGTTAACCTTAAACATTAGAACAGAATATTGTTTTCCTCCAATAAAAGCCCCATCATCTATGTTTTCACACATTGAGCACATAAAAAAGAAGGTTTATTAATATCTTGTTTAAGAGGTATTGAGCAGATATATAAACTTAATGAGAGTTTGTTTATCTGGATAGATTAATGAAAGTTGAATGATGAATGCCTTGCTTTGTGGAATTTGCAAATTGTTTTCTATTTTAATGCTTTGATTACTAGGGACTAGTAATAAGCTGGTTAAAGGGTGTGATTAGTACTTAAAAGTGCATTTTTATCAAGGTTTTATATCATCATTTTGCACTTGAAGTATCAATAACTCCTTAATTAAAACATGTTTTATAATAACAAGTCGGATACTATAAGATACCTTTAATTTATGGTAAATGTTTATCTTAAATGCAGGCCTATCACATAAATGAAAGGATTGATTGATGAGTTTAAGTACTAAAATTGAAAGCACAAAGAAAGGGTCAAACTTAGAAAATAGATGCTGGTTCAGTCCAAACTGGAACACTGTTCGGTCATTAGGGCATATCTGGAGCTGTATATCTTAGATTTAGGTCTGCTCTATATGGATGGAAAGCTAAGACATAGGCCTAAAACTTTCATGGGAGTCCAAGATTTAAAAAGGTCATTTTCAAGTCCAAATTGTAGCAATAACGGAGAAGTCCGAATCTGCCCTGCAGCCCAGACACTGTTCAGTGCTCAGCTTATATCTCGAGTTCTAGAAGTCTAAATGACCTCATCTTTTTGTTTTGGAAACATGAGACAATTTCCTAAAACTTTTATGATTTAAGTCGCAATGATGTTTTTGGCAGACAAGAAGATAAGAATTGTCATCAAGTCAAGAAGTGGCAACCCACTCATCAATTAGTCAACAAATCAATAGTTCCAAATTTTGGCCTATAAAAGGAGGTATTTGTCATGCATTTAGGCATCTTGGTGTTCAGATCAAGATCATGCTCTTGCTTCCTCTCTTTGTATTTTGTAATGCTTAAATTGTGTTTATATTAATCTTTTGTTTATGCTCTTCATTACCTTTCCTTTACTTAGTTAACTTTTATCTTATTTATGTTCTTATTTTATTTATTATGTTTCTTTCTTTCATTATATTTAGCTAAGTTAATTATGTCAAGGTGAAAAGGTTATACTAATGGTGTAAGGATAAGTATAATATTAACTCAACATGGACTTTAATGTTAAATACTAACATGTTTTATATTTGTTATCTTGTTCATTTTTAATACTTTCTTGTTAAATGGCTAATCTAGATTTATGTTGTATAACACTTAATACAACAAATACTTGCCACTTTCATAGCCCATACTGTATGGTATAACCGACACCTGTGCTATGAAATGAACTTAATTTGTTGTTAACATAAGTTATAATTATGAATGTCTGACAACATTTACAAGTATTAGCATTATTCGAACAAGATAACTAATGTAATCATGTTAACAATTTATAATCTGATTGGAACCTCCTTTGTGTGTGATTTCCAATTAAATAATAAGAGTTTATGTTATACTTATTTGACATACCATTAGTGGATCCTCTAACTTTGACATTTGTTGTTATCATTGTTTAATCCTTATGTTAATCTTCCATCTCAAAGTTCTCATCAACTTCTTCTTCTTTTTCTTCTTCTTCTTTTTCTTCTTCTTCTTCTTTATTATTACCACTACTACTATTATTATTAATATTATTATTACTACTACTACTATTATTATTATTATTATTATTATTATTATTATTATTATTATTCTCGATGTAAGCCAAGGATCTCTATCAAAAACTATATAAACTGGTATACCATGCAATCTCACCACCTCTTTAATATATAATTGAGCTAGTTTTTCAACTGAATCCCCCATCTTTATAGGTAAAAAACAAAGAAGACTTTGTCAATTTATCCACGATCATCCATATGGCATCATGTCCTTTCCTACTTCTCGATAACCCAGACATAAAATCTATAGTAATATTCTCTCATTTCCATTCTGCAATTGGAAGAGATTATAATTCCCCAGCAGGCTTCTGATGTTTCACTTTAATTTGTTGACAGTTTGCACACTTGGCCACATACTCTCCTATTTCCTTTTTCATCTTAGGCCAACAACAATTCTCTTTCAAATCTCTATATATTTTCATGCTTCTTGCATGATTCTATCAATTTAGACTTATGCGCTTCTTTCAAGACTTTATTTTTTAAAATTTTATCATCAGGTAAATATTTTTTTCCCACAAATACAAGCCTGTGTGTTGAAAAATTCTTAATTCCCAAAAAAATTCAGAATTTTCTAAAAGCAAAATTTAACCACAATTCCAAACACTTAGTAACATTGGCAAGTCTCAACATCGAATCCAGAAAAATAATGAACATAGCTAGAAACGAGTGATGAACACGTCAAAACTTTTTGTAAAATGAGGTGGCCTTGGTTTTAACAAGATACGCATAAAACATCTCCATCCTGGAAATTAAATGCACCAAGTCAATATTGATGGAAAGTTCATAACCATTTTTTCCAGTACTGTTCTGATCATTTGGTGGATATCAAATAACCAATTAA
>Ga0325414_1004035_pt1 | contig 15330 bp, 4 predicted proteins | sample PopdelMetagenome_8_FD_206183 | JGI IMG/M metagenome (GOLD analysis project Ga0325414, IMG submission 206183) | Populus deltoides microbial communities from Bellville, Georgia, United States - Leaf-PdKOR-R3 | ecosystem: Host-associated > Plants > Phyllosphere > Phylloplane/Leaf | place: USA...
AGGGAAGACGGCAACGCTAAACTTGCACGCCTCCGCTCGCTGCAAATTGTTGTCAACAAGCTAAGCGAGGAGCTGTGTTTGGTTAAAACTTAACGGATCCAAGGACTGGGATTATTATATATATATAAGATTATTATATATATATATATATATATATAGTAAAAAAAAAAACATGCACGCAACGGAGATAAAAATATATATTTGCTTTGGAGAGACAGCAAATATATTAAAAACAAAGAATTATTCAAGCATTTCAACATTGGATTTCAAAACCTTGGTTTAGTATGATAAAATATTTTTAGATGTTTAATGAAGACTATATAAGCTTTTAAGTTATTTCACATGCTATTACAGCATGGACCTTTTTTTGGTTACATCATGGCTTCTGCCTTCTTGTTTGACAGTGGCAGTGGTAAAGGCAAACAATTTTTTTTTTTTTTAGGAAGGTTCTTTTAACTCGGTTTTTTTTATTAGTTTTTTTTAATTGGTTTTTTCATTAAACACTTGAGTTAATTGAGAATTAAACTTCATGTCTTATTTTAGTTTTTTTTTACGAGGTTATCTCCAAGGACGGAGGCATGTATGGGCTCGGGTGGACTCTAACCCAAGTCAAGCTTTTATCAATTTTTTTTTACTAGTTTTATATAAAGCAAAATTGTAATTTTCAATTGACGTATCAAAAAATTCTAAAAATTTACTGGAGCCTTCTAATATAATTCTTTAACTTAGGTTAAAATTTTAGAATTTTTGGATGGATAAATTCAAAAAATTGATAAAAAAAATCATAATGTGACAAGTTTTACGTTATTGGGTGTAATTTTCAATCCGACCATCAGATTGAGCTGAAATTTTACGAGGGATCTTAAAATATATTGAATAAAATCTGGTTAAAATCTTAGGATGAACAGTATTTGGTAATGCTAAAAAAACCTCAAATAAAAGCAAAACGACTCATTAAGGGTAAAATAGTTATTTGCCATTAAAAAATAAAACAAATCAATTCTTCATTCCCTTTATATGTTGCCGACTAAGCAGAAGCAGAATATAAAAAGAAAAAAAAAAGAAAAGGCGAGAGAGAAAGAGAGAAAAGTAAGGGGAAAACATAAAAAAAATCAAATGAGAGAATAAAATGAGAGAATAATCTTGAAAACTTACAGAGTCCAACTTATAAAAAACTAATCCAAGGAAGAATCAAGTGAAGGAAGGAGGAATTGAGAGAGAGAAAAAATTTAAGTACTTTATTTTTCAGTTAACATGAGATTGTTATTTTATCCTGGTTGAGAGGTTGTTACAATATAAATTCAGATTCAATTATAGATGAATTATATTCTATAAAATATCGAAGGATGTAACTTTAATAATGAGTTTATTTTTACTTTCACTCTAATTTTATATACTTTCAAATTTATTTTTTAATATTTTAGGTAGTGTATTTGAATTAAAACTTTACTGTTAACTTTAAAAATTCGTGTACAAGAATTAATAATTTATCTTAAAAAATTATATATTTATTTAATAGCTCAGGGCAGGAAAAATTCCCAGCTCTGCTATTGATTATCTCAATCTCATAATCCGACTCAGGAGTTTGACGGATTAACCTGAGTTGACTTGGGTATTTTTTTTTCCTTTCTTAATTGATTTTTATTTTTAATTTTATCTTTTTAATATTAGATTAATTAAGAATTGAGCTTCATAATTTTTTTTACTGGGTTATCTCAGTCTTGTGATCTAGGTTTGACAAGTTAACTTGAGTTTTTTTTTACATTTTTTATCGATCTTTTTAAATTCCATTCTTTAACATTATTGATTAAAAATTAGATTCTAATATACTTTTTTATTGATTTTTATGAGATTATCGTGATTAGAGTCATGAATTTTACATGTTAACCAAGGTTGACCGGATTAATACAATATGTTATTATCTTAATATATTTTTTTAAAAATTATATCATCTTGAAATTTTATTTAGTTAAATAATATATATATATATATATATTATTGTTAAAATTATCTCTAGATTTCCTTGTGAAGGTAACAGGATTATAACAAATTTCTTTTTGTGTTTCTACTTCTTGAGAATACGTTGATGATGTTTGAATATTTTTTATTTAATTTTTTTAAAAAATTGATTCAGTCCTTGTCATATCATAGCATGTTAAATAATCTATTACTGTAGTATACTATTGCAGGTAAAAATTATAGTGGGGCCATAGCCTATCCCGGTTTTTGAATGGTTCTACGCCTCTACCACTGACTACCGGTATTCAGCTTGATGCCAGGTCACCAGATTAGATCGGTTTTGTACAAAGTTTTAAGACCCGGCCCGGTCCAAGGCTCGGGTTCCAGGTTTTGGCCGGGTCACCGGGTTTGACCGGGTCGGCCGGGTCAATTTTTTTTTAAAAAAATTCAAAACGACATCGTTTTAGTAAAAAAAAAACAAAAAAAACAAAAGTCAACGGGTTTGTCACCAGGTCTTGACCGGGTCTTGCCGGGTCAGCCGGGTCACCGGGTCGACCAGCCGGATCACGCCGGGTTTTTCCTTCCCCTGTTTTTTCGTCAACCCGGCCCGGTTCCGGCCCCGGATCGGCCGGGTCCCTAGTCGACCCGCCGGGCCGGCCGAGTTTCAAAACTATGGTTTTGTATCTGATATAACCTTAAAAAGAAAAAAAAATTGAAATTATCATCGGAAAACGCAGGAAAATGGGCGAGTGTGAAATCAGGCCATTGAGCTTAATCTAGACTGGGCCTATACTTTGTATTTCTATTGAGCCGAAGGAAAAATCCCATTGGGCTACATTTAAAAAACTCTTTAGGGAGTGGCTCAAATAGTCAAATTAAAGATTTTCAAATTACAAATTTCTATGCTTTCTTCTGATAACTGAACACGTCACCTTATTCTGGGTCCTTTTTATTTATTTATTTATCCTTAAAAATAAAATAAAAACATGCTATTTCTTTGACTACAAAAGGTGTTTGCCTATTTTTTTTTTTTTTGTTTTTTTAACAATATCATCATTGTTATCATTTGGATAGCAGAAGCTGTTTCATTTGTGCGAGCCCTTTTGATATTTAGTTTATGGGCTTTTCTTTTTGGTCTTGAATGGGCTTTGGATTTGATTTGATTTTTTTTGTTAAAGCAAAGGAGAAAAACACTTTAACCAAACATGCCCTTTAAAATAATAAAAAGGAGAGCCACCGACTGTATTTCCGAAAAAGAGAAGGAAAGAGACGCCGAGGTGATTGAAAATTTGAAAACGGAGAAGGAAGACGACGACGCGCATCTCACAGTTCAAATTGAAGGAACATGGCTGCACAGACCTCCTCGTTTTTTCAAAATGACCTCAATGCGATGACGTTTCTGTCGGGTTCACGGTCATCGCAGGCTATCTCGGTGCTGGCGAATCCACTGTAAAATCCCCTTCAGTCTTCATAAGTTAATCACTATATGCATAATTCTGTTAATGATTATTGAGAAGCTGCCTCATTCATTTATCTAGGCTTGTTTTGGTTTATTTATATTTCTGTGTATTTATTGATTCACTTCTTCTTGCAGAAGAAAACTGAGTGTTAGTACTTGTAATGTAATCAAATGCTTTTTTTTTTTTTTTCAAATAAATATTAAAAAATTATTGAAGTTACATTTCAGGTAATCTGTGGTTTAATATATTTCTACTCGCGATTGGTTTAGCTTGTTAACCAAGTCTTTAATCCTCAACATGGAAAGAGGATTGCTGTCATTTTGAATGATTTTGGGGAAGAAATTCGAGTACGAAGGGAAATGATAAATGAAAGAGAAGGTGGTGCTCTTGTCGAAGAGTGGTTTGAGCTTGCAAATGGTTGTGTGTTGCGCTGTTAAGCATAGTTTAGTTCAAGCACTGGAGCAACTTGTTCAGATGAAGGGAAGGTTCTGCTACCTTCTAAATTCTTTAATTAATGCATTTGATTTGCCTTCACCTGTCTCCATTGTATGATCGACTTAAAAGATGACACTAGATTGCTTTGTTGTCTTGTGCCATTTTTTTTTTGTGTCTGATTTTTCAATCATACTTTTTTTTTTTTTTTTAATTTCGTGATTTTGTCCTGCCCCTGCTTTGCGATCACTGCTAGAACAAAACAGAAAAGGACACGTAGAGTAAAATAACATTATTCATTGCACAATTGCATTCATCGGCTTGTTTCCCAGGATCATTTTAGGATCCTCTTTCTATATGTTGGGTTTCTAGTGAAGAAAAGGAGAGGGTGTGAATATGTGGGGTAAGCATCTTCTTGTTTGAATATATAGGCGAGAGAAGGAGACCTCCTCTTCTATTAGTTAGAGGGAGCAGGAAAGATCATAAAAGTGAAAGTATCCATCATTGTTGGATACTAGTTCCTTGCCCTCCTTAACAGCCTAATTTTGGGTTTTGGATTTTTATTTTTTGATGGGATTTGGGGTTATGCAAATTCTGCAATCCCCTTTCATTTTACTTTCAAAAACCTTCCAAAAAAATTGAAGAATTAATATCCTTCTCTTCCCTTCCCATTTTCTCTTAAACCTTCCCATCTTTACATGGTGTTTCTGGAAACAAGAGCTTGTCAATAAAATTCCCTTGATCAACACTGTTAGGCTTACAAGTTATGTCACAACTTAATTATCCGTGAACTATCCCCTTTTTTTTTCTTTTCCTGTAGACGTGATCATATATTGCTTGAGACCACAGGGCTGGCAAATCCTGCTCCACTTGCCCCTGTTCTTTGGCTGGACGATCTATTGGAACCAGCTGTCAAGCTTGATTCTATAATAACTGTAAGTATTGTTTTTTGACATACCAATTATTGCCATCACTTGTCCGTGTGATTTGGAGTGTAGGTTGTTAATCTTTCGTTTCCTGCCTTTTCAAGTAATTAAACTGTCACCGTCATTGTCCCTAATAAATCTGTTTGTTGAATTGTGCCAGTGTTCAGCGGCTAAAAAATACAAATTTAGATATAGATGGTAAACAATAAATACAAGAGGCACGACTTTTATGAGATTTTATTCGACAGTAATGCTTGCGCTGTGCTTGGTTCTTAGAAAAAGCCTGGGAAAAATGAAGGAAAGAAATACGTGAGAAGGGAAAATCAAGTCTGTTTCCTTCCATTCTCAAGTGCGTGTATAAAGAGTTTAAAATGGAAGCTTATTTCATGATCTAAGTTTTCTCTAAGAGACTTCCTATGCTCCCAATGAGAATTTCTTCAATCTTTGGGATGAAACAGGAATTCTCATCCAGCACAAAGTTCTCCTCTCTTTGCATAGAAGACCAGCTTATTACGCCTTTTGCAGCTGGATTGCACTTGATTGGAAGGCCGTGGTGAAGTTACAGGGATAGAAAAGAAAAAGAAAAGCTGTAATCAGTGTTGATTACAGGGCTGAACTTTTTGATAGCTTACGGTGCATTGAATTATTATTTTCTTATTTATGTTCACTAAACAAGAAAATGTAAAAATAATACAAATGTTAAAGGACAAAACACAAATATCTGAGGTAAAAACGTATAAGAAAATGGTTTAATGGGGGGAGCTCGCCTTCTAGCACATCTTGTCGATGCGATGGATATCAAACTTGACCTCGCTGTCTAACGGCCACCTTGGAATCGCTAAAAGATCGCCGAGGAAATGGGCTTCTTAATGTCAACTCTCGTACGCTTCAGCGGGTACGGTTTGAATCGTCAGCTGAATCCACCATGATACGTGTTCGGCTATAATAAGGCAATTGTCAGCAGGAAAATACCACACCACACCACGGCCGGCGCGTTTATTTCCGCGGCTGTTAATTTTATGAAGAAAAAAAATGAATGAGGCTGTTCGTTTTCGCGCTGGCCGGCGCGTTTTTTTTTAAAGATTATTATTATTTTTTTGTTTTTACATTATTATAATACCAACGTTAAAAATAAAATTTGAAAATACGCAAGTGTGGTAAAATTGTGAAATAAGGTTTTATATATAAGATGAGTCATGCTATCCCACTACAGATGGATTTTAATTCATGCTGCTCTTCGGTAGCACCCGTCTACCTGATGAGAATATTAATCTTTTTATTCGAATTTTGGTAGGGCAGGCACATGATTGGCTGGATTTTTACTTTTTGAAATTTGAACGAGTTCTTCTCTCATAAGCGTGTGCATAGATAATTGACCAAATTTATGAAGATCATAACATGATTTTGATTAAAAACAAACTATGATTTGTGATTTGTTTAGTTTTGATGTGTTTATAAGAACTAATTATGAGAGAAGCTGCTTCTCTTATAACAACTTAATTATTTTACTTGTTTTTCTAAGATAATTTGCTTGCTTCTTCTAAAACCAAGTTATTTATTAAACGTCTTAATTTACTTTTAAAAACTGAACTAAAAACCAATCAACTTAATTTAGTTTTGAAGTGTTTATAAAAACTAATTTATATTTAATATGGTTATGAATGTTATAAACTTATATACTAGCTAGCTACTTCTTTCATGAATCACTCGCCGATATAATTAATCAATAAGTTGAGGTGAATATTTCACTTTGCTTCCCAGCAATCCTGGATCTCACGTACAAAGGGATCGACAACTTATCGTGACTCGGTCCATGTTTTGTATTTAAAAATATTTAATTAATTAATATATACTATAATTTTATATAGATGAAACTAAAAATTCTATCCTGAAATTTTTATTTAGAAAAAATCTATATTTTATAAGTCTATTTAAATCTTTTTTTAAAATAATATAACTATAAAAACTATTACATTTCCAAATATTTATTAAATTGGTGAAAAGCGGTATCTGAAGGAAAAGTTTGCTAAAACTTGAAGAAAAAAGAGATTAAAAAAGCACTATCAACTGATTCTGAAGTAAAAATCCACGCGATTGATAAGCAAAAAAGATTAAGAGGGCCATGAGCAAATTGGTAAAGAGATGAAGAAATGCCATTTTTTGTTTATTATTCATAAAAAAATATATTCCCTTAGTTTCCTTTTGAGCCTTTAATATTTTTTTTAGATTAAAACCTAGATTAATATCATCCTCACACTAGAACTAGAAACATGTTTTGAAAGTTTTTAGGCAATCAAAAGAAAAGAGAGAAAATACAAAGAAGATAAAAATACTGTTGCAACTAAGCTATCACATGAAAAACAAACAAGCAAAAATAAAGCTCTCCAAAACATCTCTATGGTGCAAAGTTCACAATTATAAACAAAAGGTTAATATATTTGAAGAATTTAAATTGAAGTGATATCAATTTTTAATATGTAAAAATAAAAATCAAGATGAAAAGCTTTTAAAAATTAATTAGAGTTTTTAGTTATTATAAAATTATGATTTTTTTATTATTTTTACATATAGTTACCCGTGATTTCCCTGCAATAAACTTGACCGCACTGAAAACAGAGAAGCAGTACAGATCTAAGATCAGAAGCTATTGAATAATAATTAAGAAGAAAGGGGAAAAAAGAAGGACAAGAGAAATGAAGGCATTTTTACAAGGTGCAGACTATAAATTGGGACTCTAAATTGAATGCTGGGTAGCAAAGAGCGTGAAAAACGAGGAGCACGTACCTGCTGTCCATTATATATATATACATTAATATCAATAGCATGAAAAGCTATATGCACAAATCATCGAAATGTAGATTTGACATAAATGCTACCATCTTCTAGTGTAAGGGCGCATTAATGTGAGCGACATATACCTGATGCAAAAGCACATGCATATCAACGTCGGATTCTGCATGCCAGTGGGTTGGATTGGAAGAGTCTCAGTGAAGTGGACTCACTAAGGGCTAAACAAAATAAAGTTCGCCGTCCTGCTCACGGAACATGGGCCACCACAACAATGTTACACCATCTCTGCACTACATACAGTGGGGAGGTTTAGTTTATAGACCATTTTTAACACAATTAAAGTGAGGCTGCTTAAACACTCGGGAATAATAGGATATCCAGTCATTGCACGCTAATTAACTAAAAGAATATGAAGAAAACGCAACCAGCATCGATCATTAATTTCTACATCTATTAGAGATTTTAAAAGAAATCAACCATAGAATAGCAATGTCGAAATTAGAGACTTTAAATCCAGATGCTCTATTAGAATAGAGAAATATTGGTGGATGGAAAGAAAAAAAAAGAAAAAGAAGCAATAATGTATTTACACTAAATCCTTTCATTAACTAGGAGATTTTGGTGGTCGTTAATCACTCTCTTCAAATTGCTTCTAGCCACACATCCTTTCCTCTCTTCAAGTTGCTTCTAACCACATTCTTCCGAAATAGCTTTTTGGGTACATCACAAGAGAACATAAGAAAGTGTTCAGTCTTGATCACCACATACCAACTATTAGATCGATTGTTTTATTGGGTGCTCTATATATGACCTTGATTTTGTGAGGTGGAAATGATTAAAAAAACACCTCTGTTGCTTTTCCAGCCAAATAAAATTTCACAAAAACAACTAAACACAATAAATCTCAAGCAATAGGAGAGGTTAATGACGGTGGTAATGATGCATTGCCACCAGGAAACATGTAGTTCACGGCACACATCACAAGCGTGATATAGACCTACCACCGCGCAGTATATCGGTTAGAATCTGTCTAGCCAATCCTAAGATATTTCAGTGCTAGTTAATATAAAAAAAAACGACTCCTATTAATAAAACAAAAAAATTGCAATAGAGGACAGAAAACACACAGACACACGCTATAGAATAATCGATCTCATTCTTATGCTTGCCTTTTCTCAACAGTTTTTCTACAACAAGTATAACCTTCTTTAATCATACAATCTTAGATACAAAAGTACTTCAACTTTACTAACAACCAATATCAATTGTCAATTTAGAGTCAATACAAGAAAGAAAAATCGATGCATGGATTTTGTAGTCTAGCCCGCTGGATGCTTTGTGCATATTAAGAATCCATCCTCCATTGTTTTCTTTTAACTAGAAAAAAATTCATGATGCAAATATTTTTTTAAAAAGTTGTCTTTAGGTTGATTTTTCATCTGATAGATTAAATATGTAAATATTTCGTTTGTTGTCTAATCTTAATTTTGTATTATGCTAATAATATTTAGTGTGTATTTCATTTCGTGGTAGTTTTTATAGTTATTGTTTTAAAAAATATATTTAGTTAAAACTACTGTGAGAAAAATTTTTGTTTGAAAAGTAAATGAAAAACAAGATTTCATGAATAAAAAAACATATTATTTTAGGTTTTACAAATCAACATTTAAAATGCAATTATATGTGATCAGTTCCAAGCAAAAAAACAAATTATTTAGCTAATTAAAAAGTTTTTTTTTCCTGTGATTTGATAAAGAACAAAAATTATCCGTGGATGCTAAGGAGTACTTTTGCTGGCCATTGTCCGTGGATGCTAAAGAAAAAGGAAGCTTGATTAATTATTTGGGGACTTCATGAGCTGACCTTTGGAGTGGTTTTATAATATGTGCAGTTAGATATCCAATTTGTTGCACCGATTTAAATATGGCATATCACTAAATGTAGGGTGCTAGAACTATTTCTCCCACTGATGTTTGATTTTTGGATGAGAGTATATTTTAGAAGCATGCTATTGATGTACGCGTGCTCACTCTCACACACGCCAAGATTGGAAAGAATGGAAAAGGTAATAGATATTCATGCAAGCACGGTATATTGAAGCATGTTAAGCTTATATATCAATTCAAGGCAGGTAATGTGTACCGTTCTCAACCTGATCATCGCATTCCAGGAGGCACAATGTCTCCAAGCAGTCCATCTGTTGCAAGTTGGGGAGTTGGTGTTGACGACACTGTACTGCATTCTCTTGCTTCAACCGGTAATGGCCGTGACTGCACCACAGTACTCGGAGGATTTTCTCGGGGTAATTGCATTCCAGGGTAAATAAATTGCGACATTGGAGGAGTCATGTGACTAGAAAATGTAGCTTGATGACAAATGATTCCTCCTCGAGGAAAACCAACAGTATGGTGACAGTGCTGGCCTTCATATGTGGTAATCACAATGGTGGGATCTTCAGACGACCGTTCAACCCTTTTCTTCACAGTGCATTTGCTATTTGTGCAGCGATAGTAGCTCCTGGGGCATATTGATGAGTGAGATGGAGCAAAGCAAGAGATCAAGCTTCTAATAGAGAACATCAATTACGCATCAGAAGTACCAAAAAAAAAACTTTAAAACATAAAGATAACTGTATTTGGAAATGGACAGTAAATTAATAAGAAAGGAATAGTTACAGACCTAGGAAATGGACTATTTTTAACTGCCTTCTGTCCATATTTCCGCCATCTGTATCCATCTTCAAGATGATCAACTTCGCTTTTGGTCATAAATGCAAAACGTGGCTGCCGGATCCTTTTCTGACCCTTCTTTTTAACCGTACTCCTACAAAATATTTCACCTACAATTATCAAAATAAACACAAAATCCTGAATTTTTTTTTTTAAAAGATGAAGTAAATGCATGTCTTAATTCATGATTGACAGCAAACATATTAATCAGACACTTTAAATTATCTTTCAGTTATATTAGTTTTTCTCTCTGGAAATTAATAGCCCACTGATTAGCCACAATAAGATCAATTCAGTCTAAATACTTGTAAAAATCAATAGCGCTACACAGAAAATTAACTTGAAAAAGAAAATCTCAAGCCCTCTAGCATAAGTGATATAAGATTTCATATGAAATATATGTTGTTTATTTATAATATGCAGCAATATTGTAATTTCAGTTTTTTCAGCACATTAATGACTGACCAATATTACTAGCTGGAGAATGATAGAAGAGCTAGGTGTGCAGAATAATCGATCGTATATGGTTTAGGATCATGCATGACGAATACAATTATGATAAAATAAGAAAAAAAATTCAAGTCATGAACTCCATCCACTATATGCATTAGAGTATCAGTAAAGAATGAGAAACGTCAACATAGTAGCTTGAAAATAACAAAGCAAAAACGAAGCATCAATATATACTAATTCATCAGGAGAGCAAATGCGTAATGCAACTTGGCAGACACGTTTCGCATTCGAAATGATTATAATCTACACCTCCACTATCTTAAGGGGGATGAATATAGAGCATAAAACAAGCAGCAGATCGACGATTTCTGTTTTGGAAAAAGTTGAATAAAATAAATTTAGAGAATCTCTATCTAACTTGTTTCAAACAAAAAGTAATGACCAAGTAAATCAACAGAAGCAACCTTTTCCCTATATTCTCTATCTCTTTGATAGTGTTTTACGTTAACAAGAAAGATAATCCCTATATATAAATGCTGAAAAAATTATTCTTCAAATGTACGTGCAGTGTTAAAAGTTAGAGAGCACGGCATTCCCGCCGCAATAACGGCGGTGTTCATGGCTTCTCTCACTTGTGCTTCTCATTTGAACTTTATTCTATTTAATTACCTCATCTAACCCCACACTTCTCTCAAATTACGAAACTGCCTCATAACTACTCGCATGAACTAAATCACATCTCCTTTTTTATTTTGACAGTTTCTATACCGTACGAACGCGCAAATCGCGCACACACACTCTTGCAAGCAAAAAAAATAAAGTTTGCAACTAGGAGGACAATTCGATTCTTTATCTGATTTTATCCCTCACTATTTTAGGTGCAAAATCTATCTATCGTTTCTCCCCTTGAAGTTCGAGTTATTTACACTATTAACCAAGATTTTCATGGCTATTAGATATCCAAACAATTGAACTCACGGTATCTCAGGCGGTTTCCCGCCGGAGTCCGTAGACTTCTCGGGTGGATCCTCGCTGGAGCTCGATGATACTGATGGATAGTTCGTAGTCGAAACGTCACAACTGCCTCTACCACTAGACCTTGCCGGACCAGCTGCTGATGATCGCTGAATCTCTAGGTTTCCTGCCGAATCGGACCTCTCTTCTGCTTCTATCCGATCGAGGTCCTTAATCCGGGATGGTTCGTCCGATTGAAGATTCCATCCGAATTCGCTGAGTATGGAGTTCTCTCGATCGTTGGAGAAGAAATAATTGACACTATCTGAGTCATGACCGAGTGTCCAGCTTGACTCGCTGGTGAACTCGGTCCCTGGATCAAGATTATCTCTATCGTCCATTGAATGATCTGCAGAGATCTATTGAAAAAAGAAATGAATTCTGGAAGAGAATTGAAGAGTTGATTCAAGTGATAAAAAGGAGAGAGTGAAAAGGCTAAAAAGATAGGAGGAAAAGGAGGGAGAGCGAGTGAGGTTTTTAGAGAGGGAGAGAGAATTAGGGTTTTGGGGGGAAGTGTGATAAGAAAGGAAGTTCGTTGTGTTGGGAAAGACGCGTAGTTTTTGAACTCTCTTTTAAGGGTTCGAAGAAAGAAAACTTTCTGTCCCGTCAAAATATATAAATCTTTTTTTTTTCACCGAAAAGATTCAAAGAGGGAGATAAGATAAAGAGATGGGAAAATTAGGAGGGGCGTCAGCAGCGAAAATACTACGGGAGGGCGCTATTAGGGGAGGTGGGTCCCTCACGCGCATGAATAAATAGTACTGGTACTCCATCGTAGTAGCAGTACAGGATTGATCAGCTACTTTCCGACAAGAGTGCAGCGCCCTGTTTTTTTCCTTTCCTCTCTTCGTGACGATGGGTGCTGGTTCATTGCGTTGGTATCTCTTTCACTCCCTCCTTGTCTCCTAATTCGATGAAACTTTAACAACATTTGTATTTTGTTGTTTTAAGATCTGCCTAATCCCACAGCATGTATATATATGCACATGGAATGGAACAGCTTGCCTATTTGCTAGCTAGTTTTTTGAACTTGTTTAATTAATTAATTTCACCTTTTTTCTCCTTTCCCTAATTTGTCTCAGGGTAATTTGACTGTGAGAGGGAAAGAAAGAGGGGGCTCCCTTGACGATCGAGTTTGGTACGTTGTGGTGGGTTCTCTCTAATGCTCTGACAAACTGAACAGACAAAGAAATTAGTGGTAGGTTCTAATTAAAAGATGATATTATTGCGCTAAGATAACTTGTTCGGTTTATAGGAATCGCATTGGCCTTTGTAGTTTTATTTAAAGGAATCTAAAGCCTTGAGAAGGAAGAAAAGTGGAAAACAACGCATATTTGACCGACTCCACTATGAAACTTGGCCAAAAAATAAAAATAAAATTCGAAGATAATGTTTCTGGGCTGGACCAGCTTGTTTCATAAGAACCACATCATTTTATTCGAGTTAGGAAATTAGGAACCAGCCATAAATACTAAATTTCATAAATCATTGACATAAATATACATATACTAGTAGTGAGACTTTTCATGATTTGTGAGAGTTGTTCAGACAAGAGCTTTCTTTATCCATGAAAAAAGTGGTCTAGGAAGTTCTGTATACTACACCTTACCGTACGCTGCGTAATTTTCCATTAACATAATCTGATCATGAAACTCTCTACTCATGTCTCTCTTGTACAAGGAACTTTGAATATTTGAGGTCTTCCTAACGATATATATATATATATATATATATATATACACAGTGAAAAAAATCCAGACAAGCTAAGTTTGATCTTAACCGTCAATTTAATCAGGTTTCAAAGCTTAAATTTTGAGGGAAAGAGAGAAAAAAAAGGTTAGGACGTTTTGAGAGGAGAGTTTCGACCAAATTAACCTAAATAGGAAAGAAGACGAAAGAAACTAAGATAACAATCTACATAGTTCAAGCAAGGGAATGGCCATGGAACAACAATGCTTAAACATTATATATCAATGTCATTGATTATCTGTTTTTTTTTTTTCTCAAAAAAAGATCCTCTAGTGTGAAAAAAAAAGTCGGACATTTCAATAATTTGATTTTTAGGCCTTGGCCCACCAATACAACGATTGATGTTGATAACAAAACTAAGTTTTGGGATTCATTAATTTGAGCTTATTAAATAATGCGCAATATCTTTTAAATACATAAAACGCAAAATAGTTGCTCGGATTTTGTCAGATAATGATCAGTTATGATGACAATGATCATTTCACGCTTGGTTGTGACCTTGAAATGGATAGCCCTATCTTAGCCCTCTTGAAAGCATTTGACAATGGGGTTGTTCCTTTAAAATTAAAGGCTGCGTCCCAATAATGAATATTGTTGATTGTAAGTACCATAGTTGCCTAAACCTTAGGAAAATTTCAAGTAACAATTTGCTAACTAAGCCTCTTTTAGCTGGACTCCCTTCAAGTTAAAATGCTATATTCTTTTAATTTTAGCTTTTTAAATTAAGATTTTAATTACAAAATTCCCCCTTAAGTATTTGACAGAAACCTCATAGATATAACAAAACTTTCCTTCTAAATCCAAAATGCCTTGATATTTAAAAAACGTTAAGGGAATTTCGAATACAATGGGGGAATTTGTAATATTTTTAAACTTTTGGGATCGTTATTATAATTTCATGGTATCTCATAAGGGTTATTATAATATATTCTAAATTTAATTGAAGAGGGCTATGAATTTATTAGTAATTTTATTGGTTGCATGGATTGTGGTCCCCTTAATTAATTATTCGTAAAATTGAAATATACAAACACATGGGAGATTTCGAGGGTTTTTCATCCTGTTCTTGTCAAAAAAAAAAACCCATGAGTTACGATTGAGTATTCTGGACTTCGGAGAGGATAATTTACGTTGTTATCAAATAAAAAATTCAATATATGGAGCTCTTAGAGTCGGATGTTTATATAATTTGCGATGAGAGAAGGATAGAAGGAAGGTCTTCTGAATTATGGTATTGCAAGGAAGGTTATCTTTATCATTTGATTTAATTATGCCTGGTTTGTTTTTGAGTTTGAAAAGTTTTTTTTTTAATTTAATTTTTTTTTAATTTTTTTTAAAATTAATAATTAATAATAATTTTAAAAAATATTTTAAAAATCAATCCCATCAACACTTCAAAACAGATCATCAGTGTTCGACAGGCATGGTGGAATTTTAAAAGGTTTATATTAAATCCTTCATCTAAACCAAGCAATCATACTAAGGAATATTTAATAGCATCACTTCTTCCAAGGCAAATAAATCAATATTCTGTAAATCTCTATCATTTATTATATTTTTATTTTATTGTCAAATTAATCTCCAGAAGGACTAATTCCTAATTATTAAGCAAACTATCTTCTCTGAAGGCGCTTTCACATGACGATAACATGAATTGACTCTTTGTTGTATATGTTCAGTAAATACTTCGCATGCCCGACTTGTCTTCACTATAGAAGCAAGTTAATAATTATATTAATTTATTTCCAAGAAAAGTGACAGTACACCTTGCTCTTAAATATCGTGAATTAATTGATTATTTCCAACGAATAATAAATT
>Ga0325414_1004038_pt1 | contig 15324 bp, 8 predicted proteins | sample PopdelMetagenome_8_FD_206183 | JGI IMG/M metagenome (GOLD analysis project Ga0325414, IMG submission 206183) | Populus deltoides microbial communities from Bellville, Georgia, United States - Leaf-PdKOR-R3 | ecosystem: Host-associated > Plants > Phyllosphere > Phylloplane/Leaf | place: USA...
AGTGTAACATGTTCTACAACCACCACCACCGTTGCGTAAGAAATTTTTCATAAGAATCCATAGGAAGTCAACTCAGAAGTGCATGGTAAAAGAAACCTTGAAGAAACGTGTCCTATTCAAATGACATTCAATCAAATTCAAGAGACAAAATTTTAAATAGTATCCTATCTGCCTCCAGTTATAGAACTCTTGAATAGAATAACATTACAAAAACTCATCAACAGTTCTTCAGGCCTCTGTTACCGGGAAATCAAAAACCACATCTTTTCCTGTAAGCTTCCGGTAAACTCCCGCATATGATTCTAGCTTGTACTCGGTGTTGTTGCGCTCCTTGGGATCCAAGAAGATCTGAGACAATAAAAACAAAATGCGATTTCATGAGAAAAGCACAGATTATGGTGACAGAGCATACAATTCCATCTATAATTTTCTGTTCCTTTTGACTAGTGTCCAAGTTACCTTGCTAATTTTGGATCCATCAATCCTGTATCTGGTGCGTTTTCCAACAATCTCAGCAGGATACACTAAATCCTCAAGCATGGCCTCATGCACAGCAGTTAGGGTGCGGGAGCGGGGACGCTGAACAGCAGAGCCTTTCTTTGGTGGACGCACGATCCTTCGGGTAGCAAGCAGAACAACATCCTGCCGGATTATAAGGGAAGCATATGAAACATGCCTCAGAGTTCAGATTCAAATATATATTCAACTGAAACCGGGATTGACTTGTATGTTATCCAAGATTAAAAACTGCAAATGCTGAGCACCTTATTCTAAGGAATGAAACCTGCAGCCTACTAGTAGCAAGTTCAAGACTTTACAATAGCCCCCCTCTCAATTACACACGTAGAAAACTAAGAATCTGAGAAGATGTTACCTTCCCACTGAACTTTTTCTCCAGCTCTCTAACAAGGCGAAGATGAACCTTGCGATAAGCTTTCCTCAGTCTATAGGGAACATAAATGACAATAGCTTTGCGGTTTCCAGCAACATCTATTTGACTGCAAATTTACAAAATTAAAATTTAGCAATAGACCAGGCACCAAAAGGGAAACAGAAAATTGAAAGAAAAGAATGAAAAGTTTTGCATATAACAAGCATACAATAGTGTACTTACACCGCAGAATTTATAAAGAGATCTTTTAGATCACTTTTCAGGTCTGAGCTGGTATTTTCCAAGTCAAATAATGCCTACAGAAGAAAAAGCATTTAGATTTCATCACAATTGACTCATTTAAGCCAGGAATGCAAGTAATCAGATAGAAACCTAAGGAGCTAACCTGGGCAACTGTCTCCTCAAACTCAGTTGGTTCAGCATCCTTGTCCTTTTGGATCTTCTTCTTTGTAGTGAACATCTTCACAGATCTACTTAGCAACAGCAAGAGATTACATTCCATAACTAAACTACAATTGTCAATTCAAATTCACCATAATAGCTATCACCATATTCTTTTACGAGTTGTCAACCTAATGGCCACCTAATTACCTGTCATGCATCAATAGGTAAGATCCCTTCAATTTTATTTTTTTTTCAGAAATGAACCAGGAGTTGGAGAACAAAACATCAATGAATGATGAATCCCACAACGTTGTATAGATATCCCACCAAAAGGTAGACCTAACTCCAAACTTTTTCAGCGCCTTGCAGCAAAAAGATGGTAAGCTACCAAGGGTTTTAAAGAGACAGAAATTTTTTTTAAAAAATCCACTTTTAGTAGCGTAGCTAACAAATTCATGCCGAAAGCACAACAAACCACGAAACATTCCAGACAACTCATGCATTACGAAAAAACTTCCATTTTTTATCATCTTAAAAACCATTCTCACTTCTCCTCTGTACCCTCTCTACTCGATTTACTAGCAAACCGATTACATTGCATAAAAACCGTCAAATCTAAGCACGCAAATGCAAGAGACAAGGTTAATGCATCAGCCTAATCTAGTGTTTCTATACTGTACATGCACACAAAAGCACACGCTAGACAGCATCTTTAATCTCTCAAATAAGTGCAAAGTAAGAGAAAATAAAAGCTACCCATTTGCTTCGGAGACAAAACGCACCCATATACGAAAACAGTTTGTGAACAAGATAACAAAACAACGAAGCTAAAAGAATCACTACAAGCAAATACATAAAAAGGTAAAAACCTCAGATTAAGAGTTTGATAAAAAGAGAAATTAAAGAGAGCCCATTGAATTCTTTGAAGCTTACCAAAGCAGCAACGAGAAGAAGAAGACGTTCTGGCTGGTGCTGGTGCTGGTGCTGGTGCTGAGAAGCGACGGTATGAGATGAAGTGTGGGTTTAATAAGAAAGATTTAGGGTTACATATTTTTTGGACGGTTAGGATTCGCTTAGACATATGGGCTGATTTCTGTTTTGGGCCGGTAAAATAGGGCCGATTTGTTCCTATTTTTTTCTTTTCTATTCTGATGGAAATTATTTGATAATATATTATTGGGCTGTGTTGTTGTTATTATGTAATTTGAATTAAATAATTATAAAATACATAAACTTATTATGATTTTTATAGAATCTAAAAATTGAAATTATCATTTTAAATTCAAATTAACATAGTAATTGAAGTAAATAAAGATATAAAAATATATACATATTTACAGTAAAAAAATATATGCAAGTTTTTTTAAATAAAAAGTACATTACTTGTATCTATGAATTTAAGAAAAATAATAATGTTGCTATGAATATTTTAAATGATAATGAGATAAATATGTGCTAATGATAATTTTGTAAGGTTGTTTTTTAACTATTTGGTATTTTATTGATGTGTTTTTTGAGTTAAAATTACAATTAAAGATGTGAATTAAATTTAAGATTTTTTTATTTTTTTTTGCGTTTTTTTTATTTTTTTCCCTCTCATTTCTTTTCCAAATCAAATAAAATATATAAAAATTTTTGAAACCACAAAAAAATCACAAAAAGGCTAGAATATTTTTTTAAGAGGAGAAATTGCAAAATGCTGTTTTTATTTATTTATTTATTGTAAAATTAAAGGGGTTATGATAAGAATGTTGGAAAGAAACTTGTATTTTTTCTTTGATAATTTCTTTTGAATATATTTATTTCTTCTTCTTGTAGCTCATCGTGGCATTCAAGCCCTTTAATTCTCTTAAGAAAGAGATTTGTACAAAATAAAAATAAAAATAAAAATAAAAATAAAACGAATGCGTTGAGCACTCTTGGTGGCTAACGTATGGATCTCTGACTTGCCATTATTTTCAAGCATTGTCGTCGCTCATGTGTTCAGGTGGAATCAAAGCAACACAAATGGAATATCAATGTTTTTTTTTTATATATATATATCATTGACCTGGCCTGAATTTAACAGAATTTGACCAGTCAACTGAGTCTGACCAGTCAACTGAGTCAGTGAAATGTCTAAAAGTTCTCTTAGATCAATATTTTATCAAGCTTCAGGTCAACCCAAGTTTGGATGAGGCCGCTTATACGCATTTGGATTCAGTGCTTAAGACTCAGGAAATTCAAGAACCATCTTCTTGAATGCCTCATTGCATGCCCATTAGCCTCTCAAGTAAGTTTGTTTTTTCTCAGCATTTAAGAACCAAGAGAACATGCTTTCCGAGCAAAGTTCCACCCATAATCTCATTCCCCATATTTGTAAATCCCGGCTGCTGGCTAAGATGGAAAGGGCTCAGGTGAAGGACTTACAACCTCGTCTTCTTCAGCTAGCACCATGGGCGAGACGATTAGGAACAATGAAACAATGACGTAGAAGATGGCATACTTTGCTATAGCCAGAAGCCTGTGAGTTCGATGTAGTATAACGGAATCATGCAATGGCTAATTGTTACAAGGTTTTCGTCAGTTTAACGTAGGATTTTATGTGGTCTGAGATATCACGACCTAATGCCATTCGTTTGTATAATCTATGATAGTTGTAACCACAAAGGAGAATGATATAAGACCCACAATTGAGTTTTTCTTTTTCTTTGTTATTTGAAATTCATTATGGCTTTAAGAACCACACAATTTTCTATTGCAAGATAAGCAAGTTTCGAGCAAAATCAAACAATGGTCCTAACTCCTATCTGCTTAAACAATTTAACCATGATAGAATAGCTCTAGCACCTTTCTCCCATGAACAATCTAGCATCATGTCATGGGCAACCCCTTCAACACAGATTGGTGATACGCCATAAAACCTGCCTGTTTCGTTGAGTCCTTCAGTGTCCTGAAAATTTTAGCAAGCAATAAACAATAAACTTACTTAGAGGTAACGCAAGCAATAAAATAGGTCCAGACTACAAACAAATGAAAATTGCAGTGATCTAGCCAAACTGGGACAATGACAATTCAATTTTTCTCCATGGTTGAAGCTGCAAGATTTTTGGTAAGAAATTCTAAGGCAAATTGTCTAGAATGGCCAGGATATATATCCCTACAAAACCAATAAAATGATACCAATTGGAAAAACTCTAGCATTGAGATTGAAGCAGAGATTATTCTGCCAAAAAGGACGATCACTGTTCAAAGACTTCACTATGATAATGAGGGAATTAGATTCATGCATGAATTGCTTAGGCCACAAATATGGCAACTGCATGCTTTGCCAAAGATACAGAAAATTTGGGAGCTAAATCATAAGATGCTAGAGGAGAAAAATGTAATTGGGTTTCAAGGGAGTAGGATGCCATTGAGCATAGCAAGGTGATGGGGATTTTGGTTTTGACTTCAGACCAACCAACCAAAGGAGGGTTTTTTTTTTTTTTTTCCAGTATAATAAGGATGGCCCTTATCAAGAAAGGCCCCTTCTGGTGCCTTACCATTTTAAGAGTGAATCTCCACCCCTGACATGTCTTTAAGAAAACATCAGAAGGAAAGGTCCCACTCAGAAGTTCAGACACAAACATGACAACTGACATTGCCAAGGATGGGATCCGGCTTTGAATATAGAATAGATGAGTGTGACACACGCCATGATCAGATAAGAAAGAAAACGAATTACGACAAGCAGCAACTGCGGAAATTTTCACTTTATTTTATTTTATTTTACTTTTTCCTTTTTTGAATCCTTGGAGGCCTGAAGGAGTCAGCAACACCGAAATGGTTGAACCAGAATTCTTGAGGTTGGATTCTTGCCATGCATGATTTTTCACTATGTAGACAACATACCCTGCCCTATCACATACAGAGGGAAAAGACTCTATACCAATGTGCTTTCTCAGGCTAACCTTTTGTAGGGATAAAGGAAAACCACAAAATCACTGTAATGATAAGAAACTATGATTATCTCTAATGATAAGGAGCATATTGAGAAACACAGTACCTTTTCAGAGAAATAGATCTGAATACTTACATAAGAGAGGAATACTAAGGCACTCCAACGATTTCAACATACTAGATCTGAATACTTATAGGAAGATATGAGTTGCTTGAGTTATATATGAAGTTACCACTATGAAATCATCATTTGCTCCCAGCACAAGCACTTCAATAGATGATTTTAGCACCGAAGGAACTGGAAGTGATGAATTAAGCTTCCTTAGATCAAACAGTGGCATTCTTGAGCTTTCTTTCATTAGTGCTTGGTAACTGAAAGAAACCAAAATGACTCAAACTTTGATGGTCAACTAAAAAATCTAGAAATGGATGCACTTTTAACGATGTAGCTGCCTATGTGAGAGGACAAATTCTTTTATATTGGCATGGTTAAGGTAAAAAAAATAATTCGCAAATGGCTAGATTTCTAGGGTTTGGCAACTTAGCATTTGAATTTTGGTTGGTGTTATTCTCATTTCAGAACTTGTAACTTCTACTGCATTATTTATTATAAACACTAAAATAGCCTCATTTAATGTACTTCTTGAATTTAATTTTTAAAGAGTATATAAGAAAAGAGCTATGCTTATTATTTATGACTTTATTTTCCAAAAATACAAGTCATGTAAAATAATTTTTTTCCCCTTAAAATTGAGCTGGTAGATATTGCAATCTTTATGAATAAGTTAGTCAGTGAATCACGACCCTAAAATTTTTGAGTATCAAAGTACATATACTATAAATTCTAAATTATTACTAATCTTACAGTATTATTTTATAATGTATTGATTTCAACATTAAAGTTATATATTAGGAACTCAAACTCATAGTAATTATAAATACCAATCACTGTTTCACAAGTTAGATTCTTCAACATATATTATTTAAGAAAATATATATTATAAAGTATAAAATTTGAATCAATTGAAGATGTAAACAAATTCTTGAGATATAGGTTTTTTTTTTGTGGTCTTTTTTCTTCTTATTATTATTTTCAACGAAACACAAACATGAATTTATCATAGAATCTAAAATTATAAAGTGATTAAGATATGTATTCAATACAGGTCATATTACTCGCTAATAAAATGGTGAAGTAGGAGTCACAAGTAGTGAAGTGGAAATAACACATCCTTCTTTTTTTCAAAATATGATTTTCATTGCTTCCTGCTGATTGGAGATATTTAGTATTTATATAACAGATTAATAAAGCACAAAATATGGCATCAAAAACCATAAAAATCAGTACCTAAAGCCTAGCCTTTGATAAATTGCACATGAAATTTCCATTATAAACTCCCCTAAAAATGCATAAATGTTCAATATAGTCATGACTTGGCACATTCTCAATGGCAATTCAGTGTTTACAACTAGGAATTTCATAGATGAATTTTGAGTTTGCTCAGTTGGCCAACCCTTGAGGTATAACATGTTGATTGACAGTCTTGAGCATCCTGAAAGGACTTCTGAGCGGAAGTCATACTTATCAAATGCTTCCCTAAGGACTATTGGTTTGAATCACACTAACATCATTGATTGATAGATGCACGTTTCTACTGGCTATATCAATAAGCTATGCAAAAAAATCATTTGATTCATTTCCTTTAAGGCTAACACCTTTTTAAAAATGTGAGTTTGAAGTTTTTAAAAAAGAAATAGAAATTCCTGACATAACGTAAGCTTCCAGCTCTAGTTAGGTTGTGCAAAAAGTAATTTTGAGCCCAAAGTAAATTTCAGGCCATGTGCTTACATCAACAAAACCATAGACGCATGAAACCACATAAATATGTTGTATATTGTGCATTTATCATATAGAACAATATGAAGAGTAGACTAGGTTATAAGAACATGGAGAAGAGCTAATAAACCAACCGTTTCACCAGATGATCCTCCATGGTTGATGTGAAAAATGTTTCCTTGCAGAGTGAAAGATCAGTTTGAAAAGCCTTAGCTGCCAAGCTGCGTGTCACCTGCTTATGGGTTCATATAAACATATCTATTATTTGAAGAGACTTATTTGATCAGCCAATCTTACTCTTTGGTTTAAGAAAATAAAGAGAAGAAATTCTGATCTCATGTTTTTGATGAAGTCTAAATTGAAGTAATGAGTCCAGTTTTTCAACATCCAGGTTCCAATATTGAAGAGGAAAGAAAAATATTAAAGAGGCATACTAATCTTCTATTTCAAAATCCTGAAGCAAATACCTTAAAAGCAGCAACAGGTTTGGAAAACAGATAACGCCACACCAATCCGCTGGAAAGTATCAATCAAAATTTCAGTTTGGCCAGTTATGTTCAAGTAAGCGAAAAGTAAATCCATCATAAAATGTGAACATACCTATTACCTGAAGGCGGTACAGAGCACACAAGAACAGCGCCAGCAAGATCTGGGTACAGCATTTTCTTTTCTAGAATGAAGCCCAAAGAGCATTGCAGTTAAAGTACAAGTGAAGGGGGACTTTCTCAAACCAATAAAGCAGAGAAGATTACTCTGATGAAAAATATTTGTTCTTGATCACAATGAAACAACTGTTGTTTTTAAATGTAATTAATTTCATCAAGTATATGTTAAGGTTTTGATCCACATGCAAATAACAGTGTTGTCATGAAGGGTATGAGTATATTATTGATCATATCTCATGCTAAACATACCCCAACCATTTTGAATATAAGAATCAATCAACTAGAAGATGGATATTACCTAAAGTTTGTTTATTCCTTATATTTGCAATGTAGCACTGAATGATTAACCCTCCAAATGAATGCCCAAGCAAGACTGGTGGAAACGTTAGTTTTTTCTGGATGAAGTCAGCGACATCACCTGCATGTGTCTACTGCAGATTTGAAAATGAATATGAAATAAGAAAAGCATTTTAATAGTGAGATATCTTAGATTATTATATAGAAGGAAAGCATCCACGTCTGTGAAGGACTTCATCATCTGTAGTGAAGAGCTAAATTACCTGAAGAGAACCAGCAACAGGACTAGCTGGTGCATCACTTTCACCCTGCATAAACATAGGCAACATATGCCTAATCAGTGCTATAATGGCAATCAAAATAATTCCAGGTATTTGTTCCACTGCATCTCAATGCCCTCGTATAATTAACACCTTCGAATGCATATGATAGGAAAACGGTTCTTCTAGCTCATACAGCAGGGACGGCATTAAGCAATAAATGACTGAATTGCTATATCTCAAAAGAAGAAGAATGAAACAATAAAAAAGATTACAAGCCAGACATAAAAGTATGAGACAACGAACTTATAGTTTTGAAATTTGGTGTGTTTGAATGTAAGATCATTGCTTGGTTACTTGCAAGTCATAGGAAGAAATGCCTTTCCTTCCAAATCTTCCAAACTCTTTTTGTTAAAACCCACTTAAACCGGACAGAAATTGTCAAAAAAACGCGTGATTTTGTACTAATCAATCATGTAATTTTATACTAATTGATCCAAATAATGAGGAAAGGATTTACATATCTTTTTTTTTTTTTGCCCACATCACACATTTCTCAACAGTCAACCAAAGCAAATAAATTAAAAAAAAAAAGATAGAGAGAAACAGCAACAAGAATAAAGCTCCACCAAAATACAGCCTTTCTTCCATATAGGATATACATATCTATTATACGCTAACTTATGGTATCAAATTTTCAAGAAAATGGCACATTCAATACAGAAATTATAGCAATAATTGAAAAACCAAGAATTCAAAAATCAAACATTTGTGGGAGAGAGAAAGGAAAGACACAGACCTGACCCAACAAGCTAACAGCATAGCTATCAAAACCAAACCCTGAAAAGAAAGGCAACCAGTGCTCTGCCCAGCACCAAGCAGCATGGTAACTTCCATGAACAAAAACCAAAGGTGGGTTTTTTTCACTGTTTCCTGGGCTTCTATTGTTTTCTTTGTCTGCCAGAACACGACCCTTTTGCTCAATCACTTCCATGTTCAGACCAGATGGAAGTTGGTGGAAAATACGTGTCTGCCCCTGCTGCAACTCATAAGGGACCTGCATTTTGTAGGCATTGTTGAGGACAGCAAGGGGTTTTGTGGTCATTTTGGGGATTGAGGGGTTTGGATGGAATAGGGAGAGGAGAGAAAAGGCAGCCATTGCTATCAAGCTTGGGTAACTACCAAAAGTTTCAGTTTTTCACTCATGGATAAGATTTTGTAATCTCCTTTTTTATTTTTCTTTTTAATCTTTATTATCACAGTTCTTTTGCCCTTTCCATTTGTACTCGCCTCCTGTAATAGCTGATAGTGTTGTTGCGTGAGCGTAGTAATATGGTAGCTGTTGTGGTTGTAATTGTAATTTTAAAAAAGTTATTTTTATTAAAAATGCTTTTAAATGAGGTTAATTTAAAAATATATATGTCTAGTTAAAATTATGATTGAAATTGAGATTGAACAAAAAATAATTTAATATATTTGGTTAAAAAATAATTTTCAAACTAAAGTTATAAAATAATTAAAAAAACATATATTAATATTGATAGTTTTTCATTAAAATATTATCGATTTAACTACTATTATTACATCATGAAATAAATAATATTTTATATAAAATATTTTTTTATTGTTGCATTAAACTATTTATAATTTTATCACATACAAAATTCATCCGACAATAACTATATTTTTTATTATTTTATAAGCATAAAATTTAATAAATATTATTATTATTAAAAAACATGATATATTTAAACATCACGCTTTTAAAATATAATAATTTTAAATATTATATTTTAAAAACATTTTTTAAAACATAATAACTTAAAATATCTGTTTTAAAAGTGCGAAATCAATTATAATGGAAAATATTTTTTTTATCCCATCAGTGAGAGCTAGCCGAAACCTGCAAAAAAAAAAAACCTCAACATAAAGATTTGATATTGTTTTTCTTCCCTGCATCTATTATATTTAGATGGGTTCTATCAATAGCTTAGGGGGCTGTGACCTAGAGGAGCAACCAGCGAAAAGGAGGAGGTCGGCGTGCAGGAGTTGTTGAAGGAGATTCTGTCACAGCTTGGACAGATCGGGTTTGGTTGAAGGTGGAGTTGGTTCTGCTATTACATACATAGTGGCTGTTGTTGCTGACCACGGTGAAGAGGGGAGGAGTTGTTGGCTGTCGGCCGGAGGATGGGAGCCTTTTGTGTTGTTGGTGGTGAGGAGTTGCTTGCCGTGAGTTGAAGGGAAGGGCTTGGTGTTGACAGTGGAGAGTGAAACGTAAAAATACAGAACGTTGGATGAGAAGCATGAAAAAATTGCTACGCCAAAACCTGAGGTTGAACCTCATTTTTAGTGGGTCCCATGAACCAAATCGCAGCTTCTTTTTTAACAAAACATCATATTATCTGCGTTTGAACAAAAACGCAGCAGCAACCACAAAGACAAACGGCCTCGTTGTCAATATCGTGATTTCGTTCGTATACGATTTTACAAGAATATATATAACATGTAAAATCTAACTAAAAATTTAATAATTAGTAAATTCAGATTGAATTACTGTAAAATTAGTAAAACTGGTGTAATTTTATGAATTTATTAAATTTATAATTTGATGATTAGATTTGAATTTAATCTTAAAATATTAATTAATTAATTTTATGAGATTAGACAAATCTTTAAAACTGTATATCAAATTAAGTTGTGATTTTACAAAAAAAATACCAGATACATGAAACTATATTGTGGTAAAATTTTAGATCAAATAAAATTTGATAACATATTATTTCAAATGATCAAAATTACTAGATGAATTTTATTAAATTTGTCAAACTAAACCTTGATGTACTGTTTGGGACATATATGGAGCGGTGAAATTTTGCTACAATTAAAATTGAACAGGAAACTAGACATCTCAAGTTTTAGAACTATATACGGTAGGTTTAGTAATTCATCCATACGAGAAAGAACGACGTGTTTAAAATTAGGACTGAAATCTGCTAAGAATGTGCGAAAATTAGAGATTCAGGCTACATGAAGAAATTTTAGCATGAAGACTTTATTTTTATTATCCTATTTTATTTATTTATTTAATGTTGAATAATTATTTTTAATTTGAGTTTGTTATGGCACATTAGATATTGTTTAGAGGTTTATTTCATTATTAAACTTATATTAGTTAATTACTAGTTTAGACCTATTAGTTTGCAACCCAAAAAAGATTTATAAAGACTTGTTGTGATTAGAATAACTAAGTTGTCATCAGGGTCTTGTGTATTTCATACCATTCGGTGATTCCCCCTGTATTGAAAAGTTTTGTTCTGAGTCATTTTATTTCTCCATATCATTAATTTCTTAATTCATACCATCTTTCTCTCTCATTTTATTTAGATTATTCATTGATTATAATGTTGTTTATTTTTTTATTAGATTTTAATAAAATTTAATTTCTTGGCAGGAATTGTAAATATTTAATTAGTTAAAAAAAATCACTCATAATTTTACGATTTTATGATTTGAGTTTATATTGTATTTTTTGTGTTTAGTAAAAAAAAACATTTTTGACAACCTTTGTTGGTAGTTGTTATTTATTATAGCAGATTAATTAAATTAAATTATTTTATAGTATAAAATAAAAGAGGTGGTGTTTTTATTTTGGATCACCTCACAAAAAATATTATTCATCTCAATAGTTTTTTTTTTCTAAATCTATATCTTTTTTTAATTTTATACTTTAATATTTAGTTTATTGGATATTAGGATTTATAATTTATTGTGGTTTTTTATACAAGATTAGCTCAGTCTCATAACTAGTGTCACGAGTTTGATGGGTTGACTCAAGTTTGTTTTTAATTGACAATTTATTTTTTAATTTCACTATTCAACATTGAGTTTGTTGAGAATTAAGCTTCATAATTTGTTTTGATTCATTTTTATGGGGTTATCATAGTTTCATGACCTTGGTCGCATGTTTGACAGATTAATACGAGTTGACTCAGGTCATTTTGTTTGTTTACTTTCTATAAGGTTAACTAAATCTCATGAGCCAGGTCACTGGTTTAGTAGGTTAACTCAAGTTTTTTTTTTTTGTTTTTTTATTATTTTTTTAAAATTTCATTCTTCAACATTGGGTTGATTGAGAATTAAGATTTGTAATTTGTTTTAATTTGTTTACTTCATATAGGATTATCATGGTTTTATGATCCAAGTAGTTTTGAAAGGTTAATTCGGGTTGGCCCGAATCGATCGAATATGTTTTCTTTTAAATATTATTTTAAAAAAGTATTGTCTTGAATTTTTATAAATCAAATTATGTTTTTATCGGTTGTCTTTGGATCTATTAAGTCGCATGTCACATTGGATCAACCTTCACATGGTTTTAAATTTTTTTATATTAGAAAAAAGTTAGCAATGTCTAGATATTTCTTTTATATGTTCAATAAAATTTGATCTGATTTGCAGCGTTGTGTGGGTCAACGATCTATTAAAAAAAATCTAAATCTACTAAGGGAATTAATGTTCACCAAGACTCATAACACTATTTATTATAATAGTGCAATGGCAAATTGGTCCTCAACCATAAAGCCTTTGAACTAGATATTGGGGACAATGTGATATTTTTACCATGATAAAATTATCTTTTTACAGATTATATGGGGTTAGATTAGTCATTTTATTTATTGCACATAAAAAATTACTAATTTTACCATGGAATAAACAATATAATGCCTATCACTGAAGGGCATTTTGGTTTTTTTATTTTTTTTTCAAAATAGTGTAATTACTTTGATGTCTTTAAAAATAAAATCAACATAACTCTCTCACAAGGGTTTTTTTTATCTTTTTATATCGGTTTTATTTTTAATTTGAAGATTACTCAGGGCATGATTATAATTGACTACATATTAATATTATTAAAAAAAAAATATTGGTGCGTACTATACACTTGCCAGCTAGTGGATGGCCACAACGCCTTTCGGGCGATGTATGCGGGGTTGTTCGACCAACATTTTTTTATTTTGAATAATTTATAAAATTAAAAATATTTTTTAATTTAACCCGTTTCATTTTTTAATCTTTCAAATTTGGTCATCATTCTTTTTATTACTATTTATTTTGTTTGATATCATTTCTTAGATTTTTTTTAATTTCATCCTCCATGGTTTTTTTCTATCAAATTTGATCCCAAATCTTTATTTTTTTTTCATTGGCAAGTTTTTTAAATTGATATTTTTTTTCATAATTTCATCATTCAAAATTAAAGTGGTTGGGAATTAAGCTTTTTGATTGAACCCGAGTCCAGGATTTCACAGGTTGTGAGTTTTAGAGATTAAATCAAGTTTTTAAGGCTTCCTAAAGTTTATTTGTTTTTTTTCTTTTTTTTAAACTGTTGTTTTACTTTTTACCCTTCTTGATTAGAGTTTTGCTTTGTTATTTTTTTTAATGATTTGTCTTCCATGGGGTTGGTCCCAGATTCATGATTAGAGTCATCAATTTCATAAGTTAACATGAGCAGACTTTTGTGTTTTATTATCCATTTTTAAAATTAATTTATTTTAATTTTATCATTCAATATTTGATGTATTGAAAATTGATATTTGTGCTTTTCTTTTCCTTTCATGGTATTATGTTGTCCATGATTGTGAGGTTAGTTTATTAACCCTAGTCGACTTTGATTTTTTTTTCATCACCTTTTCTTTTCATTTTGATTTTTAGGGAGTTATTATGTTCTCATTTGATTTATTAGGAATTGGTCTTTAGATTTTTTTTTCTACTTTCATTTCACGGGTTGCGAGTTTTAAAGATTAGACCGGGTTTAAGATGTTTGCTTGATTTTGCATGGTTTTTTTTTTCCCTTTTTCTTTAAGGTGATGTTTTTTTTTATCATTTTTTTAGTTTAGTTTTGTTATTTTTTATAATTTGTCTTATATGGGGTTGGTCTTATGTTCATGACCATAATCACTAGTTTTAAAAGTTAACGCAAATTGATTGTTGTTATTTTTTAAATTTATTTAATTAAATTTTAGCCTTTATTTACTGGAAATTGTTCTTCGTGCTTATTTTACCCTTTCATTTCTATTGGGTTATCTTGATTTGTGTTTATGGTCGCAAGGTTAACACGTTAACCCGGGTTGATTATAATTTTTTTCATTGCTTTTTAATTTTTTTTGTTTTTATCATTTAATATTAGGTTATTTGATAATTAAGTTTCATAATTTTATTCAGTTTGCTTTCCAATGCGATTACACTGGCATCATGACTAGGTTAAAGATTTTGTATCTTGAACCGAGTATGCTCAAATCAAGTTTTTGTTTTACTTTTTCAATTATATATATATATATATATATATATATATTGTAACACTTCATCCCACTAGCAAGATATTGTTTACTTTGGCCTACGAGCCTCACAAATTTGTTCTTGGCAGCCACACATGGCTCCAAAACACGTCTTACTAGTCAAGGTGAGCATGCTCATATAAGGCCCTCCCCCAAGTCCTCACCTGTTGATGTGGGATATTACAATCCACCCTCTTTAAGGAGTCCAACGACCCCGTCGGCACCATCGGACAGCCAGTGAGCTGGGCTTGATACCAAATGTACCACCCCACCCCACTAGCAAGATATTATCCACTTTGGCTCACGAGCTATATAGATTTGTTCTTGGCAGCCACACGTGGCTCTAAAATGACTAATAAAGCCTTGGCTCTGGACGTCCGCTTTCAATGTGGAAAATCACAATCCCTTCACCTTAAGACGAGCCATCCTCGGCTCTGATACCAAATATAATAACCCGGCCCAACCTGTCGTGTATTGTTTGCTTTGGGCCTTGCCGCCCTCATAGTTTCGTTCTTGGTGACGCGAGCCCACTTCTGAGCCTAACCCCCCCAAAACGCGTACAACAGATCAGCGACCAGCACTACTCCTAAAGCCCTGGCTCTGGACGATCGCTTTCGAAGTGGGATATCACAATATATATATATATATATATATATATATATATATATATATATATATATATATATATATATATAAATATATATAATATTTTATATATATTTAGATAGTTGTTTTT
>Ga0325414_1004040_pt1 | contig 15321 bp, 8 predicted proteins | sample PopdelMetagenome_8_FD_206183 | JGI IMG/M metagenome (GOLD analysis project Ga0325414, IMG submission 206183) | Populus deltoides microbial communities from Bellville, Georgia, United States - Leaf-PdKOR-R3 | ecosystem: Host-associated > Plants > Phyllosphere > Phylloplane/Leaf | place: USA...
TGATAATTTATAAAGAGTTTATATTTTACTTATCTCTAATACTATTAGTGAACCCTCTAACCTTGACATTTGTTTTTATCATTGTTTAATCTTCTTTAATAATCTTATATCTCAAAGTCCTCTTTAACTCATCAGCACCATCATCATCATCATCATCATTGTTGTTGTTGTTGTTGTTATTTATAATTTATATAGTTCACCTCCCTGTGGTTCGACCTCGGTCTTGCCGGGTTATTTATTTCTATGACACTCCTGCACTAGGGATAAGACATCAACTCTTTGATCATGTCAGTAAGCATCCCCTCTACCAAATTCAGGTGGTCTCAGGTGATGATGATGTCAAAATTGCTCTAACAAAGCTTTGAAAATAGGCAACCCAATCAGCCCTAACAATTTTGGTTGATCGAGTAGACAACTTCAAACGATTGAATGTGGAGTTATAGACCTCCAAATTAAGTAAAGTTGGATTCAAATGATAGGTGTGCATCCCCTCCACCAATTTCAGGTGATTTGAAGTGATGTTGACGTTAGAATTGCTCTAACGAAGCCTTGAAAGTAGGCAACTCAATAATCCTTGACAGTGTAACTATCTTGTAAAAATCGACTTGGTTTTTCTGTGTTCACACACAAAGGCTTCTCATTAGATCCTTATCAATGGTTTATAGCACTCCTCTCAAGATCAAAAAGTCAGAAATGAATTCAAGACCTCTCAAAACCCTATAAAACCCCCACAAACATGTTCAAAGGGAAAGAAAAAGAGGAGAAAAGAGAGAAAGAAAGAAAAATAGGATAAAAAAAGATTGGGAAAAAAAGAGTAATAACAATAAGAAATATAAGGCTAGAGATCTAAGAGCAAAAACAAAGTTTTTTTAAGGCTTTGTAAACTTGTGAGAGGCAAAACTTTCCAAAGGAAAGCCAAAAGAGAGTAATTGTTTTAGGTATATATTACAGACCTAAAAGTAGGTCTTTTATGGCCTGCTTTTGTTGTTTTTATTGTTTGTTTTTTTTTAATGTTTATAGTTCTAAGCATAAGAAAAGAATTTTGAATGCTTAACAAGCAATGTTGCGTTCACCTCCTTATTGTTATGATTTCTATTTAATAAACTTATTGTAAAGTTTTCTTTATGTTTTTAAGGTATTCAAATTGTTGTTTAAGTTCTCCTTTTGATATATAAATGTTGTCTTAAACTTTGGTTTAGTTGGAGTTATGCATATTTAAAGTAAAGATGTTTATTGTTAGTTTTTTAGATTCAAACATGTTGTTTATGTTAGGGCGACTTGTTTGGATAAAGAAAACATATTTTAGAGGTCAAATATACCAATTCCTAGGGTTGATAATGACTGGGTTGTTGGGTTAATTTCTAGGCAGTGGTTGGGTTTATAAGCAATGTTCTTTGTGTTCTTGGGAAGAACATTCCCTTACCCCCTTGATTTGGACCAATTTCGGTCCATTTATTTGCACATACACCTTTCTTATGCATGATTAATTAATAATTCAGTGTTTATTCGCATCAATAACATGTTTAAATGGTTTTTAATCCTAGGGTTTCAGTTTTGAACTGAAATTCATTTTGTGATTAATCAAATTGTGATGATTCATTGATAATTAAAGTGAATGGATGATAGATTATTGATCCTTACATGATTTTCAACATGTATATGCCTTTGATTTGTCCATATCCAGTTTGGTTTGATAGTTATGTTGTTAGGTTCAAGTTGAATGTTCTTTATTTGTTCTTCATGTTCTTCCCAAGAACATTGCCTTAGCTACATGATTTTGACTTGTTTTGTTTCATTTATTTGCCCAAAATCCTTCCTTATACATGATTAACAAATAATCTAGTGTTTATTTGCATCAATAACACGATTTCAATGGCTTTTCATCCAAGGGTTTTGGCTTTGAACTAAAACCCATTTTGACAAAACTTGTGACGTTTATCTGAAAATTATAGTGATTAGATACTAGATTATTGATCTTTGCATAATTTTGCAACATGTATGTGCCTCCGTTTCGACCAAATCTAGTTTGCTTTAGAACCCATGTTGTTGGGTTCATGTTTAGTGTTCTTTGTTTTTTTTTTTTTTTTGTGTTTGATTCACTTCGTTCAAGAATTTTTTAGTTTCTATGTTTTTTAGGTGTTTAATCTGTTTTTTGAATTTGGTTTTTTGGGTCAAACCAAGATTTTTAGGTCAGTTTATGGTCGAACAAAAAATTTCGAGTCAACCCGGTCTGTTTACCGAGGAGGATTTTTGTTCAACATTAAACATACTAACAATTAGAAAATATAATATTTATTAGTTTATATCAGACAAATAAATAATATAGTTTACTGCAGATAAGACATATTAGGGATGCTAATACCTTTTCTTTACACAATTAGCCCCCTTACCCGAACTCTGAGATTAACTAGGCTTTATAGTGATCAAATATGAGGTGACAACTCCAATTCCCTCATTTTAGTGATAAATGACAAGAATTCATTGTCTTTAGTAGGATAATCGCCGCAAAGTTGCAGATGTGCGACATGTTTATTTAATTTTACATTTTATTTTTGTTGATTATTTGATTCTATTTTAATTGCATAAGGATGAAAAAGAATTGAGACACGTGGATTGCAAATTAAATTATATTAGTATCTTTTTCCCGGCAACAAATAACTCAACCTTTTCATGTTCTAGCTAGTTTTTTAGGGGGAGGGAGAGCTATAACAAAATGGGGAGAGAGAGGGAGAGAGAGAGAGAGAGAGAGAGAGAGAGAGGCATGCGTGAAAGTGTCTTGACACATAAAAGGAAAGAAGAATTGCCAAAAGGCCTCTCGGAGGGATGAATGAATCAGCAAAGCAAATGTCTTTAAATCTGCCTTATATGTACAGGAAAAAAAACACCATGGCATGCGCGCAGGGAAACCTTCATTTGATGTAGCCATTTAAAAGCCAAAGTGCATGAATCATGAACTAATTAAAGAAAGAAAAAGTTCACCCTTCGAGCTAATTCAGAGAGCAATTTTATTTCAGCGGGCACGTTACTTGAAGTTTGTTTCGCAGTTTCTATATCAGCAGTATATCCATACAGTTTCCAGGGCTAAATTAATAAAAAAAAGTTTTTTATTTTTATCTTTTCATTGTAAGGCCTAGTCGGCTTTTAGCTATATACAACTTGAATAACCCTCCTCTTTCTGTCCTTCCAGATCCAACATAACTGGAATTTATTCACAAATCATTGAAAATGGCCCAAGTTATTCTCATCTTTACTGACTGTCGGCTATATGAAGAACTAAATGAAGAAAGAAGAGAACTGGAGAGAGTATCCACCGAAAGTAGAATTTTTTTTCCCTACTTTCGTTTTGATAACTTTTATCCCATAAATATAACTTTTTATCCCATAAATGATCACTGCATAAAATTTATCTTTAGCAGAATTTTTAAAACATCGTCCCCACATCTTTTTATGAAATATCTTCATTGATTTTGTTTTTTAACCATGGATATTCAGGTCAATTTATGTGCACCAAGATTAATCTCTCGAGATTCTGAAGTTAACGATCATTTAAGTTTTCAGTGGCCCTGAAATTTATAGCACTTGAACTGATGATTTTTGAAGAGCAAATTCAGAATCTAACCAGTTAAAATACACCCCTAGAATTAATATTTTCATTGGTAGGATATCCCATAGTAGCATTGTCAATATTGTCATTTCTTTTATCAGCATTTTCGGTTTTGCAGTAAATCTATGCATCAGCATTAATTCAAAACTGCTTTCTTTGTGATTTTTTTTTTTTTTTTTTATGATTGTTCGTGATCGAAAATTTATAATTAAATTAAAATTAGGAAACCATAAAAATAGTGGCAAAAACTACAGATTAAAAGACACATTCATCAACATGGTAGTATATTTATATAAACAACCTAATTGATCAAGAAAATGAACAGAACAAACTACTGCAAATAACAAGAATTATTGCATAAGTAGAACCAATCCAGATAGATATCTAAGCAGCACACAAACATAGAAACAATATGTACGTAGCTGGATAATTGAACCTGCTATGAATATGTCAGATATGTAAACTACCAAAACTTAACCATATTTGTTCAAGCTAATGGTAAAACTTATATTGTTGTTCAAGCGATGGTAAATGTAATACCAAAGATTTTAAAGTTACTCGTGTATTATAAAAAAATGATTGCAGAAATAAGAATGGTAATGGTTACTTATAGACTAGATTTCTTTATATATATATATCTGTTATCCAATTATTATTTATTATAGTTATGTTAAGCTGGTTGTATTGGTTTTGAAGGTGAATTACAATAATGCATATAACAGGGTGCAGAAGATAACAGAGAATGATTTCCATGCAATCTCATCATTTGGGTGGGGAATCTTTTCGTTAAGCCTATAGCCTCCACTGAAAAAAAAGAAGAAAAAGGTGGAACAATGTATTGGTTTTGAAGGTGAATTACACTAATGCATATAACAGGGTGCGGAAGATAACAGAGAAAGGTTTCCATGCAATCTCATCATTTGGGTGGGGAATCTTTTCCTTAAGCCTATAGCCTCCACTGAAAAAAAAGAAGAAAAAGGTGGAACAATGTATTGGTTTTGAAGGTGAATTACAATAATGCACATAACAGGGTGCAGAAGATAACAGAGAAAGGTTTCCATGCAGTCTCAGCATTTGGGTGGGGAATCTTTTCGTTAAGCCTATAGCCTCCACTGAAAAAAAAGAAGAAAAATGTGGAACGATGTACAATTTTCAACAAGCTACGTGGTTGTCAACTTGCTAGAGTAACGGGTGATGCTTTGCATATATTGCGTCCTTAATACGTGATCACCAACTGTACTCCACAAATACCATCGTGATTTTGAAGTTTTGACTCGGACACGAGGATCATGATAATCAGAGATCATCTTGATATTTGCGGCTTTATATATAAAACAAAAACATCTGTACATACGTATAAACCTGTAGTTTCCTAACAAATTAAGATTACATCTGTTTCCATATTCTTAAGGGTAAAGTAACCAAGCTAGCCTGCAGCTTTTGTTTCTAACCATTGTCTGTTTGGAAGGAGTATCATTATGGTTATTTTTTTTAAAAAAATTCATATTAAAATTATTATTTTTTTATTTTTTAAAAATCATTTTTGAAACTAATATATTAAAATAATCCAAAACATAAAAAAATATTATTTTTTTATAAAAAAATATTAAATTTTTTATAAAAAAATATTAAATTTTTTAAAAACGTTTTTCACCACGTTCAAACGTTAATCTAGGATAGATAACTTGATCATAGAGTTACAAACAGTACTTGAGTAGCATTTTGTTAGTATTTAATTGAGAATATGAAGATAAAAGTGTAAAAATAAAATTACTTTAATTAGAATCAATTTAATTCATTTCAAAATAAAAAAAAATGCGAAACATATCACATTTATCTCAACTAAATTTTTTTTTCCCTCAAAACAGTAGTTAAACACTACTCTAGTCTCTAAGATTTGTCATACATTCATGAATTTGTTTAATTACGCTAATCTATTTTTAAAAAATTATTGTGTCTCTAATTTTTTTTCTTCAGATTTTCACTATTAAAATTAACAAAAATACAGAATGTGACTTGTGTATGAACAATTTAAAATTTTATATGTAAAAAGTACCCCTTATTTAAAAAAAATTGAAAAAAAATGGTATTTCCTTTAAAAAATTAATAAGGGGTATTTTGGATATATAAAATCCAAACTTAGACGTCATTTGTAAGCATTTCTATTATTTCTTACAATGAAAATCTAATTGAATGTAATTAAATATACAAGATTAGATTAATTACAAACCTTATAAAAAAAAACATTAAATCCACTTGGAACTCCATGCTTTTGCGTGTTCACGGTTCTTTCCGACATGATGGAATAATTGTCAATTAAGCACACATAGTTTCTTAAGACCACCAAACTGCAAGGAAATTAAGGTGAACAGTAATCCTGCCGAACAAACTTGACCATGTTTCCCTGATTGCATTCAAGAAAGTAAAAGTTCAATTACGTGAGCCATCGAGAAGGGTTGACAAGGTTAGTTTTATGCCGCAGCATCTCATAACAAGAGACTAGTCTAATGGATGTCTGTGGGAAGAAGAAGAACATCATGGACTCCATTCATTTATTTAATCCGAATGGTTACGTTTTTTCAACTGAAACTTCCACAGCAATGAATGCCTAGCTAGCTATGATATTATCCCTGGATTAATTAACTATATTAAGGATCGTACTGTTCGTTAATCATTTTTCAAAATATATACATCTTAGAAATAATTAAAGATTTGCATCTCAACCTCGATCCATTGTCATTTTTCAAAATATATACATTTTAATTAACTATTATTATTTTATTATTATTTTTTAATAATCCAGGATATCCAAACCAGCTTATACTCACCACAACTAATTCATAAACTTTCTAAACACTTTATAAGCTAAATAGACAGATAAAATATCAAAACGATGACAAGAATGCACATAAAAATTCAAACTAAGGTGCAGACAGGACCACTAGGCCACATCATGGGTGCTTTAATTAACTATTATTTGCATGTATAGGCGGTGGTTGGGAGGTCAATGTCTCATGTACATTTTGTTACAAAATATCACTTAATCATATGGTATGACACAATGAATATTAGATTTATATATTAACACACAAAGTCTTCTTGTTGATTAGCTCACAAATTCCCAGATATATATAAACTTGACGGACGAGGAACAACTTTTTCTTAATGTATATTGTTTTTCATTGAAAAAAAAATATTATTCGTCCTTCAGATTTTGTCTTTTCGATTGATGGAGATACATGCTTAATTTAATTTATGCTTTAATTAAAATACGCACATATACATAATTTCTATCACCATTGATATCATCATATTAAGGTAAGATTTTTTTTATTTTTTTTCATGATTTTTTTCACTATATTTATTTTTTTTTATTTTTAGTTGTTTTTATTCTTAATAATTGTATAAATATTGTTGTGAGATTTTTTTTTTCATATGAGATCAATTTTTAGTTGATTTATTTTTATGATTTTTAAATTTTTAGCAATTGCAACTTTATTTATTTCATATGAATTTTTTTAGTTGAATTTATTTTTTCATTTTATTTATTTGTTGTAAATTTATTTGAGTTGATTTTCTTATTCTTTTTTCCAAGCATTTTAAGTATATATTATAGAGTGTTGATTTATGTTAATTTCATTATTTTATAATTTTATAAAATGGATTTTTTAAAAATGTTTTTAAATAATTACCGACGGAATTACCGATGATATTTTTCGAGGGATATACCAACGGAATGAAGCAGATAATTTTTTTTTACACGTCTATTCCATTAGTAAATCCATCGGTAATAATATTTTTTTATTACCAATGGATTTACCGACGGACAAAAAATTACCGATGAAAGATTCAACGACGGAGCATTTCCGTCAATGATTTCGTTGGTAAATTAATTACCGATGGAATATGTGTCTTACGCCAACGGAAAAATTCCGTCGGTAAAACTGTTAAATCTTGTAGTGATGACGAATGTGTCAGGTGAGAATAATAAAAGGCTTAACCAATTAGTTAGACAATATTTTCTATTTATATATGTAGGGCAGTGTACAATAATTATTGTAGAGATCTAAATACAAGAGTAAGCCTATCAACCTTTCCTAATTGTATATAACCTATATTGTGCAATTTCCTATAATATGCCCTCTTAAGTTGAGGGAGGAGGGTCAACCCGAAGTTTGAACTGAAGAGTAGTAAAAAAACCAGTAGGAAGTGGCTTAGTAAGAACATCAGTAAATTGATCCTTAGAAGAAATAAAATGAATCTAAATGTCCTTCTTAGCAACCCTATCTCGTATAAAATGATAATCAACCTTAACATGTTTAGTACAAGCATGAAAGATAAGATTCGCAAACAAATAAATAGCATTCGGATTATCACACTAAATCATAAGCATAAAAGTAGGTGTAATATATAGATCAGACAATAAATATTAAAGTCTGAGAACCTCATCAATGCCATCAGCTAAGGCTTTATAGTCAGCTTCGGTAGAAGAATGAGTAACTATACGTTGTTTGCCTGATTTCCAAGAAATCAGGATATTACCAAAGAAAACAAGATAGTTACCCATAGACTTACGATCAGTATTTGTAAAACCATGTCAAGCAAAGGAGGAGCTACGGGTAATATGTAAGTAAAAACAAAAAAAATATACTCTTAAGATAACGTAGAATGCGTTTAACGACAAACTAACATGCATTAGTAAAAGCATGTATAAACTGACAAACCTTATTAATAGCAAAACAAATATCTAGTCTCATAAAATTGAGATATTAAAAAGCACTAATAATTTGATGAAATTGAGTAGGATCGGAAAACAAGCAATTAGGCACCACAATAACCTTGAAAGTAGAAAAAAAAGTATCAACAGGTTTACAAGAAGACATACTTACACAATGGAGGATATCAAATGTATACTTATCTTGTCATAACATGAGTCTTATACTTGTAGGATGGACCTCAATCCTCAAAAAATAATAATAGCGCCTAAATCCCGAAACTTAAACTCGGAGCTCAGCAACTATATCAATTGGTGAAGCAAGGTTGAATTGCCTCCAATAAGCAAAATATTATCAACATAAACAAGTAAATGAAAAATATTAGCACCCATAGACAATATAAAAAATGAAGTGTCAACCTTAGAAGCACGAAATCCAATGAAGAAAAGATAATCACTCAAGTGAGTGCACCATGCCCGAGGAACTTGTTTCAAGCCATATAAAGACTTATGCAACCAACACACATGAGAGGAAAGAGTAGAATCAACAAAACCTGAAGGTTGCTGTATGTATACCTCTACGTTAAGGGTCCCATTGAGAAAGGTATTATGGATATCCAGTTGATTAATTTCCTAACCACGGAAAACCACAATGGAGAAAATCAACCGAGCAGTGGCTTGCTTAATAACAAGACTAAAAGTCTCAGAATAATCAATATTTTCCTGTAAAGTAAAGCTTGTAGCAACCAACTGAGCTTTATAATGCTCAATGCTGCCATTTGCACAATGTTTGATTTTGTACACTCAATAACTACCAACAACATACATTAAAGGATGAAAAGGAACCAAAGATGAAGTGTCGTTGGAACGTAACGCTTGAATTTCATCTTTCATAACATCATGCCAAGCCACAACATTTATCGATAGGTGGTAAAAGTAGTAGGCAATATGGGTGGTAGAGAAGTTGTAGGCGGAGGGGAGTGAAAAATTGAAGAAAAAGAAAATTAGGTTTGTGAGTTGTACGAATATTAGGTAGAGGGTGTTGGATGTCTGTGCCATCTGTTCAGATTTGTCAAACGAAAACACTTGTTCATGAAAGTGGACATGATGAGAAACATAAATACATTGAGAAGTAAGGTCAAGACAATGATAACTAAGATGGGAGGAGCTATAGTCTAAGAACACATATGGAGAGGAACAAAAATTCAATTTATAAGCATGATATGGACACTATGAAAAACAAAGACACCTAAAAGTACCCATAAATCATTATCAGGAGTGCAATGAAAAAGACACTCAAACATGGACTTAGTTTGAAGGACAAGAGTAGGCATATGATTGATAAGGTAAATTGAGGATTCAAACGCATAATTCTAAAATTGTAATGGAGCTTTACACTATTCGAGGAGAGTAAGACCAATTTCAACAATATACCAATAACAACATTAAACAGTATCATTTTATTCATGAGTATGAGAACAAATTAAATGATGAAAAATATTGATAGTCTGAAAGAAAGTATTTAACTTGCAGTATTCACCATCCCAATCAGTCTGAACAAATTTATTTTTTCATGAAAATTAAAGCTCAACAAAAACTTGAAAATGATGAAAAATAGAAAATAAATCAGATTTCACAACAAGAGGATAATACCAAATATATTTTGTATACGCATTGAAAAAAATAACAAAAACCATAAAAAAAAAAAAGCAGGGCCCCAAAAATCACTAAAAATTAATTCAAGTGGGGTAAAAGATTTGTGACCCATAGGTCCCAACGACAAACACGACAACTTTGCTAATTGGCATGTTTGACATTGACAAAGTGAACATCTAGAGTTACAAGCAAGTTTATTATTTGATACTAAAAAATTGAAAACACAGGAAATAGGATGACACAATCGACAATGAAAAATATAAGCAGAAGCAGATATGTAAAGAGACCAATAAGCCTGAGGAAATGACGTGGCAAAAGAATTGAACAAACATAGAGACCATCATTACTCTGACCAGAAAAGAAGCATTGTCTTGGTGTTGAAGTCCATAACAAAAAACACAGACGCGTGAAAATAAAAATAAACATTATTATCACGATAAATCTTTCGAATAGAAAGCAATGACTTGGTAATATGAGGTACATGAAGAATATTAAATAAGGTAAAAATGTGTTTTGGTGTATATAACGTAGTATGCCCAATATTAGATATGGAAAGGCACTTACCATCACCAACATGCAAATGATCATTACCAAGATAGGGTTTAGACCCGGTCAGAGTCACAAGGTCAGGAGTAACAATTTAGCCTTATAAGCAAAACGCTAATTGACAAACCTATTAATTTCCTAGTATTAAAGGAGGTTATAAAACATTTATAGTTTCATAAATATCCTAAAAATACAAGCCTATGAAGGGTTTATTAGATCCTATTCCCCATCTTTTATTCTTCTTATAGAGACAAAGAATAAATAAAAGATGGTCACATAGTTTCTTCTTAATCGTAATGATGTGAACCCCGTGATCATGTAGTCATATAACCCATACGTAAGAAAGACAAATGCTAAAAAACCAAAGAATCAAGTTTGATAAGAAGTGTGACACAATGATTACCTGAACTAAGTTACTAATATTATTAGAATAAACCCCTACCCAATGATTAGCGAATCATGAATGAGAAGTATAAGGAAGAATGCTAGAAAGTTAATTATACTTTGATAAGTTCAATTATTCTTCATTTAAACAAAGAAAAAAACATGTTGCTCTAAGCAAAACACCAATTTTATTCAATACTCCATGGCTGCAAAGGAAAAAAACTAAGTACAAGATAAATTAACCTACTTATGCTAGGTAAAAAAAATGTCCTAAACAATTCTGAAAAAATAATAAAAGAATTCTAAATAAAATATTAAAAAGAATCCTAAATCAACTAGGAAACTAATACAAATCCCACATAGTAGCTTCTGGACCTTATTTCAAGGCATTCTCGAAGTCTAATTGGAAACTTATAATAAAATTTCAGTTCAATTCAACAATCGGATTAAAATTTATGTTTGTTAGTCCAAAACCAACTTTAACTCTCCTAAATAAGCATTGAAATATTTGTAATAGCTCCTTCCCTTTAGTTTTCTTTTTACCATTAAATACCACAAGCCCTCTTTTCCTTGTGTAGTTAGGATAAGTAAGGAATCCTTGTAAGAAAAGGATTGATTTTAGAACATTAAAAGAATCTTTGACACACTTGAAAATTATATTGCTACCCATTAAATATCTTTGTAAAAATAAAAAACTCCTAAAAATTTATTGTTGAATATCCTTGTATCTCTAGGAAAATAAACTTTCCAAATAAGAAGTCTACAACCAAAAAGCAACAAATAAAAAAATTTGTATTGCATCTTCTGACCTATATTATGATGCCTTTCAAAACTACGATTGATCTAAAATTCTAACTCAATGTAGAATAATAAATTTGGAAACTCCTGGTAAACTTTCAACTTGATCCAATGGTCAAATTAAGGGTAATGCTTAATAACATAAAACTGGACACTAGGTAACATTACATTAAAATCCAAATTTAATTATTCAACCCTTGCATGGATCGTATCAGGTAACCTCTTAAATCTTTATGGTATAAACGCTTACGGAGTCATAGGTATAGATGGTGGATTAGTTATTAAATGGTCTAGCAACTTAGTTATTGATATTGTAGAATATGATGGTTTTTTTTATTTGGTGCAAAATATCTTTGTTATTTTCAAATAAAGTTAGGGATTTTATGGGTGTTTAAAGTAGTTGTGATGAAGGGATTTAGAAGAATTAGTTTGATAAATAATTTGTCTTTTTATCTCAAATCTTAGATACTCTTGTTATAGAAAGGAATTAATGTTATTTTGTGTCACAAAAAAAAAACATGGTAATGTATTTAGCACTTCAAAGACTAAGGTTTTTCTTCATTTGTTAATTGTTCCTTAATAAAATATTTTGCTTATTTGGGATTTGATCTCACCAAGAATAATAGATGAATATGATAAATTGAAGAGTTATAATTATAACCTAAATATAAGGAACAAAACACGGGGCACAACTCAAGCCCAAGGCATAAAGCACGAGATAAAAGTCAAGTCTAAAATCTAATAGGCTATAGTGTGTACCCATGCCCAACAAACTCAAACATGATTTAAATTTCTTTTTAGGTCCAGTCATTGGACCAATTGGATCTAATTGCCTAATTAGGGTGTCATGACATATAAAAATCATGATGAGAATGAAATAATTCTTAAGAGGCTTAGTTAACCAAACAAATATGCAAGCCTTTGGACTCTATGATAGGCTCATAATCCGTTTAAGAAAATAAAGCCACGCATCCGAGTACACTTATCATAGGGACACCTAAGGTTAGACATAACATGCCTAGCCCTAAGTATAACCACTTACCCTTTGTATAATCGGTATTCAACATTAAATATTCCCATATCTTTTCATTATAATTAAGCTCATGAAACGATGTTAAACACACTTATACCATGTGGATGGCCTACCTTGTCTAGCTCTTTCCCATTCAAAATACACCATTAACCATTAGGGTATATAAACTTAAATAATTGATATTAAATTAGGTGTTATAGTCTATTCTTTTTTTTTTCTTATCGCCATACAAGTTGGCATGGCTTATGGATATATAAAAAATTATAAACGGTGAGAAAAAGAAGAGCACAATTTCATACTTTCCAGCATGCTTATATTTTTCACCACTCTTTACAAACATAAACATAGACACACATCACAACCTCTTAGACTTTATTTTTCATATAAACTTGCTAACTTGAGCATATGAAGATACCTAATCTCAATAAGGAGCTTGTTTTATAAGGGATCATGATCCTTATCAGTTTCCAAGCACAATAATCTTGTTACACTTTCTTAACCTATTATTTATTTTGAAAGGCTTTAATTTTTTAGGCTTTTGTTTAAACCTCGTCAATGGTATCATTTATGGGAAACTTTGAACAAAAGCCAATTAAAATTTATTTCTTTCCACGTATTTCCATTCTTTCCCATGGTTGAAAACTTAAAAACTCTAAGTCATGAGAGAGTTGCAAACTTTTCCACTACAAGTGTTTAATCAGCTTACACACCTACATAGTTTATAATAGTATCTAAATGTTACTAGAGATGGTTCTTCACTATACTACCTCATGTATTGTTCAAAATAATGAGGGTAGCCTACCCATTCATGTATAGCTAACTAACCTAGAGATTGTATTAAAAAAAAAACCATATGCAAACTATGATAGAGGGAAAGAATATTCGTACTTGAATAGAAATAAAGGAGATGTAATTTCTTTCCCCTCTCTATATTCCCATATGGCTTCCTGCTTATTCTATTCATTCAAAATGACACTTGGGTTATGTATCGCTTCACATTTAGATCTAAATCTCTGCTATTTGGACTATGGACACAACAATAAAATAAATTAAAAAAATCTATTGATCTTTAGCTTTCCTAACAACCTTTAAAACCCTCTTAGTTTCAATAAGGGGTTCTTTAACCTTATCTTCAGGATCTTTAACCTCGATTCCAATCTTAAGGGCTTTATAGGCATCTCCACTCAATGAAGCCCCAAATCCACTAGTTACCCTACTCATATCTATCATGATTAAAGTTAATATAAAAGAGGAAAATGCTAACCTTACTAAATTTTAGCTTGTTAAATTCTAGCTAATTAAACAAGAGAGAACCATCATAATAACAAATTGACATCATCAAGAACAATGCTACAATACTATAAAGTTCCTTCAAAATGCTTTTATAATGGTATAAAAGTGAATAAGATGATCTTTATAAAGATTGTCGAAGTTTTGATGGAAGACTTGTATAGGTTAGATTTTTTCTCTCATAATTGATACTCATCGGTAATCACTCAATAGAAAGTGAGAGAGAAACTAAGTTTTTATAGATAAAAAATGATAGCTACTTGCATGTTTGTGGCCTTATATAGGCTTGAGGTGCATTTAATGTTGCCTTATTATTTATTCAGATTAAAAGTAATGATTTTTTCTTGTTAAGTTGGTCATCTAGCATGGATATAATTTTTTTTAGATTTAGTTTTGTCCCACTGGTTCATAAACAATTGTATCAAGCTTTTCACATGACTTACTATTAATAAATCTACATCTAATTATTCAGAATTATCATATTACACGACTAGCCAGCATTACATTAATAAAATGATATGTAATGATTGTATAAAATTATATATCTTCTTCTCTTAAGTACAACTGTCCTGTTGTAGTTTTCATTTTTGTTCATCTTGCCTTTAATAAATATTTATCTTAGGTTATAAAAAGAACTTTTAGACCGCTCATAATTTTTCTAGTTATTTTTGTTCTTAAGAAATAGTATTACTTGTTACATATTTTCTCTCATTGTTTTTCAATTTACACTACCAGAAAACCGGAGAAAAGCAACGGAATTACCGACGGAAATATTTCGTCAGTAATGTATACCGACGGAAATAATTCCGTCTCCAAATCTGTCGGTATATACTGACGGAATATGTCCATCGGTATATACCGACGGTTTTGCCGACGGAGTATCCAGTTCGTCTGGAAATACGCAACGGCATGGTGACGTCAGACGATTTTACCGACGGACATTACCGAGGGATTCAAATTGAGATAGCCGTACAATGTTGTGGCGCTTTCACCGACGGAATCACCGACGGAATACTTCCGTCGGTGATTCCGTCAGAAAAAACCATTATATACCCCCATCTGCCGACACTCTCTTCCTCTGTTTCTCCTTCTTCTTCTTTCTCATCCCACCTCTCCCCTCCCAAACTGCAGCCAAACACCCATCCCAAACTCTCCACTATTCTCAACATGAGCACTCAAGTTTTTTATATCTTGTACGTGGTCACAATATCCGTTTCTTGTAGATTTTATCATTTTTTTGTAAGTAAATCTATCCTTTTTAGTTTTAATATTTAATTGTGAATTTTATTGTTTTAG
>Ga0325414_1004042_pt1 | contig 15316 bp, 8 predicted proteins | sample PopdelMetagenome_8_FD_206183 | JGI IMG/M metagenome (GOLD analysis project Ga0325414, IMG submission 206183) | Populus deltoides microbial communities from Bellville, Georgia, United States - Leaf-PdKOR-R3 | ecosystem: Host-associated > Plants > Phyllosphere > Phylloplane/Leaf | place: USA...
ATGGTAGCTCCACTGTGAGAATTACAAATTATACTAATAAAAATCTAGATTTTTATTAACTTTTTTTTTAGATTTTTGGATTATAGTAACTTATAGTAATTTTAACTTTTATTTTTCTTCAATTGTAGCCTTGTAACTAATTTGATAACCAATTTGTTAAGAAAGACAAAAAAAACCAACCCTTTTGATTTAATTTTTCAATGACCAATATTAAATTCCCACAAAATGTAATTTTTCTTCCGCTTATCTTATTTCTTCTTTTTCAGTACATAAAGTTTATGAAATTATAGTTTTGGTTTAAAAGTTTATTTTCTTTATTTTTTAATCCTTTCTAAGGGAGGAGAGAGAAAATTACAAAAATAATAACAATAGAGAGAGAAAATCATCAGTTGACTATATTTTGACGACTAAAAAGACCGACCTTTGTCAAATAACCATATCAACCCAAACGCTTAAACTGTTAAGTGAGACCCCAAGATATGATTTATATTATTCTCTAACACACCGCATCAAGTGAAAGCCCTTTTGGGTTCGAAACTTGCACAGGCTCACATTACCTTGTACTTAATTTTTATCAAATAAATAGGGATGGTGAGATTCGAACTCGTGACCGCTTGATCATCAAGGCTCTGATACCATATCAAATAACCATTTCAACCCAAAAGCTTAAGCTGTTAGGTGAGGCCCAAGATATGATTTATATTATTCTCTAACAATCTTGATGTCAATAAATTTCATTCGATGAGGAGAGTCTCATTAAGGTATTTTTAAACCTTTATCATATTTGGAAAAATAGATCGGGGTTGGAAGAGAAATTATTCATTGATTTGATTTTGTATTTTTAGAATAGTTTTGAAATTTGTTAAATTACTAAATTTATTTTTTTGAGATTTTTTAAGAGTGTTTATTATGCGTTTTTAGCTAGAAATGAGTTAAGATAAGGGTTTTTAGAAAAAACAAAAACAACCCATCTTGATTTTTAGCCACCATAGTGGCGGCTGGATTCTAGGCAAGCAAATGATGCATCTTTTTTTTCTTTTTTTTAAAAAAATAGCAAACAATAGATTGTCTATCCTATAAATAAGAAAATAAATTAAAAGGCCTAGGCGTCACATGCCTAGGATTTATTGTAAAGGCCTAGGGACGCTGGGCCACCCAAGTTTACAAGCATTTACTATTTTGTTTATTTTTTTTAATTTCATCATTCAACGTTGGGTTTTTATTGAATTTTTTTATTGGTTTTTTATCTTAATTTTATCATTTGACATTTGATTGATTTTGAATTGGTCTTTGTAATTTTTTTTTTCTATGGGGTTATTGTGGTCTCAAACAAAAACCTCAACATTTCATTGACACTCTATTTTACTAGCGTCTATTTTTGTTTTTATATAATTAAATAAAAATTAATTTTAGAAAAATAAAATTATTAAACTTAGTGGAGTCCATGACTTGGATTGTGTGTATGGCGAGTTAACTTAGGTTGATTGAAAATTGACATTTATAATTTGTTTTTGGTTTACTTTTTATAGGGTTATCACAATTTCAAACAAACAAACCAAAATTGAATTGATACTCAATTTCGCAAGCTTCTATTTTTGTTATCATATAATTAAATAAAAAAATAGTAAGAAAAATTATCAAACTCAATGGAGTTTGTGACCCAAATTAAGTTGTAAAACCAGGGACGATTTAGTATGTCGTTGTATTAATATCTTTTAAAAAGGATGAAATCTTGAATTTATTTTAAATTAAAACCATGTCTTTATTAGTCTTCTGGGTTTTCTGTAGACCCATCAAGATGTCAGGGGTCATGTTGAAGCAACTTGAATAAGATTTAATTTGAAACCTGCTTTAACAAAAGAGTCAGGTCTAGAAATTTCAAAATTGATCTTAGTTTGGTTTAATGAATTTGTCAAAGAGTTCCTTGTGATTTGGACATTCCATATTTACATTCAAATGTTTTTTTACATAGCTGTAATATAACTTGAACAAATTATCTAGTTAATAAAACTAAAAAAAGGGTGAATACACTTTTCACTATAATAGTACTTTTTTATTTTTTTTATTTTGTATTTGTTTTCAATTTTATGCTTTAAAATTAGATTTACCAAGGATTGAGCTTCATAATTTGTTTTGATTTTCTTTCTATAGGGTTATTTCTCACGACTTAAGTCACGAGACTCGATTTTCTTAGTTCTTTTTCTTAATTGAATTTTTTTAAATTTCATCATTTACCATTGGGTTGATTTGGAATTGGCTTCATGATTTGTTTTTATTTTCTTTATATGAGGTTATCTTGGGATCCTTCCCCAGGTTTTGAGTTTAGTATGTTAACTCAAGTTGTCTTAAGTCATTTTTTGTGTTCTTTTTTTAATTGATTTTTTATCCAATTTCTGTAACAGCCTGGCCCAACCTGCCATATATTATCCGCTTTGGGCCTTACCACCCTCATGGTTTTGTTCCTGGTGACGCAAGCCCACTTCTGAGCCTGACGCCCTAAAACGCATATGACAAGTCGGCAACTAGCACTCTTAATAAGACCAGCTACCGCTGATGTGGGATATTACAATCTACCCCCTTAAGGAGCCCGATGACCCCGTCAGCATAACCGAACAGCTAGTGAGGTCGTCTCCGATACCAAATATAACAGCCTGGCCCAACCTGCCATATATTATCCGCTTTAAGCCTTACCGCCCTTGTCGCACCCGACATCGCGGCGGCCCTCAAAATAATTCTCTGATAGTGGAAAAAGAACAGATTTCTGGCATCTTGTTCTTTTAGGGGAAAATGTCTTGTTTGAGGAGTCGCCACCTAGTATTATGGTCACTAGGAACCCTAACTGGTCAACAGATATTCTATGGCTCGGGATTGGTTACGTAAAAGGGAAGATATTATCACCCCTTAAACGTTCTGCCTAAGGCAGACTGCATTGCTGGTTTTGTCCTAAATTGCTAAATGTTTATTAGTTGATGCTATGATGATTTGTTTATAATATTCCTGACTCTGGTGCCAGTGAATATTCGAGCTCGAATAATTCCAACTCTGGCGTTGGTAAAAATTCGTAGCTACGAGAAAAAATTAGATCAATATTTTTTATTCCTTACTCTAGTGCCTAGTGAATAAATAAATAAAAATAAATTTATTTTTTTACGCATGCACATATTTTTTATTTTTCTAGCTAAATAAAATAAAATACAACGAATAAAAATAATATAAATTTAAACCAGTATTTTTATTCCTGACTCTGGCGTCAGTGAATAAACCAATAAATTTACATTATTTTTATTCATGCATACACATTTTTTTATTTTTTCTACCTTTTTTTTTATTTTTCTGTTTTTTTTATTTTTTATTTTTTTATATATTTTTTTTGGGGCTGGGCCCAACTCAACCCACATGGGCTGGGCTAAACCCAGCCAGCCCAGCCCGGTTACTGGCCTAAACCAGTGACCCGGCTGGGCCACATGAGGCACGCATGATCCAAATCACGCGTGCCAGGCCTTTAGTTTTAAATCAAAACAGGCGACGAAGATGAATTAATGAGACGTGGGGAAAACAGAGCAGAAGACTTACCTGGCTCGTTTGCAGGGAGTTTACGCGAGATTGTTGAGGGTGATGTTTCTGCTTCGAGTTTCCTCTTAATTCCTTCTGCTTGTGTTCCCTGTTTTATTCCCTTCCTGTGTCCCTATTTCGGCTTGTTTTTCTTCGTCTTTATGCTCTGTTTTCAGGACACCATCTATCTCTCTCTCGGCTGGTCTTCTCTCTCGTTTTTCTTAAGTCAGAGCTGGTGAGGGAAGCCTATTTCTAGCATGGGAGTTCTGGAGATGAACCTAAAAATTGTGTGCTTTGCTTGTGTTTCTCTTCTTTTCGGTTTCTTTCGTCTCTCTCCCTCTCCAACCAACCTCCGTTTTTTCGGTGCTCCTCCGTTTATATAGAGTTCGGCGGGTGGTAACGGGTGGCAGGCTGAGGGACGACCACCATTAAGGTGCCCATTATTGAAGCCAATGTTCGGCGTCCTCCATTACTGCAGAAACGGTCAATGGCTTAAAGGAGAAGATGATGAACAGCATCCTCAAAACGACGCCGTTTGGAGATAATCAGTGACAATTTTCACTTTGACCCATGAAGTTTCGAAACTTTTATAATTAAACCCCTGTTTTAAACAGTAATTTTCCCTGTATTTCGGCGCCTTTTACAAGTTAGTCCTTGGACTTTAATCTGCTGCAATCGTATCCCCAATTAACCCCAAACTTTGCTATTTCTTCAATTAAGCCCTTGATTTCATTAATTTAATTAAATCCAAAGTCCAATTAAGTCTAAAACTTATCAATTCTCCAATTAAGCCCATGATTGGATTAATTAAATTAATTCCAAGCTTAATTAAGTCTCAAAACTTATCAATTCTCCAATTAAAACCCTTGATTGGATGAATTAAATTAATTTCAAGCTTAATTAAATCTAAAAAGTTATCAATTCTCCAATTAAACCCTTAATTGGATTAATTAAATTAATTTCAAGATTAATTAGATTAATTTCAAAGTTTAATTAAACCCCAAAACTTTCAATCATTTTGCCCTTAACCCAAATTTTAATTCATTCTTCATTTATTTTATTTTACTTGTTTTTCCATCATTATTATTATTTATTTTTTATATCCTTTTCAGTAAATGAAATAATAATAATAATTAAAATAAAAATGGTCAAAAATTGGGTTATAACAGCCCTCACGGTTTTGTTCCTGGTGACGCGAGCCTACTTTTGAGCTTGATGCCTCAAAACACGTATGATAAATTGGCAACCAGCACTCTTAATAAGGTCAGCTACCACTCCCTCACCGCCGATGTGTGATATTACAATTTCATCCTTCAACATTGGATTCATTAAGAATTGAATTTTATAATTCATATTTAGTTTTTTTTATAGGATTATCCTGGTCTCATAACTCAAGTCGTGGTTTTGGTAAGTTAACCCTAATTATTTTTTGGTCTATTTTTAATTGATTGTTTTTTTAGTTTCATCTTTCAACATTAGCTTAAAAATTAGATTTTATAATTTATTTTAATATATTTTTTATGAGGTTATCACGGTCTTACGATCAGAGTTGTGGATTTGGCAGGTTTACTTTGGTCAGTACAATATCATCTTAATATTTAAAAAAAAGATGTTGTCTTGAATTGTTATAGTTAAACTATGTTTTTACTAAGTTGTTTTTGGATTTACCAAGTTGATTAGGTCATACTAGATCAACCTTTATACGATTTATTTTTTTCTACAAAAAAACACATTAACAATGTTTAAATATTTTTTATGTTAAAAAACAATTTCATTCAACCTACAACACAAGACAATGATCTAGTGACCTATTCAATTTATATTGATGGATTAATGTGATTTGGAGAAATCAATGTAACAAGGTCTTCTTTCTTTTAGGTTGGCTGGTGTGATGGGTTTGATATTAGGCAACAAGCTTAAGTTATAAAATTGAGAATGAAAATCAAAGTAGAACATGTAAAATAAGCCTTCTTCATGCTAGGGGGCTCTTTAATGCTTAAGTTAGCTCAAATAATTTGATATATAAGATCTAGTAGATAATGATTTTTTTAATAATGTGTGAGTTGATGGTAGATATCATAGGTGATACATTTTCTATTATTTATACTTAAAGAATATGATTTTGTTAACCTGATTATTAAAGGCTTATGGATCATTCTTGACCTCTATTTGTGGTAGGTCCATCTATGATAACCCGAGATTTGTTTGTAGGTGTTAGGAGAAGACATTGCCTTTAGTACAACTATCATTTGGATTGTTCTTTTTGCATAAGATGGAAAAAGATGGAAGCACCATGTGTTCTTTACAATAGGCAGGTAAGATATCATCATAATAGCTAATTGTATGCTATAAGGGCCCATGTACCCCTTATAGTAATTTCAACCATCTAGGGAAGGGACATCTTTGGTCCAAATTAGGCACCTTTTATTATCGATGTGCCTAGACACAAAGCTTTAGAGTGAGCTTATTCTTTATTGAGCCAACTTTGAGTTATGAATTTTTTTTTTTTTCATTTTAGTTGCCTTCTTTTTTAAGTCTCTTAATGTTTTCTTATATGTCAAAGACTTATTAGTGCTTTTCAGTGGAACTTTCTTTAAAAAAGGAGTTATCATCATTACCTCTTTGGTGATTTAGGGGCACAAGGATTCCAAAGATAACATATATATACAAGAAGACAAAGTTGTAGCATATCTTGAAAGCAACACAACATTAAATGATTTGTAGCTCATTTTCATTTTATTCTTTCTCTTAAATGTTATATATTTATTATTCAGTTCCTATTAATAGTTTTTTTTTTGTTATTGTAAGTTTATTTTCTTTCTTTAACTTCATATATACCATAAATTATGATTGGTCTTTTTCCATGCTTATGGACCAATCTACCAAGATAACAAGATATGATTCCAACCCTCTTTCATTCCTTAGAGGAAAGGGGTTTATCTTCTCGGCCCATTACCATCTCTAAACTGCTACCTAATGCTAGGAGCTATGGTTTCGAGGAACTAGTCCTAGGGTAGATTGCTCCTTTTGACATGAAATGGATAGAGGTTGAACAATGCACTCGGTTAGTTCTTTTTGGTGACATGCCCACCTTTTAAGATCTTATAGGATTGGTGATATTTAAACATTTGCTTATTTGACCCAGGGCTGTAGAGGATTTGGAGAAAGAACTTTTATGGTTTTTATCTAGTTTTTTCATGTTCCTTACTCGCTCCTCAACTTTTCCTTTATCTAACGGGTTTTATTGTATTCATTTCAAGCATTCTAGATAGAATATTACTTGATATTAGAAGGCTAAATAGTTCATACAACAAGTATTATGGCCAATGCTAAGGTGATGTTCTTGGTATTATCTTTCTTGGAGTAGTTCTACTTAAACATAAAGGTTAGAATAAATATTTTTAGAGAGGTTTTGAATTAGTCCTTTTAGAAAAGGTAAAGGTCATTATGAAAAAGAGGGAGACTAAGTTTGATCTTCAAAGAGAATGTACTAAACTTTAGTATGAGTGAAGTCATTGTTATAAACTCTTGTATGTGTTGGATTCAACAATCATTGAGTTGCATCAGTCTCGAGCTAGGATTGCTATGTTAAAATCCATCATTGAAAGCCTTGAAGAATTTAGGAGGCACTTCTAGGGTGCGCAAGCATTGAAGGGCTGAAGGACCATTATTTTTTTAAGGTAATAAAGTGTTTTCCTGTCATATAATCTTTTCTAAAAGGTTATTGTAAAAATTTCTCTCATTTTTCTTTCATCCCTTTTTTTAGATTTCTTACTTTTCCCTCTAATCATGTACGTAGAAATCTCTAGAGAAAGGCCCTATGACTTTTGCAATATGATGATCATATTTAATACTTCTTTTGTGGATTTTAGTTGATTTGATTATAACCATTCATGTGAGGTATCTAACTTACACACCGAATTATGTTTTTGCTTTACCCATATTTTCTCTCTTATATTTTACTCTTTGTATAAGATCAACAATCTTTAAGTTCTTTTATATAAGAACCCTAGGCTTGGGATCCTTTTAGATGAAGCCATTTTAGGCTAGGATCACATATATGTTTTATTTTGATAGAGTGGTTACAATTTGGTCCTTTAGTCTTGTAAGACCTTCATCTTGGGGTAGTTGGTGTTTTTTATGTAAATGGGTGAGAGGGCATAATTTGGAGAGAGTCATAAATTTCCTCATATAAATAAGGTTGCTAGCCATATAATAGGACCTATAGATCTTATTATAAGAATGACTCCTAGTGAAGGCTATATGGTTTCTTATTGAATGTCATATTTTGGATAGTGCCATGACTGAAGTACCTTATAATTATAATAGAAAAAACTATGATTCTTGTGAGAGGGCCTCAAAATATAAGGCTTTTCTAGGGATCAAATGTAAGAGTAACATTGGTCTTCCTTGAAAGGAAAGCCTCCTTGATCAAAGTATATATTGCATACTATTTAGGCATATTGAATGGATGGTAGACCCTTCAACATCTCTTTTTGTGTCATATTCTTCAAGCTATCAACTCTTACATGCTTATGTCTCATATGTCAAAGCCAAGTATCATCTTTCACATATGCCTATAATATTTAGGCACATTTGTCTATATGTTTAGCAAAAACATTATATTCTTTTATCATGGCTACCTTTACAATCATAGCTCTATGAGTATCAAGTAATGTCAAAGTATGATCTTTCATCTTAATCTTATAACTCTTCTCCAACAATTATCCTAAACTTGGTATATTGCTTCTTACAGTTGGGATATAATAAACATCATTAATAAATTGATGACTACCATTTTTCAAACTAATGAGAATCGTACCTTTTCCTTTAATGGGAACCTTTAAATGATCCAAGAAGGTTACATTACCTTTAATTGATTCATCAAGCTCTACAAACTTGTCTTTATCTCCACACCTATGATTGTTGGCACCATTGTCTAAATACCATATATTTTCTATGGCTTGTATTCATTCACTATGGATTAGAAATAAGGTGGTTTTTTTTTTCTCTTCTTTTACAACAAGATTAGCATTCTTTTCAACTATTTTGGTTGGATTCCAGTAATCCTTGATATAATGACCGATTAGTACTTAAAAGTGTATTTTTATCAAGGTCTTATATCATCATTTTGCACTTGAAGTATCAATAACTCCTTTACTAAAGCATGTTTTTATAATAACAAGTCTGATACAATAAGATACATTTAATTTATGGTAAATGTTCATCTTAAATGCAAGCCTACCACCTAAATGAAAGGATTGATTGATGAGTTTAAGTACGGAAATTGAAAGGATAAAGAGAGGGCCAAACTTAGAAAAGAGATACTGGTTCAGTCCAAACTGGAATACTATTCGGTCATTAGGTCATATCTAGAGCTATAGATCTTGGATTTAGGTCTGCCTTATATGGATGGAAAGCTAAGATATAGGCCTAAAACTTTCATGCGGAGTCCAAAATTTAAAAAGGCTGTTTTCAAGTCCAAATTGTAACAACGACGAAGAAGTCTGAATCTGTCTTCTAGTCCAGACACTGTTCAGTGTTCAACCTATATCTCGAGTTCTAGAAGTCCAAATGACCTCAATGTTTCTTTTCCTGAAAAGCTAAGACAATTTCCTAGAACTTTCATGATTTAAATCTGTTCAAATTATGACGTTATCAATGATGTTTTTGGTAGACAAGAAGATAATGATTGTTACCAAGTCAAGATATGGTCACTCACTCAGCAATTAGTCAACAAATCAATAGTTTCGAATTTTAGCCTATAAAAAGAGGCATTTGCCATGTATTTAGGCATCTTGGTTTTCAAATCAAGATCTTGCTCTTGCTCTCTTTTTATATTTTGTAATGCTTAAGTTTTGCTTATATTAATCTCTTGCTTATGTTCTTCATTTCCTTTCCTTGTTTATTTATGTTTCTCTCTTTCATTATGTTTAGCTAAGTTTATCATGTCAAGGTGAAAAGGTTACACTAATGGTGTAAGAATAAGTATAATATAAACTCAACATGGACCTTAATGTTTAATACTAACATATTTTATATTTGTTATCTTGTTCACTTTTAATACTTTGCTTGTTAAATGATTAATCTTGATTTATGTTGTATAACCCTTGGTACAACAAATACTTGGCACTTTCATATCCCAACCGTATGGTATAACCGACACCTGTGCTATGAAAGGAACTTGATTTGTTGTTAACATAACTTATAATCATGAATGCCTGACAACATTTACAAGTATTAGCATTATTCGAATAAGATAACTAATGTAATCATGTAACAATTTATAATCCAATTGGAACCTCCTTTGTGTGTGGTTTCTAGTTGAGTAATAAAAAGAGTTTATACTATACTTGTTTGAAATACCATTAGTGGATCCTCTAACCTTGGTAATTATTTTATCATTGTTTAATCCTTACATCAATACCACATCTCAAAGCTCTCTTTAACTTCTTGTTGTTGTTGTTGTTGTTGTTGTTGTTGTTTATAATTTATATAGTTAACCTCCTTATGGTTGGACCCTGGTCTTGTCGGATTATTTATTACTTCGACACTCTTACACTTTGGAGAAGACATCAATCTTTTAGTCGTGTCAAGTTTTTGGCGTTGTTGCCAGGAAGGTAAATTCTTGTATAAATTATAGTATTTATTTTATTTTCACTTTTCACTTTTTATTTTATCTAACTTTTGTTTCTTTTCTTTTGTTTTGTTTCTTTTTCTTTTTGTTTCTTCCTTTTATTCTCTTCCTACATGTGCATGAGAGTTTGGTCACATACATTAAGTGGTAGACTTTGTAGGGTATCCTCATCATTTTCAGAAAATATGGCCGAAGAAGATAATCAGTCGCTTCATAATGAGAATAATGAGAATAACCGAGTGAGAACACTTAGAGACCATATGAATCCCACAAGAACAAGTGCACCCTCATGCATAGTTTTTCCTCCGATGCATCTCATTTTAATTTTAAGTCAGATATTATTCAACTTTTACCTTCTTTTCATGGCTTAGATTTAGAAAATCCATACTTGCATTTAAAGGAATTTGCGGAGGTCTGTAACACCTCTAATGACTCAAATTGTAGCATGAACACCATTAGATTAAAGCTTTTTCCTTTTTCATTAAAAGATAAAGCTAAAACATGGTTATAAAATTTGAGACCATGATCTATTCATGCTTGAGATGAAATGCAACAATAATTTTTAAAGAAGTCTTTTCCGTCCCACAGAACAAACTCTTTCAAAAGACAAATCTTCACTTTCACTCAAAAACCAGGAGAAACATTAATCAACGTTGGGATAGGTATCGAGACTTGCTTAATACTTGCCCTCATCATAGTTTTGAAACATGGAGATTGGTTTCACATTTTTATGAAGGGTTAACTCCTAGAGATAAGCAAATGGTTAAATTGATGTACAATGGAACTTTTGAGGATACAGACCCTAATGAAGCCATGGAGTACCTAGGCTTGCTAGCTGAAAATGCTCAAAATTAAAACACTACAGGCACTTATGAGGCATCAAGTAAAACCCAACCTCATACTTCTAGTGAAGGTATGCACAACCTTAGGGAAGATTATGACCTCTAAGCCAAGTTTGCATCTTTAGCTAGAAAAGTCAAGGCACTAGAATTAAAAAAGAGTGGTCAACTAAAATCTGTTCAAGACATTGTGTGTCAAATATGTGAAACCAATGAACATTCAACCAATGACTATCCAACTTTGCCTTCTTTTAAGGAATGTCTCCATGAACAAGCCCATGCTTTAAACAGTTTCCAAAAGCCCAATCATGACCCATACTCGCAAACATACAACCCTGGTTGGAGAAATCACCCAAATTTCAATTGGAAGAATGATAACAATAATGCACAAACTTCACAACCACCGTTTCAAGCACATCATAATTTCTAAAATTTTCATGGATATGCACCTCCTTATACTCCCCCTCCTAGAAGAAATTTTGAGGAAACATTACATGTATTCATTGAAAAGCAAGAGACAATCAACACTCAACTTGCTCAAAGCATGACAGATTTTAAAAGATCTGTACACTATGAAGAGAAAACTAAATGTAAAAAAGAAAGCCTTTTTAGCCGAACAAGTAAGTTCTATTCTTCAGAAAAATAATGCTTTGAAATATAAAGACCCTGGTTGTCTTATAATTTCTTGCTTTATTGGAGAACATAAAATTAAAAGAGCTTTACTTGATCTTGGAGCTAGTGTGAATTTACTTCCATATTTAGTTTTTCAAAGTCTCAATCTAGGTGAGTTAAAACCAACTTCTGTAACTCTTTTACTTGCCGATAGATCTGTAAAAGTGCCTGGAGGAATAATTGAAGATGTGTTAGTACAAGTTGATAAATTCATTTATCCTGTGGATTTTATTATCTTGGACACACAACCTGTTGAAGCATGTAATTCATTTCCTGTTATTTTAGGACGTCCGTTTCTTGCAATTTCTAATGCATTGATTAACTGTAGGAATGGACAGATGAAGCTATCATTTGAAAACATGACATTGGAGATGAATATTTTCAACATTTACAAGCAACCTGGAGATGATAATGATTTATAAGAAGTAGATTTTATTAAAGAATTAGTTTATGATCAACTTGAATCTACTTTGAGTAAAATTTCTGAAGATTTGCAAATGATTTATTCCCAGGAAGAAATCACGGATGAAAAAGACACCGAAAATATTGATGTGGATCTTTTATCAAGATTGACAGCAGATTCGACATCCGACATCACACTAATCGATGATTACTTTCCTAACGAATCCTTACTTTCTCTTAGTTCAATGCCTTGGTTTGCTAAAAATATTAATTTTCTTGCTTCAGGATTTTTGCCAGCTCACTAGAGTACCGAAGACAAATGAAAGTTTTTGAGCGACGTGCAAAAATTTTATTGGGATGACCCTTACTTATTCAAATATTGTCCTGATCAAATATTTCAAAAATGTATTCCTGACAATGAGGTAAGTAGTGTCATTAAACTTTGTCATTCTGAGGCATGTGGGAGTCATTTCTTATCATAAAAGACGACTGCAAAAATCTTACAATGTGGATTTTATTGGCCCACCATGTTCAAAGACACACATGTGTTCTGCAAAGCTTGTGAAAATTGTCAAAAGTCAAGATTTATTTCAAAACATAAGGAATCTTTAGATAATTTTCTATTGACTTTTGATATATATCCTGGTGGAGACGTGCATTATGCATTTCAAGACTTATGACCACAATTCCATAAAGAACATGATCGACTTAGTCTTGGGAATCTGACTATAAAAGACCCTGTTTGCCAGTTTTTAAGAAAACTGGATGGGAAGCCTATCCCCGACCTATAGAGGGCGTTTAAGCCGTTCTTGGACGTAAAACTAAGGGAAGATATGAGTCACAATGACAACTACCTGTATATACACATGCTTTTTTAAAATAAATAAATAAATAAAGAGAGAGAGAGAGAGAGAGAAAGTGAGAGGGAGACTCCAGCTAGCCTAAATATAGGTGGTATGATTGCATTCTCAATTTCTCATCTATAAAATCTTCTCTTCCTTCCCTTCATTTCTACTCAACCCATACATTCAACAGATATAGAAGTGTGTAGAAATGGCAGGTTCCTCAAGTCATCACATAAGAAATATTTGTGTTTTTGGTGGATCCAGTCCTGGAAAAGAAAAGGAGTTTTTAGAATCAGCAAATCATCTTGATCAGGTACTAGCTAAGAGAAAGATTCATTTAGTGTATGGAGGAGGCAGCCTTGGGTTAATGGGGGGTGTCAATAACTGTATTTTTAGGAGGTAGTCAAGTTTTGGGGGTCGTCCCCAAAGCTTTAGCAAAAGGGGATATCATTAGAAAAACAATTGGAGATGAACTACAGGTCTCCATAATATCTGATCGATTGAATGCAATGTTTAACCATGTTGACGCCTTCATTGCCTTACTAGGTGGTCTGGGCACATTGGAAGAGATCTTTCATATTTTCTCTTGGGCCCAACTGTACATTCACCATAAACCTATAGGTCTGTTAAATGTTAATGGTTTTTATGATAATTTGTTGTCTTTTCTTGATCAAGCTGTGGAACGAGAATTTCTAACATCTTCGATACGACAAATCATAATCTCTGCTACTGCTAATTGATTGACCAACTACAATCTTTCATCCCTGTAATTGATCCCTTCATGAGTCGCATAAATTGGTCAACTAAGAAAAGCCGTAAAAAGCTTAGATTGGATTTGATCCTTCGTTTGTGAATCCTTTTGTCTTTTGGTTTTAGTAATAGCATATTATTATGTGTTGTTATTCCTTATATTTGTTTAAGTATGTTTCAGGTTTGTCAGTGTTCCCTGTTTTAGGTGATGTCTTCTATACTCTATCTTTCTACCGTACGACATTGAGGACAATGTCACGTTCTGGTTGGGGGGGGAGGGTAGTAGTTGACATTAGAAAAAAACACTAACTCACTAACTGTTTTTGCTATTATTAAAACCGTTTGACAAAACTGTTATTAGGATGGCAGAGTAAGGAGGAATTTTATTGACTCTTGAGACGCATCTTAGTAAATAGTCTTATCAAAGTCTATCAGAATACTTCTTGAAATATTCAAGTTTACAAACTCTCGCATTGTTATCATTTGATTTTGCTCATATACTCATTTAACAAGTATTCTTAAACCTTCATTTTCACACACACACTTTAACATATGGTTATGGATTGCACATTGGATTATTACATTATTTATATTCTTTTGTTAAAGGTAACAACTAAGGGAAAGGGATAGTATATAATTTAAAAAAAAAACAAATCGATAATATTGATGAGAATAAAAACGTAGATAAGTTTGGTTTCGTAGCCTCCCTAACCTAAGCAATTAAGCCCGAATGGGTGTTTTAACACCTAATACCCTAAAGTCAACTGAGTTGGGAGCTATTGGCCCAAAGCTTGTTACATGGGTTAAGGAGAAAAGCTTAAGGGAATCAAATATTGCACTATCTATGTATCAGTATCTGCAACCCGAGTTACTAAGCTTGTAGAGGTGTCTCAACACCTAATGCCCTAAGACCAACTAGTCTGGGAGTATATGTATATATATTGAAAAAAAAAAAGAAAAAAGAAAAAAGAAGAAGATAATAATCTCAACCCAAAGAAGTTAACCTTAAACATTAGAACAACATATTATTCTCTTCTAATAAAAGCCCCATCATCTATGTTTTCATACATTGAGCACATAAAAAGAAAGGTTTATTAATATTTTGTTTAAAAGGTATTGAGCATATATATAAATTTAGTAAGAGTTTGTTTATCTGGATAGATTAATGAAAGTTGAATAATGAATGCCTTGCTTTGTGGAATTTGCAAATTGTTTTTCTATTTTAATGCTTTGATTATTAGGGACTAGTAATAAACTGGTTGGGGGGTGATTAGTACTTAAAAGTGTATTTTTATCAAGGTCTTATATCATCATTTTGCACTTGAAGTATCAATAACTCCTTAACTAAAGCATGTTGGTTTAGTTTATAAAAGGAGGCATTTGCCATGTATTTAGGCATCTTAGTTTTTAGATCAAAATCACGCTCTTTCTCTCTCTTTATATTTTGTAATGCTTAAGTTTTGCTTATATTAATCTCTTGCTTATGCTTTTTATTTCCTTTCCTTGTTTATTTATGTTTCTCTCTTTCATTATGTTTAGCTAAGTTTATCATGTCAAGGTGAAAAGGTTACACTAATGGTGTAAGAATAAGTATAATATAAACTCAACATGGACCTTAA
>Ga0325414_1004043_pt1 | contig 15316 bp, 15 predicted proteins | sample PopdelMetagenome_8_FD_206183 | JGI IMG/M metagenome (GOLD analysis project Ga0325414, IMG submission 206183) | Populus deltoides microbial communities from Bellville, Georgia, United States - Leaf-PdKOR-R3 | ecosystem: Host-associated > Plants > Phyllosphere > Phylloplane/Leaf | place: USA...
GGATCGAGATCGATCTAATCTATTATTGTCTTAATATTTTTAAAAAATTATCATCTTGAAATTTTTTTAAAAGTTAAGTCATGTTTTTATCGATCATCAATGTTGCATTTAGACCAATAAAATCGATCAATTTAAATCAAGTTAGCTCTTAAATAGTTTAATTGAAAGCTTGAGTTAGGTAAAGAGTTGGGTCCAGATATTTCAAAATTAATTCATTTGGCCAAGTTTAGTAACATAGTTAAAAAATTCTTCATGCTCTTAATTGTTTTCTTACATTTAAAAAAATAATCGGTCGGACCTGTTGTAGAGTGCAAACCAATATACTGTGGACACTAAAATTTAATTTTGGTGTTATCATGTTTCATTTGATAAAAAAAATTTGATAGCTTAATGTTTTGTAAAAAATAGATTAAAGCTAAGAAATAAACTTTTTTTCTAGTTTGATTTTATTTTCTTGGACTATTTTTATGGTTTTTTAGTTTTATAAATTAGTTTTTTTAAATATTATAAGAGTGTGATTTATTTTTTTATTTTTTAATATTAGTAATTAAAAAATATTTTAAAAAATTTAATTTATTTTTAAATAAAATATACTCTTAAAATATATCAAACACAAAAACAAAGTGAAAAAATAATCAAGATGGCTACTGAGTCCAGAATATACTGACAAAACTCCACAACGTGCCCATTAATCTCTTTTCCTCCTCCCAATAGACCTACCAACTCTCGCTTTGTCTCTCTTTAATTCTCTACAGATCTGATTTTTAGTGCGCTAAATCTTCATTTCCTTGTAGATTGAGAAATCTCAGATTATCAAAATGGGTAAAAATCCGAACTTGAAACTAAAATCTGATCCTAAATTTTGTAACCAAAATGATTGTTTTGAAGTAAGTGAATCTGATTTTGATTTCTTTGATGTGGGTTTTTGTTTTTGTTGACAGTGAATGAAAATCCTTTCAAGTCTATATTGAAGACACTAGAGAAACCTGGTGGCGAATTTGGCAAATACTATAGCTTGCCTGCTCTCAATGACCCCAGAATTGGTTAGTATTTTTGTACTTTTAGTTTGTTGAGTTTGAGTTTGGTTACTGAGAAAGGATAAACATAGATGAAGTTCGACATTATGTGATTTATGTTTGCCGTTGACGCTGTCAAAGAATGAGAATCTTTTTATAAGGATAAAAGGTTCAGACTTTTTTTTTTTTTTTAATTCTTTGGCTAAAGTTTGAATCTTTTTACTGAAAAGTTGATTTTTTTTTGACGTGGGATTTTGGATATTGAGTTTAGTTGGTTTTTTGTGTGATATTGCAGATAGATTGCCGTATTCAATTAAGATTCTCCTGGAATCGGCAATTAGAAACTGCGATGAGTTTCAGGTTAAGAGTAATGATGTTGAGAAGATTATTGATTGGGAGAATACTGCTCCTAAATTAGTTGAAATTCCATTCAAGCCTGCTAGAGTCCTTCTTCAGGTAAATGACATTGGTCATTCGATCGGTGTACTTTTTGATAGAGAAAATACATGTCATTGTTATTGATCGTTGCTATAATTATTATTGATGTTGTTATGATTCTGTTCTCAGGATTTTACTGGCGTTCCTGCTGTTGTTGACCTTGCCTGCATGCGAGATGCGATGAATAATCTGGGAGGTGATTCTAATAAGATCAACCCATTGGTGAGCTGTTTTCTCTTTGCATCATCAGGATAACTGCCATTTCAATTTATGTAATTTGTTGCTTCTAAGTCGTTTGATATTTTTATCTGCTATGACATGTGCTTGGGTGAAGACATTTTGATTGCCATGTTATTGTTTAAGGAATTAACCAGTGGAATTTGCGTGTGCAGGTTCCAGTTGATCTTGTTATTGATCACTCAGTTCAGGTTGATGTGGCAAGATCAGAAAATGCAGTGCAGGCTAATATGGAGCTTGAGTTCCAAAGAAACAAAGAAAGATTTGCGTTCCTTAAATGGGGCTCAAATGCTTTCCAAAACATGCTTGTTGTTCCTCCTGGGTCTGGTATAGTTCACCAGGTGAGGCAGCTTTTTCAACAGATCGGTAACACAGTTGACATTTCATGTTTCTTGAAAAAAAAATAAAAATAACAAATGCTTGGATACAATCAAGGGGAATGAGCTCTGTCAGTTTAAAAAATGCAATGCATAGGTATGTATTCATATGCAGATGTTTGAAGTTTAACAATTTGATTACCAGGTCAACTTGGAATACCTTGGGAGGGTGGTGTTCAACACAAATGGTTTGCTTTATCCTGATAGTGTTGTTGGTACAGACTCACACACTACTATGATAGATGGATTAGGTGTTGCTGGTTGGGGAGTTGGTGGGATAGAAGCCGAAGCTGCAATGCTTGGCCAGGTAAAAGATTTGTTATTATATTTACATTTGATGTCTACAATCTGGAACAAGTCTCTAATTGATGTAAATGTATTTGCAATCCCCTAACTGATTCCTTGATTCTTTTTCTACCTGCATTCAATTAACCAATGAGAAATTTTCTATTTGCTAGTGCTTTCTATAGCCTTTGTCTCACGCCTGTAATTTTTCTGATCAACAATTCATCCAATGTATCTTTCACTTTGCATGCAGCCCATGAGCATGGTCCTGCCTGGTGTGGTTGGGTTTAAGTTATCAGGTAAACTTAGAGATGGTGTCACAGCCACTGATTTGGTTTTGACAGTGACTCAAATGCTGAGAAAGCATGGGGTTGTTGGCAAGTTTGTGGAGTTCTATGGTACACCCTTTGATACTCCTTGTGCATCAATTTGTGTTTTGATCACTATGTAATATATTTCTTTATCTCACATTAGGTTTTTGGATTTTGCTAATGTCTGTAGGTGAGGGCATGAGTGAATTGTCACTAGCAGATCGTGCTACTATTGCCAACATGTCTCCTGAGTATGGAGCTACCATGGGTTTCTTTCCTGTGGATCATGTCACACTGCAATATCTGAAACTGACAGGCAGAAGTGATGAAACTGTAAGCCATAAAATGATACTGTACTGCATTTAATGTGGCCATTGTATATGCTGACTTGGAAACCTAAATAATGCAGATCTCTATGATAGAATCCTATTTAAGAGCTAACAGGATGTTTGTGGACTACAGTGAGGTAAACAATATATATCACTTCATTGCTTTCTTAGTGTATGGTCATTCAATGTATTTATTATGTTACTGTGAAAAAATTCTCTTTATCTAAATATAATTATGTCATTGTGAATTATTTGGTCGGACCTCAGCCCCAGATTGAGAGAATGTACTCTTCTTATCTAGCATTGAATCTCGAGGATGTTGAACCTTGTATATCAGGACCTAAAAGGTAATGCTTATAAACATTTTTAAATTTTTTTCTTCTTTGTCTGATTGTTATATTCCAATATTTCTCGGTCAATGTCATAATCAGATTATTGCAGGCCACATGATCGAGTTCCTTTGAGAGAAATGAAAGCTGATTGGCATGCATGCTTAGACAACAGGGTTGGATTTAAGGTGAGAATTTTATCAACTTACAAGACCGCGCAAAAGGCATCATTTTAGACTTTTTTTTTTTTTTTTGGGGGGGGGTTGCAAATGGGTTAGGCGGAAACGGAAGTCATCAAAGTAATAAGGGCAGAAAAGTAATTGAGGAAGTTCCACAATTTGGTTCTCTTCAAAGAATAATAGTAGATTGTTTGTAGTTTGTTTTTATAACATAAGTAGGCAGAAAAGGAGGGGTTCCTTTGCATTTTTATTCAATTGCATCAGCTTACAAATGTCTCAAAAATACATAGAAGAAAAATATGGAAAGATTTTCCAAAATAAACAAGCCAACCCAGTGCATTTGCTACTATCCAAAGCATATTTTGCTCTGGTAATAAAATTGTTTGATATCTGTTGTAGCTTAATTTTCCTGCCGTGAACGAAACACCCCCCCTGTCCGTCTCTTACCTTTTTTCATGGCATTACAGGGATTTGCTATACCAAAAGAATCTCAAAGCAAGGTTGCTGAGTTCAGTTTTCGTGGGACTCCAGCCCAACTCAGACATGGTGATGTTGTTATAGCTGCTATTACTAGTTGCACAAATACCTCAAACCCTAGTGTCATGCTTGGAGCTGCTTTAGTTGCAAAGAAAGCTTGTGAACTAGGATTGGAGGTTGGATGTTTCTTCTTTTAAACTTTTTTCCTTCAGCTTATGCTATCCTGATTATAACAATATTTAACAGAATAAAGGATACAACTGCAAGATAAAAGGGAACAGTACAATGTTGACCAGACTAAAACAGATGAAGGGAATTATATATTGCCTACTCCGTAGCTAATTCTGGAGGAATTATATATGTCGTGTTTGATCGGTACTACAGTGTGATTTGGCTAATAATATTGGTGTAACTTCCCTTGTTTCTTTTTTATGTTTTCGAGAGTCTGCGTTGTGAATCTAATAAATTCTGAGCATCTATTCACATCATTTCAAAAGCTTCAGAATGTGAGACTCCAATTTTTTAATGCTGGATTAAACCATTGTTAGTTTAAAAAAAGTTTTTGGATTATGTTAGTATCCTGCACACTTTTCCTCCATCCATTAAAACTAGAGAGGCTTAATTTTATCCATTATCTTTTCTACATATTCTATATTGTTGACACATGAAACTTGAATTACAAAATCGCCTGGCTGATTTTCCAAGTATATGGTCTTGTTAGGAGATTATATCACATTAATTATTGAGTTGCTAAGAGATTGTGATTGAATTTGTAAGTTTTTCATTCTTTTATCAGGTGAAACCATGGATTAAGACAAGTCTTGCTCCAGGTTCTGGGGTTGTAACCAAATATTTGGAAAAGAGGTATTGTTTAGCGTCCTGATCTCATGCTTATAAACTATATGCGGCTATAGCAATGCATTTCTGATTTCTGCGCTACATCTGCAGTGGCTTGCAGAAGTATCTTAATCAGCTAGGGTTTCATATTGTTGGTTATGGATGCACAACCTGCATCGGAAATTCTGGAGATATAGATGAAGCAGTGGCATCAGCTATCACTGAAAATGGTAGTCTTTTTTACACGCAATTCTTGTCCTGATATTTCTCTAGGAATCATTTGAACTGATGATATTGTTGATTTTGTACTCATTTGCAGATCTAGTGGCTGCTGCTGTGTTGTCTGGGAATAGAAATTTCGAGGGTCGTGTCCATCCCTTGACAAGGGCTAATTATCTTGCTTCACCGCCACTTGTAGTAGCTTATGCACTTGCTGGAACGGTACTCAACTTATATTCTATGTATTTTTTTTTTCTTTAAAAAAAAACTGGACTTATTACTTCACTTTGAATGGTAGCTCTTCCTGTTGCTGTGTGGTCACCACTTTCCTTTCCAATTGTTGATTTACATGTGCTGGACATTATGTATCTCATGAGGGGACAATGCTGCAGGTGGGTATTGATTTTGAAACAGAGCCAATTGGCGTGGGAAAAGATGGAAAGAAGATATTTTTCAGGGATATTTGGCCATCCAATGACGAAGTTGCTCAAGTAAGCTACTCTCCCTCCTATAGTTTGATTTTGAATTGTCTGATTAGGCTACGGATCAGATATCTCATTGTTTCTTATTCTTGATGGTCTGCAGGTTGTTCATTCAAGTGTTCTGCCTGATATGTTTAAGGCTACATATCAGGCAATCACCAAGGGAAATCCCATGTGGAATCAATTATCTGTTCCTTCAGGCACTCTGTATGCTTGGGATTCCAAATCAACTTACATACATGAGCCACCATATTTCAAAAGCATGACTATGTCTCCGCCAGGACCACATGGTGTGAAGGATGCTTACTGCTTGCTCAACTTCGGGGACAGTATTACAACTGATCACATTTCACCAGCTGGCAGCATCCACAAGGACAGTCCAGCTGCTAGATACCTCATGGAACGTGGAGTTGATAGAAGAGACTTCAATTCCTATGGCAGTCGCCGTGGTAATGATGAAGTGATGGCAAGAGGCACATTTGCTAACATTCGCCTTGTCAACAAGCTGTTAGGAGGAGAAGTTGGGCCTAAAACAATTCATATTTCCACTGGAGAGAAACTGTCTGTGTTTGATGTTGCAATGGTAATTTCTTCTAAGTTACTTCATATACTATCAAGTCCAGTTATGCTTTATGTTTTGACTGAGAAAAGTTGGGAGCAAAAATATCCTGGGTTATGCTTTAACTCGGTTATTAATGGTCAGGGCCATAAGACTAAAATGTTGTGATTTGCAAAACAAATAAGTAACTACATTAGATAGCCATGGTCCAAATCAGTGCCGTACTGGGTTAAGTCTACTCCCTACTGGGGAAACATACAGTATCCATAAATTTTAATCATATGGACGACTTCAATTGCTAGTTTCATATATCTTAGATGTATTGCTTATGTTAGTGTTCATAAATACTGAACAAAATCATAAAGAATTCATAAACAAGCATCACATTTCTTGTGTTGGGGCCATAATATTGTTTTAATTCTGGTTTTGTTACTTTGGTTAACAGAGGTACAAGAGTGAGGGACGTGATACAGTTATTTTGGCTGGTGCCGAGTATGGGAGTGGAAGTTCTCGTGATTGGGCTGCCAAGGGTCCAATGCTACTGGTACAGTCTCTGCCAGCATCTGAAACCCATCTAATTTCATTAGACTTTTAAGCTTTTATTGTAATCCTTCAAATTGTTCCTGGACCAGGGTGTGAAAGCAGTGATAGCCAAGAGCTTTGAGCGAATTCACCGCAGTAATTTGGTGGGAATGGGTATCATTCCACTTTGTTTTAAGCCTGGGGAGGATGCTGAGACCCTTGGCTTGACTGGGCATGAGTGCTACAGCATTGATCTGCCTAGTAATGTGAGTGAGATTAGACCAGGTCAAGATGTTACAGTGGTGACAGACAATGGCAAGTCATTTACATGTACCTTACGCTTTGATACAGAGGTAACGATGGAAACTCAACCTTGCTTTTCACCTCAAAATATAATATCATTTATTTCATAAATGCTTCAATTCCTTCATATGCTTGCGCCTAAGTTTAGTTACTTTGGTGTAGGTGGAACTGGCATATTTTGATCATGGAGGCATTCTACAATATGCCATCAGAAACCTGATTCACACCAATCACTGAATCAGCTGAGTATGATTAACAACATGGTGGGTTCACAGCTCCATATCTGTTTCCAAACAAACCAGTAATTAAAGATTGCGGCAACACAGGATATAATCTCAGTTTTGGGGCGGAGCTGGGTTATATCATTAATAAGTCGAACTGATTCAATAATATCAGTGTCTAAGTTGATTCAATAATACCAGTGTCTTGAGACGTGGTTTACATTAATTTGATATATCTGTCAGGTTTGTTTATGTTGATATTCGATGTTCAATTTTGATTTAGTTGCTGGTTTGAAATGTGTATTTCTGATAATCTGGGAGTTGAAAGTTTATATCATGAAAGATGGGTTTCCCTTGCTTATGTCCAACCCTTCTTTCCGAGATATCGTCGTCCTGCTCCTGTCATTGTCAATCTCAAAAGATGGGTTTCTTCTGCTTTCAGTTCCAAGTATGCGTGTGTAGTGTTGGGTTTCATAGAATTCTTTATGGCCCTTTTGTTGCACTCAAGGAGGCATTTATTTTACCTTTGGAAGCACGATGTTGCTTTCATATTTCAGTTGCCTTGACCCTAAAAGAGAAACCAACCTAAGCTCAAGCCCTGCTCTGCTCTACCCTCAGGGTAAATAAAGTTGAATGTCCTTTGCTCCATCCACCACAATTTCGGCAAGCCTATAATTGATTAACTCGTTTGCTCCGAAGAATCCAAGGGCACGGTAGTTGTTGGATGATTGAAACTTTAAACAGCTAGTCAACCCATGAGCAAATACAGCCATGTTTTCTCCATGTAAGCCACAGAAGGATGCCTATTGATTTATTGGTTGTAAGTGGCACGTGAGTGTTCTCTAATGATTCGACTGATGGAAGTTATTTACTATTAGTTCATGAGTTAATTTTGAACTTGAATTTGCATGTCTTCATTGCATGGAAAAATATGCTTGTCATGTATGATTTTCATGTTCAGAAAGTAATTTTTTTTAGATTGTCTAATCATGTATGCATTGTACGCATTGGAGTTTTCTACATAAAATTAAGATTGTATTAGTTTTGTTTCTAATAAATCAAAAACACGTGCTAGTTAATATTTGTTTAATTTTCTATCGAAGTCATTTATTCAACTCTTAATTAAATTTTTTTTTTCTAGACTTGAAAGGCTGTTATAAGTAAATAATGATAATTGAAACCAAGTATTGAGATCTTTTGATAATATTTGAATTGAAGTCTTTGACTTGGTCTTTTGGCAACCTATCAAGTTTTGTATCTCTTTTATGAGTAATGAACTTTATACTTTAATTTTGTATTATTAAGGTGGTGAGTGATTTGTATCTTTAGAGTGATAAGTTACTTACGTCTATATCTTTTTGGTTTTGTACTTTAGAGTGGTGAGCAAAAACTATCATTTGTGTAAGTAACATGTTACTTTATGATATTCATATCATCCCAGTATCAAGTTGGTATCAGAGCTTAGGATTTACAATCATGACTTTTCATGGACATTGTGGGTCAAATTCAAGAGGGACATTCATGCTCTTTAAATGGATGAAATGAGAAGACAAAACCAACAACTTAAGCACCGTCTTGAATGATATAAGAGTCAAGATAATGATGATGATGATGATGAGAATAATTCTAAGATTAGTTCCTCTAGCAATAATGAAGAGGATGTTAATCCTTTCCATCATAGACCACACCATAATGCTAGTGATCGTTCTTCTTCTCGGCATCAAAGAAAAAAAATAATAGAAGGCTTTATCAAAATTCTTATGTGAGAGTTGATATTTTTAAATTAGAGGGGAAAATGCCTTATGATTTCATTTATTAGCTTCAAATTATAGAGAGGGTTTTTGATTTCAAAGAGTTTCTTGATGATAGGAAAGTGAAGTTGGTAACTCTTAAACTAAAAAAAAAAAAAATGTCCTTATAACGGGAGAATCTTAAGAAGCAAAGGGCTTGTGAGGCAGAAGCAAGATTAAGTGTTGAGAGAAGATGAAAATGGAGCTTAAAAGGAGATTATTGCCTGAACTATTGGTAATGGACTTTTCTCAAGTTTCATAATCTAAGGCAATCTAAACTGATTGTAGAAGAATATACTATGGAATTTGAATTGCCCATGCTAAAGTATGATATTATCGAGCCTGAAGAGCAAAAAATAGCCTCATATTTCAGTGGATTAAAAGAGAATTTCTAATGTGGTTCAGTTATAGCCTTATTAGACATTCAATGACATGAAAAAACTTTCTTTGAATATGAAAAAAAAAGTTAGAAAGACTAGCTGGAAATCGGCATCTAAAAAGAGCTCTTCCAACCGAGGGAATGCTCCATTCTTTAAGAATACTATAGCAATAAAGTTTTTTTTTTATTAGGGGTTCAAAGAAGGTAAGCATTGGGGATGGTCCTAAAGTAATTGGTTATTTAAGTTCCAATAAAAAAAGTGTTTTAAGTTTCAAGGGTATGGACATATTGCTTCTGATTGTTCAAATCATAAAATTATTGTTGTTATAGAGGAAGAGATAACTAACAAAGATGACTTGCCGAATGAATCAGATTAAGAAGATGAAGTGGCTTATACTAATCAATGTGGGTTACTTATCATTCAACAAAATCTGAATGTTCATGAAGATTGGATTTGTTGCAGCATGTTACAACTATTGTAGTACAAATGGGAAAGTTTGTGACATAATCGTTGATAGTAGTGCTAGTGCTAATGTTGTATCTGCTGATATAGTAAAAAAGTTGTAGTTCAAGATGGAAGCACACTTTTAACCCTACAAATTGAGGTGGTTAAAAATTAAGCATGAACAAAAGGTAAAAAATTAGTGTCTTGTTTTATTTTATATTGGAAAAAAGTATTATGATCTGGTATGTTGTGATGTAATACCAATGGATGCATGTCACTTATTGTTTGGTTGTCCATGGAAAGTGCAGTATGATGGCTTTGAAAATACTTATTCTTTTATAAAAGATGGCATGAAGATTATATTAGGTCTTTCTAAACTTGAACTTATTTTTAAATCTACTAAAGGGGAAGAAAATCTTTTGGTTACTTGTTCTGAAATGGAAAAACTTATTAATCATAAGGATTTGACTTATGCTCTTGTTGTTTTTTTAGAAAAATACTGAAATAAATGAATTGCCTCCTGAAGTACAACCTTTGCTTGATGAGTGTCCTGATGTGGTTCTTGAAGATATACCACCTAGACTTCATTTGATAACGGATATTCTACATTGCATTGATTTCATTCTAGGTGTTATACTCCGTAACAAGATAGCATATCGAATAAGTCCTATCGAACATGCAGAGTCACAAAGGTAGGTTGACAAGTTGATTTCAAAGGGCTTAGTAAGGGGTAAGTAAGAGTTCATGTGATGTGCCCTCTTTTCCTATTCCAAAAAAGAATGGTTTGTGAAGAATGTGCATTGATAGTCATGCAGTGAGCAAAATCATTATCAATTATAGATTTTATATTCCCCAGCTAGATGACTTGCTAGATTAACTTTATGATGCTACCATATTTTTAAAGATTGATCTTAGAAATAGCTACCATTAGTTCTGAATGAGAGTTGGTGATGAATGGAAAACAACATTTAAAATTATGGATGACCTTTTTGAATGGATGGTTATGGCATTTAACCTTTCTAATGCACTTGATACTTTCATGAGAATGATAAATAATGTGTTTAAACATTTTATTAGAAAATTATTATTGTTTACTTTGATGATATTCTTGTATACAATAAGGGTAAAAAGGAGCATTTTAGTCACTTGCAAGAAGTATTTCAAAATGTTAGGAGTTAGAAATTCTATGTTAACTTAAAGAAATGTAAATTCTTTACTAACAGCTTTGTTTTCTTGAGTTTTGTTGTTTCCAGCGAATGAGTGAAGATGAATCCTATAAAGATTGAAGCAATTCTAAGCTAGTCACGTCTTCAAACTCTTTATGATATTTAGAGTCTTCATGGCCTAACATCTTTTTATTGGCATTTCATAAATAAAAAAAACCTCAACACTATCACTACTCCAATAACTAAATGCCTGAAAGAAGGTAGTTTCAAGTGGAATGATGAGGTCGAAAAGAGTTTGGAACTTATAAAACAAAAGGTGACCAATGTCCCTATTCTTTCTCTACCTGATTTCCAAAAAGTTTTTGAAGTTGAATGTGATGTATTCTAATGTTGGCATTGTGTGTTATTTTTAACCAAAAAGGTAAACCTATTGATTTCTATAGTGAAAAGCTCAGCGATTCACAAAGAAAATATTCAGTTTATGACGAGTTCTATGTCATTTTTCACACTTTGTACCATTGATGTCAATATTTATGTCCAAAGACATTTGTGTTGTTTTTTTTATCATGAAGCTTTGAAGTTTCTTGATCGCCAGTAGAAACTTAGTCGAAGACATGCTTATTGGGTTGAATTCCTATAAACTTTCAGTTTTTCTATGAAACATAAACTGGAGTTCATAATGTTATTATTGATGCTTTGAGTTGGATACATTTGTTCTTGATTAATATGAAAGTGGAAGTGACATGTTTTAAAATGTTATAAGACCTTTACAAGTGTGATGGTGATCTTAACATGAGCTAAATACAAAAGTGGTATTTCCAAGCATTTTATTATGTTGGACGATTATCTTTTAAAAGAAAACCATTTGTGTATTCCTTAAATTTCTTTAAGGGAAGCCATTATCTTTAAAGCTCATAATGATGGACTTAGTGGACATTTTCAGAGAGATAAAACACTTATTATTATCCATGATAATTTCTTTTAGCCATAGATTGAGAGAGATGTTACAAGGTTCATACAGTGTTGTAGGACATGTCATTTTTCTAAATCATATAGTTATAATTTAGGTTTATACACTCCATTTCCAATAGGTAAGACTTTTTGGGAAGATGTCAACAAGGATTTTGTGCTAGGTTTGTCTAGAAGTTCAAGGAACAAAGATTTAGTTACGATAATGATTGTTCATTTCTCTAAAATGTTGCATTTTTTTTCCAAGTAGCAAAACACTTGATGTCATTAATATTATTTTGATTTATACTTCAAGGAGATTGTTAGACTTTATGGTATTCTAAAATCAATAACTTCATATCAAAATTCCAAGCACAGGAGTTATTTTTGGGGTACACTTTGAAGGAAACTTAAAACTCATCTTCAATTCAGCACTAATTGGCATTCATAAAATAATAGACAAACTAAAATCATCAATCAGAGTTTAGGAAATCTTTTGAGAAGTTTCGTGAAGAAGAATATTTGAGATTGGAATATTATATTGCCACAAGCTGAATTTGCTTGCAACAATTTTACTTGCCAAAGTATTGGTTGTAGTCCTTTTCAAGTTGTGTATAGTAAAAATCCATTAAGTCTATTGAACTTAATTCCTCTTCCAACAAGTTAGAATTTTAGTGGTGATGCTAAAAAAAGGCTAAACAGCTTAAAATGTTGTTTGCACAAGTTTGTGACAAGATTGAAAGACAAAATCAAAAGTATCAAGCTTAAGCTAATAAGCATCATAAATTTATAGAGTTTAAAGAAGGCGATCTGGTTTAGTGTATCTTAGCAAGAAAAGGTTTTCACAGGGAAAATTTGTTAAGCTCAAACCTAGAGCCGATGATCTATTTAAGATTTTGAGGCAGATTGGTAAAAATTCTTAAAAGATTGAATTGCTTGTATATCTAGACATTTCAAATACTTTTAACATGACTAACTTAGCTCCATGTTATGTTGTTGATAGTACATATGACCCTTCAACCAGGGGAATATGACATATGAGTGTCCTTTAATAATCCTATTGACGTTGGGTTATTTGATTTTGGGTTGACAATGCAAATGAATAAAGTTCTTGGTTATGTTTACTATCAACTCATGGACCAACTTTGAGCTTGCATTTGCATATCTTTAATGAATGAGAAAATAAGCTTATCATATGTGGTTCTCAAGTTCAAAATATGATATTTTTAGATTGTCCAGCCATGCATGCATTTGACTTTTCTACATAAAGTTATGATTGTTTTGATTTTTAAGCTTTCTAAGTGTCTATTTTTGTTTCTAACGAGTCAAAAACATGTGCTAGTAAATAATTATCTAGTTTTCTATCAAATTCATTTATTTGGATCTAAATTAATTTATTTTGTTATTTACCTAGACTTAGAGGGTTATTTCAAATATATAATGATGATTCAAACCATGTATTGAGATCTTTTAGCAAAATTTGAATTAAAGTCTTTGACTTGGCCTTTACTAACTTATCATTTTTTGTATCTCCTTTGTGAGTAGTGGACTTTATACCTTAACTTTGTATCTCTAAAGAGGTCAGTGATCTATATCTTTAGAGTGGTGAGTTATTCGCATCCGTATCTCTTTGATTTTGTACCTAAAGTAGTGAGCAAAAAATATTATTTGTGTGAGTGACTTGTTACTTTGTGATATTCATAACATCTTGGTAACAACAAGTGTTTGGACAATTATGAATAAATGGATTACAAATAATCCAGATAAATAGATGATGCATGTTAAAGACCAAGTCAAAAACACAAATATTAGAGACCAAGTCAATGAGGAAATGATAGAAAATGAGCATATTTGATCTTTGGGAGTTACCGAAGTATATTTAAATGAAAACTTGAATTTTGAGTTCTTATTACTCTCATGTTATATATCTCATGTAATACTCATGTAGAGTATAGTGATGATATGAAAGACTTCTTTTACAATTAGAATTCTAAAACTTTACATGGTATAGGAGCCATTCTAAACATCTTATCTTCTACAATATTTGTCTCTTCCAACTCTAACCCAAACTCATCCTAACTTCTAGCCTTTATAATTATACCTCATATGGTCACAGTCAAGCTCCACCATGATAATTATCTTTTTTAGAAAGCCTAGATGGTTCTATATTTTACAAATTAAGGTGTTTTCAACTATATTAATTTCTCTTTCAAAACCATCTCTAATCCTCAAAAGCTCACTCTCTACCAGTAATATCTCCCCCTTATCAAATCTTGTCTATCTTTAATGGATACAATAGGATAATCTCATTATGAGCACTTTTATTGCCCTTTTTTTTAATTGAAAGTGTACTTTCTCAGGTTATCAGCTATAACATGTCTCAAGATGTGTGACTAAACATTGAATAAAGTCTCTCCTCTCAGTTAAAGGCTCGTATTATTCATATTCAGACTAAGCTAGCTACTACCATCAAAGATGCTTCCTCCACCAATGATTATTTTTTTATCATATTAAGAAGCTCTCCAATGAGCTTGTAATTATTGGTCAACTCCTCTTTTATGATGTTATCATCTCTTACATCTCAACCAATTTAGGAATTGATTGTGAGTTGCTAATTTCTACTCTTACTGTATGGCCAGATCCTTTTAAACTTGAAGAGTTCTATTCTCTTCCACATATAAGTGAGTCTTGACTTAACCATCACAATCAAGCTATACAAATTATAAATGTTATTACTAATGTTGTGATAATAAATTCTCCATAAACTTATAGACGAGGCTGTAATGGAGGATATCGAGGTCTAGGGCATGATAATTGTGGTGGTAATAATACTTATTATGTTGGACCCTAGAGGGATAGCCTAAGTAAATCTAAGAGGGGGTGAATTAGGTATGTAAGGTAAAACTAAAATTTAGAAACTTTTTACCTGATAATATACAATTCTAAATGCTCAATCTAATATGAAAGAAATAAAAAATATAAATACGATAATTAAAGAGTTAGAGTTTAGAGAGAGTGCATCAAGTTTTATAGAGGTTCGATAAACCACATACTTCTCTCTTTGAACTTCTGTTTAAGAGTTCCATTATCAAACACTAGTTTTCTTAGAGAGTGAGACCAAATCATTATATGGTCTTTTTACGGGTGTAAGATCAAACTCAATCCTTTTGCGAGCTTAGAATCAAATCATTATCTCTACTCTTTTTGCAAGCTAAAACTATAAAACCTTTCACCAATATTTGTTGAAGGACAAATATTAAATGACTCACAATTTAGTTTTTAAGAGACTTTTCCAAATTTTTAAAGCGTCACTTATATTTTCCACAATATACTCTCTTGATAAAGTTTATTGGAACAACAATTAAGATTTTTTGGAGGATTTTTGACAATTCACATTTAACCTTGTTTTTGGATAATTACAAATGAAACAAAGATGTTATAATTTATTTTTGAGAGTGAGTATGCTT
>Ga0325414_1004045_pt1 | contig 15314 bp, 8 predicted proteins | sample PopdelMetagenome_8_FD_206183 | JGI IMG/M metagenome (GOLD analysis project Ga0325414, IMG submission 206183) | Populus deltoides microbial communities from Bellville, Georgia, United States - Leaf-PdKOR-R3 | ecosystem: Host-associated > Plants > Phyllosphere > Phylloplane/Leaf | place: USA...
GCCTTAATCATTAATCAAAGTAAATCAAGATTGAATACAGAAACTTCATAATTGTCTTCAATTTTTATTTTTCTTTGACAATAAATAATATTTTTAAATTAACTTGCGTGTTAATTAATCTCTTTTAACTTTAATAATTAAAAGTAATGTTATTAACTGTTTTTTTATTATAAAAAGTGATTATGATTTATAGATATGAATAAAAAGAAAGGGTTTTTCAAGGTAATTACATTCCAAATTTAAAATAATTTAGATTTTAAAAATTGATATTAAATTCATGGTATGGTATACATAATTTGTCTCTAATCATATATAAAATATGGACTTGATCTCACTACGTGAAAGTCGTCTTCAGATTATCGTTAATTATGAAAGAAAAAAAACAAAATTAAAAGAAAATTCTGATAATTTTTTTCATTAAAGAAATAAAAATCTTGACAATCTTGAAATTCTATGTGATTTTTTTCATTAACGAAATAACAAATAAAAAAATACTTACATTATAAAATTAATAAAAATTATCGAGTCATAAGTTTTCACCAAGGAATAATAATAATAATAATAATAATAATGGAAGAAATAGCAATAGAGAAGCTGGAAAAGAACTGAGGAGCAATATTTATAATCTGCTATGAGTCATTTATTCTTCACCTGCGCACCAAAACAATTTTTTTTTTTTATAAAGAAAATGACATTGAAAGCCAGGTAAGGAATTGGTGGAGAAATCAAGCATAGAAAGCTCGAGAAGCAGAAGGCACCCGCCCCGCATTAAGCCATCATCACCAGTAAAACCATGGAGAATCATAAGCAAGAAGAACAAGAGCAGGGAGAGCTAACAATATTCAAAGCAAGAGAATTATTTTCATCGAACATAATTCTCAGCTTGATAGCACTAGCAATATGGCTTGGTTCAATCCATTTTGTTGTTGTTTTAGTTATTTTTTCTCTCCTTTTTCTCTCCTTCTCCAAATGTCTCCTGTAAGTATCAACAGCCCTTTTCTTTCCTCAATTTTTGTTCTTTTCTTCGTTTGATTCTCTTCAAACATGGAAACCAACACATGGGTTCTTTTTTGTTTTGGCTCTTAGTGTTTTCGGATTGCTTTTGTTGCTCGTTTTCGTTCCAATTGATGATGATAACAAGTTGGGCCGTCGCCTTTGTTGGTAAAGAAACTATCTTACTCCTTTTGTTTATTCTTTCGTCAGTACTCTTACTTTCTTGAAAGGGAAAAGGAATGAATTTTTGCTTTTGTTGTTCAAGAAAGATTGAATCTTTGAATTTTTTTTCTTCTTTTGTTGTATGATAAAGACTGCATTTTATTGCTTTTTGATAACAAATGCAGGTATATATGTAGACATGCTTGCAGCTATTTTCCAGTGACTTTACATGTTGAGGATATAAATGCCTTCCATCCTGATCGTGCTTATGGTATATACTTTATTTGTGGGATTTTTTTTCATCAGTGTTCGTTTGCAGAACATGAAAATGATGGTTTGCAATTGACTTTTGTGTTGCTATTTTTGAAATGAAATTGAATCTGAAAAAGGACTTCGTTGAGACAATAAATCCACAGGGGTTACTGGTCTAAAGCTTAATGATTAACCAATTTTTAATAGAAGTGAGAATTGAATGGTTTGATGCCCCACCTGTTCATTCCTATTGATATCAGCTTGGTCCAATTTCAGGATTACGTGTGACAATATCACTAGGATGTTGCAACTCTAACAAAAGGTGTAAATATGAAATGGTCTAGGAACATCAGTAGTATGGTTGCAAATGATGTCAGAATAGGACTTGTGTTATCTTTGAGAAATTGGCAATAGGATTCAAGATGTGATATCAGAAGAGTGGATTTTTATTAGATTAAATTACTTTGTTGATTTTGAAATTCAAGTGGCTGGGGTATTGGGTTTTTCTGCGAGGATGTTGTTCAGGAGGCAGTTGATTTTACAGTTTCCTGTGGATCTTAACTTTTTAGCTGTGCTAAATTTCTTTTAGCTTCTTGGAGCAAGTAACAAGAGACTTTTTTCGTGCTTCATGCAGTCTTTGGTTATGAGCCACATTCAGTTTGGCCCATTGGGGTCGTTGCATTAGCAGATCATACAGGTTTCATGCCTCTCCCAAAAGTAAAGGTCCTTGCTAGTAGCGCTGTAAGGCATTTTCCCCTCTCTGTATTTTTTAAATATTTAGAGCTTTTCCTTCTCTTTCTCAACACATGGGAATTAAATTCAGGTTTTCCTCATGCCATTTTTGAGACATATATGGACATGGTGTGGTCTTACATCTGCGACAAAGAAAAATTTTACTTCCCTTCTGTCAGCTGGTTATACTTGCATTGTAAATCCAGGTGGAGTACAAGAGACATTTTACATGGAGCATGATAATGAGGTCTTCTCTTTATGCTCTCTCTCTCTCTCCCCCCCCCCCCCTTTCGCACCCAAGTAGATTTTTCCCCTGTCTGTCTTAGAAAGTTTTAGATCTAGGACTTATGCAACCTACCCTGCCTGATCCTTGCTGGTTCATATGTTGGACGTTGATATATTTTACAATCTAGTTCTTACATGTTTGTGTGTGTTTATCATTGTTCCTTCGTATTCTTTAACCCACCCTTTTCTCCTATTTAGATGGTGATGGAAAGCTATTACTTTTACATCCCTTTTACGTAGAATCCTTGAGGTTTGGGACCTGAAATTGACAGACATCATATGCAAACCAAACTGAAAGAGACTGTTTTTTTTTTCACCCTGAAGAATAGCTTGGTTGTTAATCTTGGGTGCTGCTTGCTTTCAGATTGCTTTCCTCAAGTCAAGAAGAGGGTTTATCAAGATAGCCATGGAGAACGGTGCACCCTTGGTTCCAGTTTTCTGCTTTGGTCAAGTATTGATTCACTTTGTCACCTGTTGGTTAAAAGTATAGTATTTTCTTGTTATGTACTCCACTTTGCCAGTGAATGCTGGAATTATGTGGATTGGTCCATTGTAAAAGACATTGGTCCTCTTGCATACTGCTTGAGGTTAATGTTTCAAGAACTGAGTTTTCATTGTTTTCATCTTATAGATTAATTCTCCCTTTTACAATTACACATTTTCCATTGATAACATGGTTAATTTTCTTATTCTTGCTGCAGTCGAAAGTGTATAAATGGTGGAAACCCAGCGGAAAATTATTCTTGAAAATTTCTAGGGCAATTAAATTCACTCCAGTTGTCTTTGGGGGAATTTTTGGGTAAGTAAAAATTTGAGGAAATTCTAACTGTTCAGAGAAACTCCATTTGTGTTTAGTGTTTAGGCCCATGATTATACCCACTGCCACTTGGTGCAGCTTTCTCTGAAAAATCTGCTAATGTTTAATGGGAAAGACAAAATGACTCCTTTTTTAATTGGGGAAGTGGGTTTGTTGTATTTTTTCCTCTGTATATTTAAACAAAAACATATTTGCAATTTATAATTGTTTGCTGCTTTTCAGGACTCCCTTGCCCTTCCAACGCCCGATGCATATCGTGGTTGGTAGACCTATTGAGCTTAAGCAAAATCTTCAGCCCACTGTGGAAGAGGTATGGTGCCACTTAAATCTGCAATCTGATGAATCAGTTGACTGGAAATGGTGAACATATCCATTTTGTTTTGAGTGTGAAGTACGATAAATTCCTTTTATGTTTTAGATTAATGAAGGATTAATAAGGGAGAGACCTCGCCCCTCTTGCTTTTGCAAGAGCACCATTGAGCTCCATAGCCCATTGTTCATTTGTGGATTCCTTTTTCTTCCATTATTAGTTAGTAATACTTCGTGCTCTGGCCAGTGGCAAAGCCACCCCCAATTCCCAATTTCATTAGCGGGGCCAAGAAAAACTTATATACCATCAAGTGAAAGTTGGTTCCAAGGATGGTCATAGTCCCATCATGCCGTTTGATTACTGGAGAATATAACGTAATGTGAAGTGTTGACACTCAGCTCAAAGCTCTGTATTGTAAAAATCCATAGCTTGCAATTTAAGATGCCGGCATTTCCCAGTCCCAAACTAGTTACACGCTGTACAAAATGTAGCAGATTGTAAAGCTGTTATAATTGAACAAGCTCAGAACCTTAAGGCCCTAGTACTGGTACAAAAAGAAATCCAGTTAGGGTGGGACTTAAAGCTGCCTGCATTCCTCTTTTCACTAAATCTATAGACTAACGACTGAGTGATATTAATCTCCAACTGTTGCTCATACATGGATTCATTTTTGCAGCTCGCTGAAGTGCACAGTCAGTTTGTTGCCGCACTGGAAGATCTCTTTAAAAGGCACAGAGCACGGGTTGGGTTTGCTGATCTTGAATTGAAAATTCTATAATTTGACTACACAACTTAGACTTGTTTCAGAATGTATCTTTTTTACATTTATTTATCTTCTTCTATGTTTTCTTGTTTATATGTTGTATACATTAGTGTTTGTTTTTGCATTTTAAATTGTTTTTCGTAAAAAAAAATATTAAATTGATGTTTTTTAAAATGTTTTTGAATGATTTTAATGTGTTAATGTCGAAGATAATAAAAAAAATCTGAAAAATATCATTCTGATATATTTTTTAATTGAAAAGCATTTTTAAATAACATCATGCATGATATCAAACTCGCCAAAAATAAAACTTTCAAAAGCCAATAAATATTCATTCAAGGAATCCAATGTTCTTAGTTACATTTCTTTTAGTTTAGGGAGACTGCACAAAGATGACTTGTAAAGCGACAGTTGCAAGTAATTTTGGTTCCAGCTGTTTTACTTATTCAAGTATCAGCAGAGTTTTGCGTTCCAGAAGCACATGCAAACAGTTTTCTGCAGAAATGATAATGAATTGAGTGCTGTTTTCGGCCATGAGTCACTATCATGCAGAAATGATGATGGGATGAGGTCTTGTGTGATGGAGTTACAAGTGAGGACTTGGGCAGCCAAAAACAAAAACAGCTAAAATTATTATATAGAAATTTGAATGTCATGTGAGGTTCAATGCCATTATATATGGGTTAATTCGTTTAATTTTCCCGTTGTTTTTTATTTATCGAACTATCAGGTCAATACAATACATCACATCGTCTCCACCTCCGTCCTATAAACTCAGTTAGGTAGCACATGATGTGCATATGTGTGACTATTCCCTCCTAAATGATGAAAGCCAAGTGAGATTATTTTGCCTTAACCTGAAAATTTGAGGGACAAAAATAAAATTAAAAGGTCAAAAGTCTATATAGATTTGATCAAAAGTTCAGGAGGTCTCTCGGACAATCAACCTTGTATAACTCTTTGAAACCAAAACATCTGGTTCTTGTACATTTCTGTAAAGCAACTGTATCATGTCGGTACAGACCTTACTAGAAATGTAAGTTGAGGCTTGAATGTTTTTTCATCCGAGCCCAGTTTGAACTAGTCAGCTTCTTTCATTTGTCACCTCTAGCAGTTACTGCAACGGAGAATGCTGTAGGTGATTTTGGTATTTTTAAAACCAAAACTGGTAAGCCAAGGTTGATCATATAAATATATTACTTATCACTGTTAAAGGGGGGGTTCCTAGAACCTTGGCCATTTTTCGAACATTGCTTAGCCAGTTTATGTTCAAGTAAATTTAAAAAGGTCGCATCCCTCACACAAGAGTTCCCGTTTCCATACAGATGCCATGGCACTACCTTAAGACGATAGCATTTTCACCAAGGCTAAGTGCAGTAAAAAAAGTTTCATAGACTAAAGCCATCAGACTCAATTGACGGGAAAGCAATTGCCCTTGCTCACTTGTTCCGTTGAGTCGTATTACGACAGGAGGCAGGATGAAAACCATCACCAACTGAGATTAGAACACTATAAAAATATGAAGGATGATATAACTCAAAGCCAAAAAGGGGTAATTTCATCTTCTATCATAAGAAACAAATTACACTTCTCATTTGTGCGTCTCATCTAGCTAGAGAAAGCCAAAGGAAGGGAAGGAGAGGGGGGAGGGGGAGAGGAGAAGCTGATACTAACAAAGCCCTTTGGGTTAATCTTTCATTCCCAACTTAATATTTTGAACTTTAATAGACAATTGTAATTTCTGCTCCTCAATATCTTTCAGCACTGAAAGCAAGTTTGCTCTATATACTTCACATTTTCGTCGTGCACGATCCAGTTTGCGATGCAGTTTCTGGATTTTCTTGTCCTGGTCATCCTGCAAATTGATACATATAATATTCAATTACATTCAGCTGAGGAAGTGACAAAACAAACACAAGCCAGCTGTCTTTTATTCTACTATCCCACAAAGTAGAATGCAACTATCAGGACCAAGCCTCTACATCATCAACTATTAGAAGGAGGAAAAAGAAAAAAGAAAAATTAAGAAACATTCTGCTTAAAAATAAATATTCTATTCACACAAAAAAAAAGAAGACAAATGTTCCAATACAGCAGATGCAGTGAGAGTTTAGGCTGTTCATGGAAACAAAATCAGACGTTGGTATGACAACGATGATGATTACCATGAATCTAAACAGCTTGTTTCTGCTACAAACTACAAAGAGACCCATTGAAGTCAACAAATTAATCTCAACTGACAAAGTCATTAGTTAATCGGAATTAAAAGAGCAATTTCTGCCATTAATAGCACCTATATTGCAGCATTAACAGAAAAATCTATAGAAAAGGGCAAAAATAAGTATCAAATATTACTGACAAAGGAAAAATTAAATGAATAAATAACTGAAGTGTGACAGAAAAGGAATGAAAAACTGACCCCAGAAGCAGGCTGTTCTAAGCCCTGTTGCTGATTTTGATTGTTATTATTTGCTTGACTTCCCTGAGGAGGATACTCTTCTCTGCCAGCTCTATTTGCTATTGCAACTTTCCCACCATTCTTTCTTGCAAGAGCCACTTTATTTGCTGCCTCTTGCAAAGCATCCATTGAAACATTGTAAATTTCTAAACTTTGGATTCCATTATCAACGTACTTAAGGGCCTCATGGCGAAGGTTGCTGTAACGAAAGGTGAGAGATTCTCGTGAACTACCAAGAAAATCACTGGCGTGTTCCTCCAATATGACACCACTCTTGGCATTCCTTGTCCATCGTTTCAAAACATAATGGGAAGGCAGTGTAAGAACATTTGTCACCCTAAAAACTGTCAATATGTGTCTGCAAAGAAGGCCGGAGAACTCAAACATCAGACAACTACAAGAGGCTTTCATCTCACGAACATTAAAGCTAACAGTATAAGCTTTATGATTTTCACCAAACTTGGCAACTCTATAAGTGGTGATTGCCCCATCATCCACAACTTTGGTTGCCAGGAAAGTTAAAGTCTCAACCAACTCTTCTTGAAATTTTAAAAACAATTTCCTGGAATAGAGCTCGGCCACTTGCTTCTCCATAGGTGAAGGTGTCTTCAGAACTGGGGCAGTATTTATCGAATCATAGTCAGCTTTGACTTCTTTCTCATAGCGGCTTTCCAAAGCCTTCTCATACTGCTTAACAAACAACTGTAGGGTAGTTGAGGCATTGATGTATCCATCAAAGTAAGAGTTGATGCTGTCACTGCGCTGTGTTATAGACATTTCTGCAAAGAAAGTATCTCTCAAGTAAGCTGGGACCCATTGGCGTCGATCAGTATAAACTGCTTGTAGCCACTCGTGCTCCCTGAGATGATATCTATTAAGTAGAGACAACCAACAAGACTCAAATTCCTCAACTGACTCTGTGAGGTTAACACATTTATGGAGCTCTGCTTCAAAATTAGGATGCTCAGAAAGCACATGGGACAGCTTCTCCTGGAATTCTTTAAAGATGTGCCACTTGCAGATACGATGACGGGTTTCTGGAAAAACCTGGTTCACGGCTAGACAAATTACCCTATCATGATCAGTAGTGATTGAAACAGGAGGCCGTTCAGACATTGCCATAAGCCATGTTTTGAAAAGCCAAAGAAAAGAAGCCTCGGATTCGTTGACCAAGAGAGCACAACCGAACAAAACAGGCTGCCCGTGATGGTTAACTCCAGTGAACGGTGCAAAGGGCAATCGATAGCGATTTGACCGGTAAGTTGTATCAAAGGTAACAGTGTCACCAAAGTATGTGTAGTTAGCCCTTGCCTTTGCATCAGCCCAGAAGATATTGCTCATACACTGATCTTCATCACCCTGCACAGCATAGAAAAACGCAGAATTCTCAGCCTGCTTGTTTCGCAGGTAGTCCAAAAGGTGCTGAGTGTCACCACCAAGAGTTCTTTGTCGACTGCTCCTCATGTAATTCCTACAGTCACGCTCAGTAAAACCAACATTACTGATTCCACCATATTCTTTGATGAGGGCAGACATAATACCACTGGGACCAATCCCAGCACCCTGCAAGGTATCAATCAATGATTTGGCAGAGCCGGATACATGGCGATGAGAGCGGAGACAATGTACCTTGTCAGGTGGAACAAGCTCGTGGTTATGTTCCCTAACAAATGCCGAAACAACCCATCTACCAGAATCCTGGATTTTAACAACCAACATGGCCTTACAACCAACACGGGTTTCAGCACGAGGGCGTTTGACACGCACATCAGAACGTGCAGGCTTATCCTTGTCAATGCGGAAACCCTCTTTTGCACAAACAAAAGACCTCTGAATGATAGCACCATCACGTCTAGACCTGCGAGACATACTGACACGAGTACTAAATCCTACACGACGAGCATACGAATTGTAAAAAGCCTTCGCAGCCTCCTCAGACTCAAATTCCATACCCTCATAAGGCTCAAGATTAGTGTCCCCTTGAGGGATATAGACTTGACCAGAAATGGAATTGTGGGAACTTTGGGGGTCATAAAAATTCAGCAGGAAATGGTTTCCTTCAACTTCTCCATCTCCTCCTTCCTCTTCTTCCACTTCATCAACACCAACATCAACAGACTGATGCTGAATATCATCCACAGTATCGTCTCCCAAACCCATCATGTCAAATTCAATAACTTCATTCCCCATAGTCAGTGGTTCCAGCTCCATTATCATATCAACCACTATAAAAAAAATCTAAGCACAGCTAAAAATATCAAGAAATCAAACACTGCTACTTGGCTTCCAACTAAAGACAAAAACTTTCAAACCCAAGGTGAAAAAAGTTTCAATCTTTAAACAGAAAACAAAGAAAAGACACATCACTACCACAAACAGAAAATATATCCTGTAATAAAGAAACCCATTGATGAAAACTTGAAGGAGAGTAAAAATGGAGTAGACTGACCCACTTGGGCTTGGCTTGTATGAAATAAGGAGGTGAAAGCTTTCACTTTCTCAGCATACACACATGATATTGATATGAGTTCACTCAGTCACTTCAAAGATCATTACTTCTTGAAAATCAAACAGCAATGGATGATAGAAACCCATTTGCAGAATCGAAGTTTTAAGGACGAGGACTAAATCTTGGAAGTAATCAGACAGAGCAGAGCTGCCTTTATTTCCTATTCGGGTTTGGAATAACTACAAAGCAGTATACATAATATAAAGTCAATAACATATCAGGACCTAAACTTCACGATCTTTGTAACTTCTCAACAAGTTTCATTCCTTGTTCAATTCCCATCATCACAAAGCTAGAGGATATGGGCTACAATTGAATTTATTAAACTTAATTCTATAAATAATACTACCAAATATATGATCTAATCTTAAATAAAAAAGATAAATGCAAACTTTTGTTTTGTTATTTGACAAACCAAGTGACATCTCTCTCTCTCTCTATTCTTATTTTTCATAGCTTTTTTTTATTGTTCTAAATCATTAATAGGATATATTTAGAAGAATTTTATCTTATTTATGTTTATATTTATATTTATATTGAAATTTAAAATATTTATGAATTTAATGGACAAAAAAAGCTATGATGTCACAACTCAAATCCAAGCTCTTTAACTAGATGGATGAACTGGTTATTAGGGGTGTTCAAAAAAACCGAAAAACCTATTAAACCGAGAAAATTGGAAAAAAATAACCGAAAAAACCGAACCGTAAAAAAAAACCGATTAAAATTTTGAAAAAACTGACCGATTCGGTTTCGGTTTTTTAAGCCTGGAACCGAAAAAACCAAACCTAACCGAACCGAAAAAAAACCAGAAAAAACCGAGCCAAACTGAAAAAACCGAGCCAAAACCGAGTCAAACCGAAAAAACCGAGCCAAACCGGAAAAAACCGAGCCAAACCGAAACAACCAAGCCAAACCAGTTTGAACAGGTTTTTTCTCTAAAAAACCGAACCGAACCAAACCGAAACCGGTCGGTTTGAACCGGTTTCGGTTCGATTTCGTTTTTTTTAAAAAAAATTTCGGTTTGATTATTTTTTTTGATAAAAACCGAACCGAATCGAACCGTGAACACCCCTGCTGGTTATAATGCTGGACCAACCTTGGAATCTTTCTTAGGTGAACATATTTCATGTACCTATTTACTAAACTTAGTCCATTATTTGTTCTTAGGAAGTAGAGGGACTACATTATTAGCTTCTCACAAATACAAGGGTTAATATACAATTTACTCTTCTTTTTTATTTGCTCTTCCTTTTATATGAAAATTGTTTTCCTTTTTTATGAGAAAGTTATGAATGCTGATTAGGGGGGAGTGCAAATCAATGAGATTGGAATTATGCTGTTAAACACTTAAACTATTTATAGGTCCTGTTTTAATACTTCGAGTGTGTTTCGCAGTGTGGTTGTGGTTGCTTTTCAAATAATTTTTTGTGTCAAAATACATGCCAATGATTTTTTTTATTTTTTAAAAATTATTTTTGACATCAGCACATCAAAATGATTTGAAAACACTAAAAACATATTAATTTGAAGTTAATAAAAAAATAAAAAAATTTCAAATTTTATCAAAAGCGCTTTTAAAACGCAGAAACAAACAGACCATTGCCCATATCTTCACGTCAAAAGTGATATAAGGGCATGTGATAATATTATTAATTGCCCATATTTTCACGTCAAAAGTGATATAAGGACGTGTGATAATATTATTAATAACTATCCAAGCATAACTTATGTGCGATGTAGTTCAACTAATTAGATTTTAAGTTTATTTTTTAGAAATTATCAGTTCGAGTTTCACAAATCTCATGATTATTAGAGACTAAAATGGCTATTAATTTTAGGGCTTGTGGGATTAATCGAGATGCGCACAAACTGACCAAAACACCCAGGTTAATTAAAAAAAAAAACAGTAACCGTCCAAGCATTGAGTAGAGAAATTCACAGCATAACTGTGCTTTACAAACTAGCACGAAATTGCCCAAGAAAATTTGGTCAGAGAAACTCACTGCATAGCTATGCCTCTTAATGTTATGTATTTTGCCAAGGTGTTTGCCAACAAGTGCTGGATTCAAGACAAAAAACACAAGCTGCACATCAATCGAAATTGAAAACGCAAATTACATTCTTTGCTAGGGAACTCTGAATGCTTCATGCTGTGTGGTATTTTTAACTCCTCTGCATCCGAAGAACAGGCTGATAAAGGAGGAAGTTAGGAGTCTTGAAATGTTATCAGGGAGTAGATATATAATGAATGCAGCTCAAAATTCTAGCGATTCATGACAGGCGAAGAACAGATTCACAGTACACGTTCTGAGTCTTTAACAAAGCGATCACAACACCAACTCTTACATTCCTCGATGGACTAGAGTTGATTGCTCCTGTCACTCACTATATCTTCACATTTAAGATGTCTGAATGTGAAGTGTGGCATTGTTGCTTGTTAAAACCATGCTAGAGTTGATTCGAGGATACGATGAAAGAAAGTTATTAAACAAATATAAACCAGTATTTTGAACCAAACTTCGTTGACATCCATGGACTGATCTATGCTTTATGATCTTATTTGGAGATTTGTAGCTGTGGAGTATCACTCTGGAGTTTTGACCTGCATGCCTCCAAGTTTCTTCAAGGAAAAAAGTCCCACCGTTTGGCATTGTGTTTGTAACTACGTTTCATCAAATTTTAAATTTTTTTTTTTGCTAAAATTGAGTGCGGTTTGTACTTTTTGAATCGTTTTGATGTGCTGATGTCAAAAATAATTTTTAAAAAATAAAAAAAAACATCATTGACATGTATTTCGGCACGAAAAGTTATTTGAAAAGCAACCGTTACCACACTGCCAAACATACTCACCTTCCCAATTACAAGGAAGGTACAGTAGAAACCAGGTTTTGAACTGAAGATAGTGCCAAGGTAGAAAATAAAAATTTATTGCAAGGAGTTGACATATATATAATTGCCTTCTGAGAACCTTGAATATATAGTTCAAATTAATGAAATGCAGAAAGAAATTATGGACTTTTCCTTTGGTAAGCAGTCGGCTACTGATTCATATGTATTGATACTCTACCTGATCATGGGTCATAATCCAAATTTGAATTCCTAAAAATACAAATGAATAAGCATCTAGAACAAGCTGAAAAATAATCTACATAGGTGAGAGTTAGAGTGACAAAACTGAAACTATGGTAATTTTGGAAATTCAAATACACCTTCGAAAAAACCAAATGTTAAAGACAATACAAGTTCAAGATGAATTTTACGAAGTTGTATAAAAATTAAGTTTAAAAACTTAATTAATTGAATTTTTAATGGGTTAATTTGATTTAATAATGAGCTTAATTAAGAATTTAATTAAATCTATAAATTAATTTAGGCATAAATTGAAAGAATTAATTAAGTGTAAGGACTTAATTAGACTTTTAATGGGTCAAATTACTTTTATTAAGGATTTAATTGTTGAAAAATTAAGTCTAAAAGCTTAATTTGGGCTTAATTGATAAGATTGGAATTTTGGAGGACCAGATTCAATTTTACAAGCTTATTTGGATGATATCATGGGTGAAATTGCAAGACAAATCTAAGTTCAGGGTTTAATTAAAGGCCGAATTGAAGAATCTCAAAACCAAGAACCAAAGTCCAAAAGACATAAGTTTGAGAATTGAAATCAATCAAAACATGGGTCAATTTGAAAGAAATTGAAAGTCTGATGGTTGATAGGGGTTAAATTGAACAAACTAGAAGTTTCAGGGTTAATTAAGGGTGCATATGCTAGAATTGAAACAACAGGGGCCAAATTGAAGTTTGCAAAATCCTAATTAGAAAACCCTAATTTCTAGGGTTTACTCTAAACGACGTGTCACTCATCTTTAATAAAGAGAACAAGTGACGTGTCGTTTAATCTTTGTTTGTCATGTTTTTCAGCCAATAAGGTTGATCGGGTTACCACCTTTAGGTAAATAAATGTGGCATCTCCGACCACCTCAAAGACTCAAACCATCACTAATGGACTTATAAACGCCTTCTCTATAAGAATTAGCTATCCTCATCACATGTTTATAGCTACTTTGGTTCAATGAACTCAACCACATTTTTTCTCTAATCAACCTCCTCTGTATTTGATAGTTTTAAACTGGTCGAGAGCTCATATTCCAATCAATGAATGTGAAGTTTTAGATCTTCAAATCATATGATATTTAATCCCCATGGTAGATATGCATTTCCTTTACAAGGATTAACTACTCTTTTCCTATGTTTACATCCAGTTTTGTTACGATGATCTCTTCAAAGTAGCTCACTTGGTCTACCATGATTGAAGAAGAAAACCATCATGATTGTTTAAACTTCATGGCTACCTTCTCTTGACAGGTTTGAGATGGATATTAAAAATGTTCTTGATGTCCTCCTTAACTTGTTTGACATAATTCTTTTATTCTTTATTTCACATGAAAATTTAGGCAAAGAATAGTAAAATGAGATGAATGTAAAGGAAAGTAATATGATCTATATATGCATTTAAGAACACATTTTGAGGGAGAAGTTCCAGATACTATAAGAGATGTGTGGTCATGGAGACATGTCAAAGGATTTGTGATCTTTTTAAAGATAAACGATCATGAAGACCTAGAGAAACACTGCTTTATTGAAAAGTTCAAGAGATTGAGACACAATTCATAGAGATTATCTACTCTCAAATAGTGCATCATAAGGATTGTTCCTTGTTTATTTAGGTTACAACTCTTTCTTCATAAATTGTTAAAGGTATTTTTTGGCAATCAATCTTTCAATCTCCTTTTTTAGGTCATGGCATTTGTTATTGTCATTTATATAATCATGGTGAAAGAGATATAACTTATTAAGGTTCTTTGTGATTGAACCACTTTTCATGAGGTGTGGATATTGCACGTAGTTTTTTTTCATGATGACAACCAATACCTCATTATGTGTGGTGATGAGAGGTGTGATTAAGAGCTCGAGGAATGTCACCTTGTGAAAATGGTGTTCATTCTTGTTCCTAGGAGTTAGTGTAGTATCACGTCTAAGTCTTTTATGATGGGGAGAATGTGATCAAGACTCAGGAGATGATTGATAGAGATAGTAACATCAATGGTAAGGACATGATAAGGAGTGCTTTTCGTAGAAAGAGTGACTCTTTCGTAAAGTTAGAGAATCATGCCCACTTTATTTTTTGTTTTGTCTAATTAGGTTGTCTGTATGCATCTAGTACATATAATGGAGTTGGGTGCTATATTTTCTTTTAAGGAAATGGAAGAGGGTGAAGCTATTTTTATATGGCTAAAATAATGTTGTTGAGCATTTTTAAAAGGGTGAATGAGTTGCTAGAAATTTGGAAGGGCAAGAGTTTGTATAAGGGGAAATCAATTAGTCCCCTTTTGTCCTAGAGTTTTGTTAGTCATGAAATGTATTTTGATAAAACAAAAATGAGAATGAGCCAGCTTTTTATTTAGTTTTTGACAAACAACACCAGTAACGAGGTTGAGAAAAAACTTTTATTGGATTTAGGCTTTTCTCGACGAACAAAAGGGTTTGGAAATATAATTTAGATCTTGTACTTGATCTGTGCTCTCCTGAAAAACAATTCCCTTATGTATAGGGCTAAGTTAATAAAACAAGGGGAGAAATATATCATATACAAGTTTATTTGTTTGTAAAATTGTCACAGGGTGCTAGAAAAAGCAAAAGCAAGAGTGCATAAAGAGTTATCATCTATTATTAATGTGTGTGTAATGAGATTATATTTGTGTATTTGTGGAAAGATTCGTAGAAAATATTGCAAGGACATTAGAAACAGACAATGGTAATAGTGAATGAAGAAAATAAGTGTTCTAATATGGGTCTATATATATATATATATATATTTGTCCTTCCGTGCTCTATTTGTTTTTTATTTATAAGCAATGTGCACATTATTATTATACACTACTCTAAATGGTATGGGAGAATCACTGCTCCTCCACACCAAAATCACTGTGAATTACAATAGTAATACACAAAGCATTCCTTTTTTTTTTT
>Ga0325414_1004047_pt1 | contig 15308 bp, 5 predicted proteins | sample PopdelMetagenome_8_FD_206183 | JGI IMG/M metagenome (GOLD analysis project Ga0325414, IMG submission 206183) | Populus deltoides microbial communities from Bellville, Georgia, United States - Leaf-PdKOR-R3 | ecosystem: Host-associated > Plants > Phyllosphere > Phylloplane/Leaf | place: USA...
GAACAAACAGTCTTTATTATGCCAATCAGATGAAGAAGAACAGGAAGACATGGTTTTTATGGGTTTTTGCTGTGATGTTGATCATAATTTCTGTTTGCATATATCAGAGACAGCAGGGAAGGGAATTGTTTCTGTTTCTACAATGCTTGCCTGAAAATTCATGTCTAGTAGAGTTTTCAATGGTTCAGGAGTAATCTCTTACTATTTTACTACGGCTTTAAATGTCGTTTTTGGGCAGCTGAATGTGGTTGTAACATCCCAATTTTAGAGATAAAAATCATTTTATCATCCTTTTAAATGCATGGAAAGTACAAGGTTTTTTTTTTTTAAACGATTCCATGACTTATAATTCTTAATGATATAATTTTAATCTTGTTAAACATGATAATAATTATATTTGTATTTTTGACGTAACAAATTATGATATTTTTACTTTTAATTACAATATAATTCTTCCAAATCTTAATTTGATCCAATCATTTTAGATTACATCTTATTTAAAATTAATTATATTTTTCAAATTCAGATGATACTTATTTATATATTTAAACAATCACACACATAAATATTAATTTTTTTTTTAATATAATAACTATCAACTTATCAATCTGGTTATCCCTTCATGAATGCTAATAAATCCGACAACCTTTTCGATTGTCAACAATTCAGCTATCCCCTCACGAATGCTAATAAATTCAACAATCATTTTGAATGTCAACAATTCGACAATCTCCTCATGGATGCTAATAAATCCAATAAACTTTTTCAATTATCAATAATTTACATCATTATCATTTATCTTGTTCCTTCTATAACAACAATGATGACACATCAAATAACCAAAATATTAAAATTAACCATTAAAAGAATTTTAAAAATTCAAGTATAGTAAAGAACTACATGCTAGAGGGTCTTGCTCTACTTGCCTGAGATCATGCTCCCACAACCTCTCCTGAATTAACAGGTTTTCACCATATTAATTCATATCCATAAAGTCCAAGGTGTTTAAATTCTAATCTCACATAATTTTTTTATTCTCACCCAACATATCAAAAATCTCATTTAAATTCATCTTGTTATCATCAATAGTTTTATATGCATTAATTACATACAACTACACATTTATTTATGAAATTTCACAATTTCTTATTTCTTTTCCCTTGGTTGACCTCCACTTCTCCATTAACAACGCTAGTTTTTTTTTCTTTCTCATTTCACCTTATTTAAGCTATCTTTTCTTCTTGTTTTTTTTTTTTTTTTTTTGCCTTTCTCTACTATGAGTATATACTCTTAGTACATATTGCATACAATTTTTCCATCATAAAATTATACCAAACTTTCTCATTTATTACCAAGCATGGCCGACCCTTCCTCCCTGCAAATCACCACAATCCCTTCTTCAATTCCTTTTTAATTTAACATCCTCTACCCATTTTCACATGTAAACACTATATCAAATCACCCATAATATTTCCTTTTACCATGGTCAACTATTACCCTTAGCACAACACCATGATTTCTTTCAAATTTCTTCATAAGTTCACAAGTTCGTCAACTTGTAATAATTATAACAAATCTTTCAAGAATCCCGATTCATCAACAAAAACCCCCAACTAAAACTTAAAGATTTTCAACTAAAATATATTTAAATCTCATGTAAACTTGTTAAAATCAATATAGAATGCCATATTAGACAATTATTTGAGCTTTAAATGCCTTCCAAACAAATTTCAAGGATTTTCCCTTTCTTTTTCCTTACTTGATTGAATTTTCTCCTTTGATTTTCACTAGGGGTGAGCAAAAAAATTGAAAAATCGATAAAACCGAGAAAATCAGAAAACAAATAACTAAAAAATCGAACCGTGAAAAAAATCGATTAAATCAATTAGAATATTTAAAAAAACCGACTAGTTTGGTTTCAGTTTCATAAGCCTGAAACTGAAAAATTAAATCGAACCAGAATTAATAACCGAGTCAAACCGGAAAAACTGAGTCAAACCGAAACCAAAATCATTAAAAATTACAAAAAAAAAACCTAAAAAATAATATAGTTTTTTATTTTTAATATAAAATAATTGAACCAAACCAAAACCGAACTGAAACCAATCGGTTGGGTTTTGATTTTTGTTCTAAAATAACCGAAACCGGTCGGTTTGAACCTGTTTTGTTTTTTTTTTAAATTCAGTTTGGTTATTTTTTTAGATAAAAACTGAATCGAACCAAAAATAATCACCCCTAATTTTCACCCCTTTTCACTATTTCTTTCTTATTTTAATGTTTAGATGGCTTGATCTTTACAAACTCTCAATATCTCCTCTCAAATCTACACTTACCTAATGTTTTTTTTTCTAAGTTTCTCTCCACTTCTTGAGAACTTTCAAGCAAAATCACTCTCTTTTCCTCCTTCTTTGATGGTTGGCTAACACACGCAAATAATAATAATAATAATAATAATAATAATAATAATACAATGCAAGATTTAATAAAGAAAAGATAACATAAGTTATAAGAATAAAAACATGTTTTCTACGTTAAATACAAGTCCTTTACTAGTGAAACATTAGAATTTATACCTTTCACTTCACAAGAAAGTAGTTAAATTAGTTATAATTCGTAACAAAAATTAAAAAAAATATATATATATATATATAATCCCCCACCTACTAACTAAAAACAAGGAGTCAATAGCAATATTTACTCTTAACAAGCCTGTAAAGGACCTGAAATAAATAATTAACTTAATGTTACATTAATTTTCATTATGAAATAATCATGATTTCAACTTAATATTCCAATGAACTCTTTTTTTTTTTTTTAAGATCAGCCTTCTATTTTAGTCATTCATCAACTAATCAAGTAAATTCTCAATCAAGTTTTCCTAATATCTTTATATTTATCTTATTTGAATAAATTTAATAAGCTGGGCATTGTACATAGAGGCCTATTGACTAGCCCTTTTAGTCACTAATAAATCTTGCCATTATAATTGCCAATTATTTTGGCATTCCCTTTTTGATGTCAATAAATCTAGTAATTCTAATAGATAACAATCATTTTGGTCAACCTATTTGGATTCCATTTGATTCGGTGTTTCTATTCGGAAGTTAATAAATCTAGTAATCTTGACTGAATACCAATCTATCTGGTCATTCTATTTGATGTCATTCAATTATATGTTTCTATTTGGAAGCTAATAAATCTGATAATCCCAACTTGATATCAATCAATCCAACCATCCCACTTGGATGTCATTCAATCTGGTGTTCCCATTCAAAAGTCAATATATCACTTTCATAACTTAATTTTGTATCTTGGTATTTATATTTTCAATTATTATAAAAAATCTTACTTTTAAATAAATTATAGTTGATATTGATTTAAAGTGAATTTTACTAATTATCGGTGTGTTAAACACCTACATGAAGTCTATTGTTGTATAACTATCCCCGATTATTATGCAGCTCCCGCAATCTCTTATGTATCATCATGATCAAATCATTTTGAACTTAATATTCTTATAATAGGAGTCTCATTTTCAACTTTCATCCAATTCACATCTCATACTTAAAGAATTCATAATTTTTATATTCTTGTCAAATGATATGATCTTTTCACCAATTCAAGTATTTTTAGATAATTCAAAATTCCATTTACTTGCATGAATTAACCATAGCCACACACTCTTTTATTTCCTATTCCTATGCTGAAACTTTATTTTTACAAGCAAAGAGAGTATAAATTTTTCCTAAATTAACTCATCGCCCATTTTTATTTTAGTAATTTGAACTTGCTTTAACATCAATTTAATCAATTCAATTTCAATCCTCTCATCCACTCCTTGGTCGAACCCTTAGAAATAATAACATGTTATTTTCTTCATCAATCCATTCAAATAACATTTGACCCAATAATTTTCCGTGCTTATAAACAAGATTCTAGCATAACATTACAAGTTAAATCAATAAATTTCTTAAGTTCAAATTCCATAATCATACATAATATCATTCAAGCTCTCATCATTCATAGAATTACCAAAATCAAACGCAATAAAATGCATGCATATCTTGAAATAACAAAGATTCAAAAGCAATTTAAGATGGAAATCAACATTTTATCCTTCTCTTTGTTCCTTGTTCTCACTAGCCATTGTTCTCACTCTTAAGTTTCTAGAACTTCTTAAACCACTCAATTCTTTGGTAGATCGCTCAAGAACTCTATTACTCATCTTAAGTCAACTCTTCTTATGTGATTTTCTAAGGAATTATGAAGTAATTTGAAGAAGTTTCAAAAAAAATCATAACCTCTCTCTTCTTACTCAATGTTATTGGCCACCCTTAATAGAAAAGTTCTATTTATAGTTAAAATTTCATATAATTTCACTTTGACCCTACTTGTTTTTTATTTTAAATTTTGCCTGTAAAACCTCCGGGCAAAAAATCGTAAATTGACTAGTTTTAGGTAAAATAAAAAAATTCATAACTCTTGATTGGATTATCAGAAAATTCTGAAAATTTGCATGGAGCCTTCTAATATGATCCCTTATCTTGAGTTAAAATTTCAGATTTTTTAGAGAAATTCTGAAATTTGACGAAAAATCACAAGTCGACTAGTTTTACGTTATTTGACGTAATTTTTAATCTGACCATCGGATTGAGCTGAAATTTTATGAGAAATCTTAAAATATACTGAATAAAATTTGGTTAAAATTTTAAGATAAATGGAGCTCATCAGTGCTAGCAAAAAACTAAAAACCATCAAATAAAGGCAAAAATACTCATTAAGGGTAGAATAGTGATTTGCCATTGAAAAGAAAACATATAAGCTCTCCTTCTCTTTTATTAACTGCTGAATGGGCAGAAACAAAAAGATGAAAAGAAAAACAGAGCATAACGTGAGAGAAAGAGAGAAAAGTAAAGAAAAACAATAAGGAAATTGAGAGAATAACTTTATAAACTTGGAAGTTCAACCTATAAAACACTAAATCAAGTGAAGGAAGGAGGATTTGAGAAGGAGAATTCAACTAACTTTGGAAGAGAAGAGAAATTGGAAGAAAAGCAATAGGTAAGCATGAGAAGTTTGGATTTAATGTTTGATTTAGATGTTTTCCTAAGCTTATTTGATTAAGTTAGGAAGTAATTTCATGAAATTTTACCTTAGTTTCCTTTAAATCCTAGATTTTTGAATTCAGGGTTCTTATGTGAATTTGGGGGAATTAGGAGGGGAAGGAAAAATGATGAAATTGAAGTGGAATAGAATGAAAACAAGTTGAAATAACAAGTAAATGAAGAAAATTTAGGGGAGGAAAAAGAAACATCACATTTGGCCAAATGGAGGAGAAAAATGGGAGAATGAGTTTTGATTTTAATGTTTTTTTTTTAAAAAAAAACCATGTTTAATCATGATAAATAAAAATGTGAGAAAGACTAAATGAAGAGATAGAATTTAAGTTGAGAAAATAATAATAATAATTATAATTATAAGTAAATTCAAATTAAAAGAGAAATAAACTAGTTAAAAGAAAATATGAAGACAAGTGTCTAGATTGTGTTTGAATATAGTATTTCGATAAAATAAATAATATGATGTGAGGGTATAAAGAATAGAAGAATTATTTGATGGAGGAATTATGAACAAAGAGTAAGCAAAGAAGTAGCTTGAGTTAAATATAAGGTTGTATGTAAAATAATGATGTTATATTTAAGAATGAATTTTTATTAAAACAAATTACAAATAAAAATATTATGTGCTTTGTGTTTCGACACATAAGAAAAATATTGATGGACTAATGATATAATGACACTTGATTGATTCAGGAGTTGTGTCTGGAGCTGGTTATCAGACAGGAGAAGCTGGGTCATCCCGAGCAGAAGGTAGGTGATTCGTCACCTTATTTTGTAATTTTTAGTTTTCCTAATTATCTATGTTACTTATTTATTTGATATTAAACGAATGGAGCAAATGAATAATTTGAGTTATGATTATGTGAATTATCGGTAAATTATGTGAAATTACCGGTTTTATTGGTTAACAAAGAGGTTAATTGGATATGGGGTAATTCGTATGGAATTACCGGATTGTTTGGCTAATAAAAGAGATTAGCCGGATGCTGGGTAATTCGAATGGAATTACCGGATTGATTGGCTAACAAAAGAGATTAGCCGGATACTGGGTAATTCATATGGAATTACCGGATTGAATTTGCTAACCAAAATGGGTTAATCGGATTTTTGGGTAATTAAGAGAATTACCGGGTTTATTGGTTAACAAAGAGATTAACCGGATAAGGAGTAATTCATATGGAATTACCGGATTGATTGACTAACAAAAAAGGTTAGCCGGATGATGGGTAATTCGAATGGAATTACTGGATCTATAGGTAACCGAGGAAGGAAAACTAAATTTCTGAAGAATTATATGTAAGTGTTAGATTTATTTGGTAATTAAGATGAGCTAGCTGGATTTTTAAGTTTTGAAAAGATTATGTAAATTATGGGATTAAGTTAGATTGAAGTAGAAGTATTAAATTTCAAAGGTTAAAAGTAATTAATTAATATTAGACTAATATAGTGAGTAAGTTAATTAATATGGTTATTGTTGAAACAGGTACACCACGAGGTGATGCAGATCATTGGATATAAGAATTCTCTTGTTTATGAATTACCATTTTGGAATGTAATATTCATGTCTTTACTTTCAGTGTAAATCCTTTTGTGTTGCAAAAATCAAGTAGAAAGTGTAATATGTAGTGGATGTATTATATATATGTATAGTTGTTAGTATGACCAACTCATTTTCAAAATGATAAGATAAGATTTATTATAAATATAATATGACTCTTAATCTTAATGTTGTATTTATATAGTTTAAAGGCATATATGTGGTTAGTTAGTATTTATTACGTTTGTGATGAATTTGTTTATCTTTTGAGTTGTTTTGGTAGTACATTTATGTTGATTTACTAATTGATATTATGAGACTTCAATATATTGATAAGTATAAGTATTGAGTTATTGTTTGATGAATGGAATGTGATCCAGGATGATTGGATCAAGATGGAAGTCGTAATGACATATAATAAAAGTGTTGTCGATAACTTGGTACCAACAAAAATAGAGGAAACTCTGCTGAAATTTTTTTAAAAAAATCCCATAAATTTAGACATATTACCCAATACTTGACATTGGTAAAGAAATATTTGGAGATTTCATGACATTATGATTTGAGGATGTTATATTGCCCCTTCTTAATCTTTCCTTTCTATAATTTAATACCTTTTTTTCATTTAATTTCCTTTACTTTAAAAATGTATCTCATTCCTTATTATTTAAAATTTTCTGGTATTCATTTAACCCTAGAAATTTATTTATTTTATTTATTTTATCCAGGGGTTTACATATTTTACTCGTGATGTTATGGTCGATGGTAGGGTGATGCTAGTAGATTTAATTTTATTGGAATTGCTAGACTTTGATATAATATTGAGAATGAAATGGCTAGTTCAATATTATGTTTCTTTAGATTGTTGGCATAAAACAATGACATTTGGGATTTTAAAATAACAAGAGCTTTCTTTTCAAGGTGATGGACTTATATCTCATCCTAACATGATTTCAGTGATCACTAGACAAATATTATGAAAAGAATTTCAATGTTATTTAGCTTATGTACAAGATGTTAGAAAAAAATAATCCCCAAGATGGATCAAGTTTCTATAGTCATAAAGTTATTTGATATATTTCCTAATGATTTGTTTGGATTACCATCTGATAAAGAGATTGAATTTTATATTGACTTAGTTCTCAGCATTGAACCTATATATATGACATTGTATAGAATGACACCAATAAAATTAAAGGAGTTGAAGGATCAATTGCGAGATTTAATTGACAAGAATTTTATTCATCTTAGTGTTTCTATATGAGGTTCACTAGTGTTATTTGTGAAGAAAAATGATGGTTTTTTTATGACATTGCATTAATTATAGATAGTTGAATGAGGTGACCATTCATAACAAATACCATCTCCCTCCTATTAATGATTTTTTTTATCATTTACAAGAAGCTCAATATTTTTACAATATTGATCTCAAGTCAGGGTATCATCAGTTGAAGATTTGAAAAGAAGATATATTAAAGACTACTTTCAGAACATGATATGAGCATTATGAATTCTAGTAATATCTTTTGACTTTACAATGAACCTATAACTTTCATGGATCTAATGAACATGGTGTTTAAGTCAATTTTAGATAAGTTTGTGATTGTATTTATTGTCGATATTATCATATATTTCAAAAGTAAGGAAGAACATGAACAACATTTGAAGTTGGTGCTTCAAACATTACGGGACCATATATTGTATGGTAAGTTCTCTAAGAGTGAGTTTTAGTTAAATAGTGTGGCATTTCTCGAACATGTAGTGTCATAACGGTGTGGAAGTTGATCCTCAAAAGGTAGAGGTGATGAAACAATGGCCTAGACTAATAACAGACAGTTACATAAACTTATAGTTTATTGAGTTTAACTGGTTATTATAGAAAATTTATTAAAGGTTTTTCTCAAATTATCATACCATTAACTCCTTTAACTTAGAAGAATATCAAATTTCAATGGTCTAAGGTTTATGAGTAGAGCTTTTATAATTAAAGCATCGTTTTAAGTTGTGTTCTGACACAATATAACAAGCTTATTATTTATGCATCTTGTCAATTATCCTACCCATGATTTAGAGGTGATAACTGTTATTTTTCTCTTAAAATATAGAGGCTTTATTTATATGGTGAGACTTGTTAAACTTTTATCGATTATAAGAGCTTGAAATATATTTTCTAGTAAAGTGATTTTAACCTAAGGCAAAAGCGATGGATGGAATTGCTTAAAGATTACGATTGCACTAATCAATATCATCCAAGTAAGGCTAATGTTGTTATTGATGCCTTAAGTAGAAACTCGTCAAGGAGTTTCGCTCACATAAATAAATTTAGAATACATTTGATTATAAAGGTACATTATTTAGTGGATGAAACAATACTGATAGAAATGGATGATTTTTAGTGTTGTTTGCTCATTTTCAAGTTAAACATGTTTTAATAGATAAAATTAAAGCTACTCGAGAGAAAGATGATCAATTATGCAAGATCAGAGAAAAAAGTTATCAAATCTTAAAATTTTATGATAGTTGATGATGATGTCTTAAGAAATGGTTTAGACTTTGTGTACCTGTTGTTGGTGAACACTAGAAATCTCCTAGATTATTGCAAACTTTATTTATTCTAAAATGAAAAGTGAAAAATGATAACAATAGATTTTATGATGGGGTTGCTTGAAACTCCAAAATGATATGAAGTCATACAGATCATTGTTGATAGATTGACTAAGTTTGCTCATTTTCTACATGTGAATATGACATATGGGTTTGCTAAACTTGTTATATTTTATATTGATGAGATAGTTTATTTTCATGGATTATAGTTTTCATTATATTTTATAAAAGGTCCTCGATTTACTTCTCATTTTTTAGAGAAATTTCAAGATGCTATGGTCCTTTAGTTAATTTTAGTACAACATCTCATCCTTAAATAGATGGTCAGTTATAGTAAATTATTCAGAAGTTAGAGGATATGTTAAGAACATGTGTTAATGACTTTGGTATTAGTTAGAGAAAATATCTATCATTGGTTGAATTTGCTTGTAATAATAGTTATCAAGCTAGTATTGAAATGGCTCTCTATAAAGCTTTTTATGATTATACATGTCTCTCTTTTTTTAATTTGTTAGCTTGAAGTTGGTGGAAAGAAATTATTGAATTCGGAGTTGGTGCAAATAACTTCAAAAAATATCATATTATTAGATATAAATTTTAAATTGCACATAATAAACAAAAAAAAAATGTTGATTAGAGATGACATAACTTGGATTTTTTGGTTGGAGATAATGTATTTCTAAAGATTTTTCATACCAAAGTTGTGTTTCAGCTTGGAAAAAAAAAAAAGAAACTCAATTCTTGATATATTAGATCATTTGAGATTTTAAAAAGAGTTAGACTAGTTATCTATCTATTAGCCTTTCCTCCTAGCTTTTTTTAATGTTCATCTTATATTCTATGTTTATATGCTTTGAAAATATCTTATTGATCCATCTCATCCAAGGTTGTCAAAAACACATTTTTAACACTGCACGGAAAATACAAAATAAACTCGGATTGTATAAATGGATCGTAAAATCATAAGAAAATTTGAAATTTTTACAGAAAAAATTCTTAATAAATTGTGTTCTAATACAAGCTGAAATCATTCCTAATATCTTTGTATTTCACACATCAGGGAGAAATGTGTGCAAAAAATGAGATATTTTTAAGAAAATTTCCAAGCCCATTAACCGACCTTTCAAACAAACCACTGTAACAAATTTCCCTTCACTAGAAAAGAGGATTGTCTTGCTTTCTTAATAGTCACTAAGAGATTAGAAGAAGAAAAAAGATATGGCTTTTACTCTTCACCACTATTAACTCCTTTTCTCACATTTTTTCCATCAAAACACAACCTTCTCTTTTCAATCTTACCAGAAGCTCACCATAGAATCACAAAGATTGCCGATAACTCATTGCTCCATAAACCAGAATAATAACAAAACTCTCAAAACATGTAAATACTATAAAACCCAGTTCGACCCTTCCCTTAACCACCCTCGAGCTTATCGCTTCCACACTGCTCATTTTGGAGGTATCCTTTTGTTCAATTTCTCTTATTCTTTGATGAGGTTTTTTCATTACGAGATGTTTTGATTTTGATTAGATTATTGCCTCAAGATAAAATTTTGATTTTCAATTCATTATAAAGGTTTTCAACATCAAAGAGTAATTTTTGCTTGCCACTTTCTAAACAAGTTCAAAATCGAAGCGCACTCATTCTTCCTATTCATTTTCTCAAACCAAAGAACTACTCTTAATCTCTTTCCCGTGCATAAAGCCATCAAGAAAAAGCTTATAATTCTCAATTATAGGCCTACAGGCTACATTCATCATAACTTACAAATATATATAATATGTGTAGTGTTTATATGCAAGAATATACACAAAAATTGCAGCACAACATAACTACATAACCTAACAATGAAAAAAACCTCAAAGTTGCAGATCACAGATCACTTACCAGTAGGTTGCAATTTGCAGATATAATTCTTTTCCACCCATATTGATTGATTTGCTTCCAGAAGTACAAGACAATGGAGATTTAGATTTTGAAGAATAGTTAAAAAAAACAGAGAAATGATTGAACTCTGAATATGAAAGAGAGGCAGATCGCAGAGATGGTTTGTTACTTTGTTTTGAATTTGAAAGTTTGGATTTTGGAACGCTGGAACTGGAGGCACTTTGAGAAAATAAAGCAAGCAGTCAGACACTTTGAGAAAGAGAATGTTTTTTACCTTTTGGTGGAGCCGTGCAGTTACTGCACAGTATATAATATATTCCTTATAAACTCGTGAAACCGGATTTAAAATCGTGATTTTACACGATTTCAACCGGTTTCACGATTTTAATATGATTTTGATACGATTTTGTTATTTCTCAAGTTTTTAAGCCAATTTAACATGATAACATATATTGACTCATAAAATCGTACGATTTTACGAGTTAAATCGTGATTTTTACAACCATGATCCCATGTATTAGAAGACTAGACAAGTAAACTTCGAGATGATATGTCCTACGAAGTTCAACATGAAAGGATCATAAACCATCAAGTGCAAAAACTTTATTATAAGGAGATTGCATCAGTGAAAGTAATTTAAAAGGTCATTCTAATAAAGAAGCAACTTGGGAGTTAGAGAAGGATATGTTTCAAAAATATCCATAATTATTTGAAAAGTTCTGGAAAGTGGATAGATTAAATTTGAGGATTGAATTTCTTTAACCAAAAGAGAATGTGAGGCCCATAAATTTATTGTAATTGTTGGCCTATGAGTTAAGCTATTTATTAGTCCACTAGTTGGCCAAAAAAGTGTGTGTGTCTATTTAATGGCTTTTCTTTCCTGATTTTCTTTCACTGAGAACATCCATTTTTTTATGTTTTGTTGGAAAATATTTCTCTTTAAACCCTGAACAACCAATCATCTATATAATCTTTATCTTTTGAGTAAGTCTTCTTTGTATTTTTCCTAATTGTTGTATGGTATAGCTGTATGAGTTTTTTCTAAACATAAACTTATTGAAAATTTTAGGGTTTATATAAGATTAGTTGATATGCTATGGGTTTGTTTGAATTAATTTATATGTGGGTAGTAATATGTGCATTTAAATATGAATTGAATTGAAGTAAAGAAGGGATAAATTGGTGTGTAACTTTGATTAATTGATATATTTTGCTTTAATTTGAGTAAATACCTTAAGGAATTTGAATATTAGAAAGAGAATAGGGAGATATAAAAAGAATTGTGTAGAAAAATCAATATTGATGTTGGAAAATATGCGTTAAAGTTGAAGATGATAAAAGTTTAATTTGGTCATTGATTTGTGAAAATTATATTTCAATCTCTTATCATAAATAACAGGTTTTAATAAAATAATTGAGATTTATTGGTGGTTTATTATAAAGTTTTATTATTTCTTTTTGAATCGGGAATTAATTCTATTTTGAGACAAATATATTAATGTATTTTGGAAGCCCTACATACTGCTCATATGTGACTGGTGGGTGTTAATGCTCATCTCGGTTTTTTTTTTTTTATCATTGTAATAAATTATGAGTAAATAATATTGAATATGCCAATGAGATTAATAATAATATATGTATGATAATGAATGTAAATAATATTATATTTGAATGATTAGTTTGATTATCTATTTTTTATTTGAATTGTATGATACTCAAATATTAGTCTAAAATGCATTATAGATTTATACAAGTCAGAATATCTACGCTAACATGACAATGTTAGTCTATATACTCATAGTTGAATTTAATTACCTAACTAGTTTTAATGACACCAGCCTGTGTTAAAGGTCATCACACAAATATATTAGTATACTTTCCTAGCAAGGGTGGTTCTTTTGCTAGGACACGTGGCACAAACATGTTTTCTTCTTCTTTTTATTTTTATATTTAATTTTATAAATTGTAGCACTTTAAAAAAGTAACATATCTTGGATTATGCTTATATATGTTCTTGGTATGCTTAATTACACCTATATCATGAATGAACCTAGTGGATTTATCATATTATAACTTAATTTTTTTATTTATATATTTGATACTATTTATTTAATGAGCAGTGGAAAACTCATAAATTTATTATTTCAATCTTTTCAAGTATACAGTGTGTTAGCTAAACAAGTATCATTTAACTTGTTTATACTTTAAGGTGGTATGTGTAATACTTCTTCATTTGAGATTTTTTATTTTTGATACTCATTTTGTAAATATGATATATGATGTTGTGTATAGCTTGAATTCCACAGTTACAATAGTTTCTAGGTTATTTTTTTTGGGTTATGTATGCAAGTGTATATTTATATATATGATCTAGTAATAGAGAGTGATGATTTATTTTTATATCATTGCTTTAATTTTTTTTTAATTCTAATAGAATTATGTTAAGGCATAAGCATTAGCATAGATAAGGCGGTGCTAGGAGTGCCTTTATCTGTGTCTGATTATGTACTTAAATTTGGGTTATGACACAAAAATTACTTATTAGTTTTTTATAAGTCAAAATAGTTTAAAAGTAAATTTTTGAATTAAAAAATCCTAGTTTGATTTTTCAAACACCTTTTTAGTAGTAGCAAATTAGGTAAGCAAATGATGCATTATTTATTTTTTCTTGGAAAAAAATGGATAATCCACCCTATTTTCCAAATAAAAAAAAGTTAGTTGCGCTGGCCAACCAAGCCTAAACACCTAATTGGGTTCATTATGTATTTTTTTATATTAAATTTCAAGAAAATAAATAACTTTAAAATATTATTTTTTTAAAAATAAGATTATAGTTTTTTTTATAAAACTATCATATGTTTTTTATAACTCTTTGTAATTTGTATTTGTTTTTCTTGTTAAATTATTTTTTGGTTTCTTTATGATTTTTTTAATTATAGCATAATTAGATAAAAAAAATAAACAATTTATAGTAGATTCTTCTTATATTTTCTTAATACATCTGTGACATAATAATAAAAACATTTTTTCATTAAGATTTGATTCTATGATTCTTATAATTTTTTCCTTAAAAAAATAAATATTATGATAAAAAAATTGTCAAAAAATTGCATAAATAGAAAAAAGACTTTTTAATTAAAAAATAATTTTTTTATTTCATATCGTTCATAATATTTTTCATATTTATTTTTATTACCGTTAGTTTTTATTAAATGAAGTATATTATAAAAAAATTATATTTTTTTGTTAAGAAAAATAGATTAATAAAAAAATTATACTAGGAAATCATTTTGTTTATATAGAATTTAAATTATTAATTTTTTATAAAAAAAATTATTAACATAAAATTAAATAAAAAAATTTAATAATTACTCAAATATGATAATAAATATCTTGATTTGTATTTATTATTAAAAAAATTTATTTAATTTTTAATTAATATAAACATCTCTTTTTAATATTTATTTATATATATAATTTCTAATTTACTCAATTAAACATTATCGTCAAGATTTTATTCACAATAAAAAAAAAATTACGAGTTAAAAATATGTTGTCAATAGCCGCACTTTTTTTCCTTTTTCTTTTTTCTTTTTTGGTTAAAATATATATTTTAAGCCGCCCGCAGGAGAGGAAGTGTAAATTGGCTGTTTGTTAAACCAAGAGAAAAAAAAGTGAAAACAAAAAGATGGCTAGCTAGCTGGATCCCGTATCAAGGGAGCAAATTTCGGTGCTCTATATTGAAAAACTCTGCTTGAAACCCACCACGCTGCTTCTCCTGGTGGCGTTGGTGGTGGTGCCGGTGGCGCCCTCTTTCAACGTTGTTGGTGGCGGTGGTGCTGCTACACATGGCTGTTATGAACCTTGGCTAAGGCTGAAGCCTAACAATGGCAAAGTAATCAAAACATGGTCTTTGTTGCTAATCTTGGGTTTGGAAACTGCGAAGTTTTGATTTTTATGTAATTTGATCTTGGTTTGATGAGGACCCATTTCTGGCCTACATGTATAACGTTGGTTGGTTTTGAGGAAATGTTTGTCTTTTTGGATCTGAAAGTTGCCATTTTGCGTTTATTTTCCGTGGGATTCTTTCACTAGACATTGTGATGTGTGTGTTTTGGTGAAAACTGAGAGGTTTTGGATGAAGGGTTGATGCAATTTA
>Ga0325414_1004052_pt1 | contig 15305 bp, 14 predicted proteins | sample PopdelMetagenome_8_FD_206183 | JGI IMG/M metagenome (GOLD analysis project Ga0325414, IMG submission 206183) | Populus deltoides microbial communities from Bellville, Georgia, United States - Leaf-PdKOR-R3 | ecosystem: Host-associated > Plants > Phyllosphere > Phylloplane/Leaf | place: USA...
ATAAATCTGACTTTATAAATGCCTATTTAGCCTTTGAACAATATGTCGACATACAATTCAACAAAAAGATCAAGGTTTTTCACTCAGATGGAGGACGAGAGTTTATAAACTCCAAATTATCATCACACTTTCTCTCTGCCGGAATAATATATCAGGTATCATGTCCATACACTCCAGAACAAACAAGTACGGTTGAACGGAGACACAGGATAATACGAGAACTCAGAATGACCATGTTATTTCATAGTGGTGCTCCACTATTTCTATGGGTAGAAGCTTTTCCACTGCTGTCTACCTTATAAATCGTTTACCCACATCTGCTTTTAATTATGAAACACCATATTTTACACTTCATGAAAACCATCCTGATTACACTTCCCTCACATGAGATACACGAAAAAACAAGTTTGATCCAAAAACAGTCCTTTGCATATTTGTAGGTTATAATGATAAACATAAAGGATACAAGTGCTTTCACCCATCAAGCAGAAATTTTTTTATATCTCGCCATGTAGTTTTTGATGAACTTTTTTTTCCTTTTAAAACCATACAGAAACAAAGCATGGAACCACCTACATCTAATGTTATAAACATTTTTGACTCATGGTTACCACAAATTCACACCACACGTACTGCTGAACCAGATTCACAGGCATTAACACCATCAACTATTATTTCTCTACCTCACATACAATCACTCACATTTGTCTCTAGCAGTGTAACAGGTTCCTTCTAAGACACGGCTGGACAACAACAAATTCAACCTGCACCTGCGCTGGACATGGCACAACCCAGTATACAAGAAACACCACAAGTCTAAATTGCAGATTATGTTTTATCTCATAAGCAGGAAGACGTGTCTGACCAAACCTTCAACAATCCTCTATCAGACATACAAGTCAATCCACCAAGCATCCAGACATGGCACAACCCAGCATCTCATATGATCACATGATCTCAACAAGCCAACCCAACATCTCTAATGATCACTCGATCAAAAATAGGAATTATCAAACCCAATCCCAAATATGCCTTGATTTCCTCTATATTCTCAGCTAGTATTCCTCGTGAACCACATAACACATGAGCTGCTCTATCTTACCCTGGCTGGAAAGTAGCAATGGATGAAGAACTCGAAGCCTTGCATAAAAATCAGACTTGAAAGCTTGTTCCATGCACCTCAGATATGTATGTAATTGGTTCAAAATGGGTATTCAAACCAAAACTCAATCCCGATAGTTCATTAGATTGCCTTAAAGCTCGAGTAGTGGCAAAAGGGTATCATCAAGTGGATGGTGTGGACTACACTGAAACCTTCTCTCCAGTCATCGAACCAGGAACAATACGAATGGTCATCACCATAGCTCTTGTTAAAAAATGGCCCATGCATCAACTTGACATAAAAAATGCATTCCTTCATGGTTTGATTTTAGAAAACATATACATGGAACAACCTCCAGGAATGGCTGATCTTGTATATTCAAAACATGTGTGCAAGCTTCACAAAGCACTCTATGGTCTCAAACAAGTACCTCGTGCTTGGTTTGATCGGTTTAGTATTTTTCTTCTTAAATATGGTTTCTTTTGTAGCCTAGCCGACCTTTCCCTGTTTATCTTTCACTCTAACCTTGGCACACTAATTCTTCTTCTTTATGTAGATGATATCTTGTTGACTGGTTCCTCCACAACGTTAGTGTCCTTCTTCATTCAGCTTTTGAGCATAAAATTCACGATGAAAGACTTGGGCCACATTCATCATTTTCTTGACATTGAAATATCAGAAACATCGGCTGGACTACACTTGTCCCAATCTCACTATGCTCTCACCATCCTGGAACAAGCCAACAAGGTCGACTGCAAGCCTATGAGCACGCCCCTTGAAGCTAAAACCAAGACCTCATCAAACAAAGTCCTGTTTGAAGATCCAAGTTATTACATAGGACTAGTTGGAGCTTTACAGTACCTAACCCTCACAAGACCAAATCTCTCATTCAGTGTGAATTATGCTTCACAATTTATGCATGCTCCCACAACTATGCATCTAAAATTGGTCCAGAGGATCTTAAGATATATCAAAGGCACAATTGACTTAAGTTTGTATTTTACTATCAATACAACACTTAATCTCTGTGCTTTCTTTGACACAGATTGGGCGGGGTGCCCCACCACAAGACGCTCCACCACAGGATACTGTATATTTCTAGGAGGAAATCTCATCTCATAGTGTGCAAAAAAACAACCTACAATCTCTCGATCAAGCACCGAAGCGGAATATCGAGCAATGACAAATACAACATCAAAACTCATATAGATGTCATTTATCCTTAAAGATCTCCGGATTCCACTAGCATCTACACCAACTCTTTACTGCGATAACATAAGTGCTCTTCACATGATAATAAATCTAGTGTTTCATGCTCGCAGCAAACACATCAAGTTGGATTATCATTTTGTGCGCGAATGAGTTGCACTTGGACACCTCATAACTCAACATATCTCCACTACAGAGCAAGTAGCAGACCTCTTCACCAAACCAATGTCCAAAGCAGCACTCAGTCATTTTCGAACCAATCTCTGCCTCCGACCCCGGAACAATTTGAGGGAGGGTATTGGCACAACCCAATATGCTGTAACCTCCCACAATTCATGCTATAGTAGTGGAGAGATGTTAAAGGATGATTGGTGTATCAATGGCAACAACCCAGCATGCTATGGTAGTTCAACCAGCTAAGAAAATTTCAACGAATTGATTGAGCAAATCTTGGATTCAAAACAAGGACAGAGCATATCCTGGCAGAGCATATCTTGAAATATCAATACAGCTTTAATGTAATTACCATTCTTGGAAACCTTAGACTCATCTTGGCAGAGCATATCTTAGAGATTTAATATCTTTACCTCTACTTGTTTGTGTTTAAATAGAGGACGTGGTCCTCAGTATTTTGTATTGCAAAAAACAAAAGTAAATAATAATTACTTTTTTAGCTATGTTCACATTTAAAGGAGCTTGACTTGCTCATCCCATTCTTCCTCCTAATCTTCTTTTCTTCTTCTCCTGCTACGATGTATATCTTTAAAACTTAGCAAATTTCTCATTAATTTGGTAGAGAACAAAAGATTATCTATTATAAATCTTGTTCTCCCTGGAAGCATCATGTTGGCTTTTCTAGAGCTTCAATTAAATCTATTGAACCTGATATTGTATTCATTTTTTCTTTCATCATTCTCGCATTTGAAAAATATTGTTTATGTTTAAGAATGATGTGTGTCATTGTACTATTTGTTAAACATATATCTTCACCTCTGATATTAAACTCATTTACAGTATGATGCAAGTCCATGTTTTCATCATGAAAAGGAATAAATATATCGTAATCTCATAAGAAGACATAATTTTTAAAGTTGCATATGACAATTATTATAACACAATTCTTTGCATTAAATAAGATAACAAGAAAGGAACAAACCAAAATATATTGAAATATAATAGGATAAAAGAAACTCACCCAAAAGATTAACAAAATTTTAAAGTTTGACAGTCTTATATTTAACTAACTAATTATTATCAATATTAGAAATATCAACTTTCTTACTAGTTTGCTAAAAAAATGACAACATCAAGGTGTGCCATATCCAAAGCATCAAAATAAATATCATTATTATCGTGATATTGGTGAGGAAAATTTTTTTATATATCCTTCTCCTTTTCTTTCAATGAGATGATATAAATCAATAAGATGTTTGACTATATGACAAGCATGTGACCAATGTCTAGTCATTCCAAACCTATAACAAATATTTTCTATCTCTTGGTATCTCTGTTATGCATATTTTCCTCTTTTTTTTATTTCTCCTTATTCTATGAAGGCTTATTAGAATTGTACCATTATAATTGCAAATATTAATCAATCTTTGCCTATGGTAATGTCCACGACCACGACCACGACCACGACCATAACCATAATTATTATTATATCTCGTAGCTTTCACTTCAGGGAATGAACTAGAACTAGTCGGTTGTTATTTGTGATTTTTCATCAAAAGCTCGTTATTTTATTCAACCATAAAGAGACATGAAATCAGTTTAGAGTATTTCTTAAAACCTCGTTCTCTATACTGCTGTTGCAGGAGTACATTCGCGGAATGAAAAGTAGAGAATATTTTTTTTTCCTAATATATCTCCTTCGGTGATATTATCTCCACATAATTTAATTCAGAATTGATGTTAAACATTGCAAAATTATATTCACTTGCCAATTCAAAATCCTGCAATCGTAAATTTATCCAATCATAACAAGCTTTTGGGAGAATAATTGTCCTTCAATGGTCGATTCTTTCTTTTAAGTTTTGCCAAAGAACAAGGAGATATTTGATTGCAAGATACTCAATTTTCAACTCATTTTTTCTATGGTCTTTGCCCTTTTTTTTTATTAGATGCTTCATTTTCATGTTTAATGATGCCTCCAAAACCCATGACATCTAGATGAATTTCAGCATCAAGAACCCATGATAAATAATTCTTACCTATAATATCAAGTTCCACTAGATCAATTTTGACAAGATTTGTCATGGTTACTTTATTAAAAATATCAAAATTATTAAAAATTTGGTTTAAACATTATAATGAAAATTGAACAATCATTTGGTCAAATATTGAATAAGTTTGTTACGAATTTAAGAAAAAATATGATTCACTTAAATAACTAGAAGTATTTGAAAAAAAAAATTAAATAGATAAACATACCTTCAACTTAAAAATTCATCTCCTTCAAAACAGAAGTAAGAAGTATCCATGCCAATAATGTTTATAAAACTATATATTTAGAATATTTAGAAGCAGATAATATACTTAGTAAAGAGAAAATGAAATAAATAAGAATAATAAAAATTATAGGAACAAAAAAATATTTTTATTTTATATAATTTTGTAAATGTAAGTAATTTTACTGCAACATCATCTTAATAATATTCCTATTTATAATCTAATGTAGATTAATACTTGTACATCTAAATGTTATAAAAAGATATAAAATTCAAATAAACTTAGAAATAAAAATAAAAATAAAAATAAAAAGATAAAAGAAGATAAATAAACATACACATATATAATTTCATAACAATTCCTCGTATTATTATGTTAAATTTGAATCAAGAATATAAAAATGAAAACTAAAAGCTTAGTGGGGGCGAGTATGCCCATGTATCTACTCGCGAAAACTGGTTGCAGTTTGCACAATCATCCTTCTTTCCATTGGTGCAAAGCTGACGCATAAACCACTTCATTCCCCCCACATGGCAACTCCAACGAATTCCACGTGTCAATTACAAAAAAGTCTGACAAAAAATTAACGGTGAAGTCAAAAAGTACAATCCACAAAAGAAGCCAAAAGACTTTTTCATCTTCCCTTCTTTCTGTGCCCTACCTAATTCGCTCCAAGGCAATCATCTCTCTTAAATCCAACCTTAAAATAAAACATTTAACAAAAATTAGCGTCTAGAGAGAGAAACCATGACTGACAACTAAGAAAAATGTGGTCCTAAAGATACCTCCAAAACCCTAGCTTTCTTTAATTTTCTCTTCCTTTGCACTTTATGTGCTCATTTTACCAACATTTCGGTTTGTAAATTTGAGATCAGCTCTAAAAAAGTGAAATTCTATTGCTTTTTTCGTTGGTTTGGTAAGTGATCACCAGTTATCAAAACCCTTTTCTTGTTTATTGATTTTAAACCCAATTTTCCCTCAAAATCTCACAATTCATTCACTGTTGTGTCAGAGTAGACAACTTTACTGAAACCCTTTCCTCTTTTATGGTTTTTGAATCAAATTTTAGTCTCAGAATCTCGCGTTTCATTCAGTTTTGTGTTAAAATAGTGCACTTTGGTCTAATTTATTGTTGAATTGTACTCAATTTTGCAGGTAAAGCTGTTGGTTTTGTAGAATTTGACTGATTAAATTTTGGGAGGTTGTGTGAGAATTTCGTCACTTCTGATGTTTTGTTTCCAATCATTTTATCAAAAACCCAATTTGATTTTTTCTCTTAGACCCCCTTTCTCGTATTCTATTCCGTATATTTTTCTTCCCTCTGATGTTGTTTTCTTCATATGTTGCTTTAATTGCAATAAATTTCGCCTAAAAATTTGATCTGTTTTCTTATTTACCGTCCCTGTTTGAGCTTGGTCTTGTCAAATTAAGTTCAATTGTCACCGCTTTTGGAGAGCTAGTGTTGGATTTGTAAAAGATTGGTGGGCTGTTAGCGTGGAGGTGAAAAGTGAGGAACTTGATATAAATGGCTAATAGGTATAGGCTGGCTTCTATCGAGGATTTTCCATCACATTTGATTTTTGAAATTCTGACAATCGGTAGGCTTAGTGCTGCTGACCTCGTGTGCTTAGAGTTGACTTCTAGGACATTTGGAGCGAGTCATGGGCTGTACCCTCAAAAATTCAGGTCGTTGGTGGATTTTGCAGCACATCAGTTATGTGTGTCGCATAGAGTGTATGGCGGGATGGGGTGGAATGCTCAGAAAGAGTTGTTTGATCGTTGTGGAGGAAATTGGAAGCGGGTTTTGAGGTTCTTGCAGGCTGTGGAGGAATCATCAGGCATGGTCAAGACCTCAGCATGCAATGTATGCTCTCTTTTCATATACTTGCCTTTACATTTCAAATAAAAGAAAGAAGAACTACACATGTGCAGAAGTAATTGTATTGTTTTCACATGCACTCAACATTTTTTTGCAGTTGTGTCAATTGTTTTTTCCTGTGCGCAGTTCTTCTCTAACCGCCCCCCCCCAAGTTTATCACATTAAGGCTTTGTTGCTGTTATTCTCCTCATGGATCATCATACATAAATGTGTGTATCATGGCTTGGAACATTTCTGCTGGCTTTCTCATTATGAAATAAGATAAGGAAAAACCAATATTAGAGAGGGATCTAAAGTTCTAATGATCATTATTGTTTGCTATTGTATTCGATAATGTGGGAGTAGGTACCTAACATCAATTGGCATACGTCACAAGAATTGTCAGGTTCATAGAAAGTAAATATTAGGAAAATTATTTAATTTCCCCTTTTCTTAACAAAAGGAAATTACAGTTGATTTTTAAGAAGGAAGGCCTTTAATTTCACGTGGTATTACCTATGTGGTTTTTGCCCAACCTCGCCCACTTTTTCTCTGTCTTTCTTTTCTTTATAGTATTTAGGCTGATGCTTCCAGAATAGTTATTAACGTTTATTATCTTTGGCTTAAATCAACAGATGCAGGTTACCACTGGAAGATATCACACGTTGCTGATCAGAGATTCATCTGTATATTCTTGTGGTTCCAGTTTGTGTGGTGTTCTTGGACATGGTGCTGAAACAACACAATGTGTAGCATTCACACGGATTAGATTCCCATCTTTGGCTAACGTGGTCCAAGTCTCAGCCTCCCATAATCATGCTGCTTTTGTTTTGCAGTCCGGAGAGGTTTGTAACCATTCATATTTCATCAGTCATCTGTTTTGCTCTGAACTAATTGCTAGATTGAACAGGCTTAAGGGTAAACCTTTAGGGGGCCACTGTGGTCATGATAAAATTAAGATAATAATATTGAACAAATTGCTTCATGGTTAGGCTCTTAGATTTTGGTGGTTTCTTGTGTGAATGATGTTTGACCCAGCAACGATGGTAAACACCAAGTGTGATTTGCACTGGTATTGTTTTAGGGATGCTATTGTTACATAGAATTGGATACCTAGAAGAAAGTTGTGTTGGTGCAAGTAATCTAGAACACTGCCTTTTCTCATTTTCATATTCCATTTTGTAATATTTTATTCTTTTGCCCATGTCTGATGCCTTGGTATGGGCACTCAGGAACTTTTTGTTTAGAGAAGTTAGGAGTTCAAGATTTCCAGTCACAAAATGGTACTGATACTGTTTGGCATAGTAATGATGAATATGCTATATAATTGTGGTAACCGTGGACTTGTATTGCTTTTGTGTTGCCTAGAAGCCTCAACTCTGTGGCATTTATCTCCTTCTGTTTTCAAATGATGCCTCTGATTCACTAATGATGTAGATGTTTTTTATGCATGACAAGCATAATATATCAATGAATTTTCAGAAACTGTATTCTTACTGGCAGTTGACATAAATGGTATTATAATCATGTGTTTGGTTTTGAGAAGTGGTTGTCATATCCCTCAGATGATGCTAATCAATGATGCAGGTTTTCACTTGTGGTGATAATTCATCATTTTGCTGCGGTCACAAAGATACAAATCGCCCCATATTTAGGCCCAGGCTTGTTGAGGCACTAAAGGCAGTTTCATGCAAGCAGGTAACATTCATTTCACTATACTATATTCTAATTGATGTTGTTTCTTAAGAGTGTTCATACCTTGTTTAATGGGTTCCTAAGCAACAGGCATGTATTTTAGTTGGTGTTGCATGTTCAAAGTAATATGAGTGAGGGGACATATGCACATGATAATTCATATTCACATTCAAGTGCTATTGTTTCTTAACAATACTTACCTTATTTTGCTTGGTTTTTTCATTTTCTGCAATATCCAACCATTAAATTGAGGTTGAATACCAAATGCTTGTGTTTGATTTAGAGCCAGTTGCCTGTGAAGTATCAAGCTTTTTGTCAAGCTGCCTGGATAATGCATTGTGCCATGCCATCAATGCCAAGTTAATTTTCTGATATGTCAAGTCACCATTTAATTTTTTAAGGGCAGCATCTATGAGTATATTTTGAAAGAAGATCCGGACCCCCTAGCATCAGTGACTTTTTTTGCTGAATCACATGTTAGTTGATTGTTTCTTGAAGACTTGATTAAATTAAGGAAAAAAGCATTTAGCTTATGCATAGGAGTAGTACTTTCTTCCTCCTAACAATTATATGGTTCTTTCTTCAACACAAAATACTGTTAGTGTTATTGGACCATTTGACTTTTCCCACCTGCTTTTGTTTCTTCTCGTGATTTTTTTATTAAAATTTCAAAAAAATAAAATAAAAATGGGAATTTTTTCAGGTTTCTGTGGGCCTTAACTTTACAGTGTTCCTCACAAGACAAGGCCAGCTTTATACATGTGGGTCGAACACACATGGGCAACTTGGTCATGGTGACACGCTAGACAGACCGACTCCCAAAATCATTGAACTGCTTGAGGGAATTGGTCCTGTGGTTCAAATTGCTGCTGGTCCCAGCTACGTGTTAGCTGTAACTGACAATGGTGTAGTTTACTCTTTTGGTTATGGTTCTAATTTTTGTCTTGGTCATGGAGAGCAACACGATGAGTTCCAGCCTCGTGCAATCCAGACATTTAGAAGAAAGGATATTCATGTGGTCCATGTTTCTGCTGGGGATGAGCATGCTGTGGCACTTGATTCAAGTGGATTTGTTAGTCTCTGTGCCCAATATGAACTTGTGTTTCATTGATAATTGCTTTGTTTGTCTGATCTAAACTCTTCAAAGAATTTCTTACCTTGTCCTGGTGGTTGTAGGTCTATAGTTGGGGAAAAGGTTACTGTGGAGCATTAGGCCATGGGGATGAGATTGATAAGACTCTTCCTTCCCTTGTGAACTGCCTTAAGAACCACCTTGCTGTGCAGGTTTGGTCAACTTTTACTATTGTACCTTGAAGTAAATTGAGTATATTCATTGATTTTCGTTGATCTCCACTAAGAATGTATGCATATTGTGTATTTAGTTTCTAGGCCATGTATGGTTCTTGGTAACTGAGGGTAGAACTGAAATCCCAGGATGTGCTTACAATAAGCAGTTAAATGTTGTTTAGGGACATGTTTAGAAGAATTTCAGTTAGAATAAACCTGTTAGCAATAATCCGTGAGCAGTAGCACAGATTTTATAGCATAAAAGAAGAACAAGAGGAAAATAGAAGAATGAGAGGAAGAAAACTCCTAGGCACCAAGCTTTCAAAAAACTCTAGTAGCTCAATTTTATTCCACCATTCCACTCAATGAAAAAAGTTTTCACGTAGGCATTTATAACAAGTAAAATAAAACTCATAACTGGGCCATAATTCCCACATAGACTTGGATTCTTATGTAGTATTAGTATTAAAACTTCTAACTAAAACAGGATTGCTAAATAGACTAGGTATATTAGAAATACTTAAATATATAGAATAAAAGATTAAATAAAAAATCATTTCCTAATTTCTCTACAATTGATTGCATCGCCCTCCTTGTCGTATGAATTATACTAGAACAACTCCATAACCTTGGTAACATGCACTGTGCCTGCTGGTTGTTTGCTGTGTCCTTTATGTTCTCTTTCCTTCTAGTTCTCTGCCTTACTCTTCTCTAAACATATAGCTGCTTCATCTCTCCTTTCTGCAAGTTTACTATGTAAAATGGCAAACAGAACCTCTTGATACAGCCAAAAAAATATTTTTTTCAAGCAAAACCACCCTTCGATGACAACTGTGTGTTGGTGGCTTAATTCATGCATCTCATGTCTGTTTGCATGTTGTGTATTCTTTTTCCAATCTATTTTATCTGAGACCCAATCAGTGACAACGCTTGTTATTTTATAGGCTTGTGCAAGAAAAAGAAAAACATTTGTTCTGGTCGATGATGGTTCTGTTTATGGCTTTGGGTGCATGGGATTTGGTAGCCTTGGCTTTCCAGATAGGGGCATAACTGAAAAAGTGATGACACCTCGAGTCCTTGATAGCTTAAGAGCTCATCGTGTTTCTCAGATCAGCACAGGCCTCTACCACACTGTCGTGGTTACCAACCAGGGCCAAATGTTTGGATTTGGAGATAATGAAAGAGCACAACTTGGGCACGACACATTGAGGGGATGCCTGCAACCAACTGAAATATTTGTTCAAGAAACAGCAGATGATACAGGCCTTACTTTGGAAAGGAAATGACTGTCAAGTCTAGGAAACCTTCTCTGCTTTGTGGATGCCACTGTTATATCAGAAGTTTAAACTCTCAACACAACTACTCAAATGAGTTAATATTCTCATACCAGATTGAGTCGTCTCATATTTTTGAAAACTTGAGTTAGATTGCTTTAATTGGACCTATGAAATGCACTTCATGTAATAGTTGTCCTGTGAAACAATTGTCACTCATCGCAACGTTCTTTCTATTGATTCACATTTAGCTGCGTATTCACATAATAGGTAGGTAACGACCTGCCTATTATTTCCTAATGCTCTTTTCCCCCTGTGATCGCCATTGCTGTTTTCTGTGCTGTTAAGGTTCTTTGATTCATTACTTGCTTTCAGTTGCTTTGCAAGGTTATTTGCCACTAAAGTCTGAAGGAGCATGATTCAATAATAGGTTGACCTCTCTTCTAATCTTAATTTTTGAAAATTTCATTATTACTTCTTTTTTTGTCAAGTTTAAATTTGTGTCTGGTCTCAGTGCTTGAATTTGATCATGGATTATTGTTCAAGGCCTCAAATAATTCAACTATGTTAATTAAAAGCAGCAGCTATCTTGTTTAGTGTACGGGTAATTTATGGTAATTGTTTGTGTACTTCTGGGGTGTCTAAACAAGCATTGGTTAGTAGTAATTATCAGCTATTAAATTACTAATCCTTTGCTCTCCATCATGTTTTGTGATTTGTTTTACTTTCTCGTCTCTTGACATCTTACAAACGCTACCGAATAGTCTACTTGCGGCCATTGCAAACGAGCCGATGGGGGGAGATGCTGCGCTGCTTTAGTTTTGTCATGTTGGATGATACAACTAGCATGGACCGCTTGTTCTTGGTCCCAGCTTGAAGGATCTATGATACATTACGTATAAATTCACATAAATTGGTATAACTCCATGGTACTTCACATAAATTCGGACAGTTTTTGTTGTTGGGGGAGTTAATGCAAAATTATTTCTGGGACTCTTGCATTATTTCTTGGATCAGAAGTGGATGCGTGCAGCAGGTGCACTGTAGACGCTTCTATAGCAGCAACCGAGAGTCCTCATCTGGTGGTGGGAATAGGGAAGAAAAACCCTCTCTCATTTATTGGAAACCGTACAAGCCACCAGAAGTAGGTGAAAATTAAATTTAATGAAAGAAAAGTAATAGGGCTGCTAATTGCAGTGAAAGAAACCGAGTGGAAATTTCAGGTCCCTCTCTTTTCCAACAACGTTTTTATCATGAGTTGAAATACCTTCCAGCTGTATTAACCACACCTAACTGAACCCACCAGCTATATATAAATATATATATTAGAATATTTCACTTTCTTCCGAAAATATGCATTGAATTAAGCTGTTTTTGTTCGAGGGAAATGATGACAAAAGTAGGAAAAATCTAAATGATCCTCATAGGGTCCATCTGTATTTTGAAAAAATTAAGCATGTGGAAAAGAGATTTAAAGATACCTGTAATAGAATTTAGATTGTGTAACGATGAGGGCATCTGGTGTTTCCAATTCCCTACAGCAGTTTGGACTTTTTGAGAGGTGACATTTTTTGCAAGGAAGAGAGAACCTGGCATGCACTCCTTGCAATGACCCCAGTTACTTCATCTGTTTTTGCCTTGCCGAAGGTTTATTAAGAATGCCAATTCTGAGGAGAAAGATACATGGTATTGCATTGTTTCCTGTAGATTGCATGCTGAAACAACTGAATGAATCATCAAAGGCTGTTGCTTTTGTTAGTGCCATGCTACCATGTGCAATTCAAGTATGTATGTGCATCACTAATTAAGCATCAGTGTCTTCCTGCCTGCAGAATTTTCATTTTTCTGCAGGAATGTTACTTTTCCCACTTCAATGAGCTGTCATCATAAAGACTAGCAACTCTGACAGGTTGCTGGTAGGAATAGGTTAGTGTCGGAAAGACTAACCCGCCCACATGTGGGCTGATTCACAGACGATGCTACAAGAATTTCACTTCACTTAAAACTATGATTTAATATACACATGACATAATCTTCAGCAAAGTCATGATCCACAAGGCACACACTCTATAAACAAAGGACAGGGTGTCAAATCTGCCTGTACCAGCTCTTCAGCTTCAATAATTAAAAGTAGAAAAGAGACAAACAAAAAGACCAAGAAAAAGAAACACACATAGATTTTGTTATACAACCGAAGGCCAACTGTCCTCATCTCAAAGTGTTTCAAATTCACTCAATTCTCTTACCACTTAATTTCCTTTATCTAATCTCACCATGATCAGGATTGAGCCTAGCAGATGATATAGCCATAAAAAAAAAAATTAACACAGAAAGCTCCTCTTCTTTTTAGGCCATATCCTCTAAACTTTCCCTGAAAACTTTTAGCATATCATAAAATCTGACAATGCCAACCAAGCTACAGTCATCCTCTATGACCCACACGTAATTTACTCTATGAGCAATTGCTTGAATCATCACTGCAACAAGTGAACTCTTGGGATGACAAACTATTGCCTCTGCCCTTCTCACCATCCTGGCTGAATAACTCATGGACCTACTATACTTTCCTGATCTATGCAGTGTACTGACTGGGGTGCTGCTTGCTGACTCTTCATCAGATGACGAAGATTGTGATTGACATGAACTGGTAGTTGAGTAGCAACTAGAATTAGTGAATTCTTGAAGCATTGCTTCAAGGCCTCTCTCTTTAAGTCTTGCCATGACCACCTTGACAAGGTCCTCTGGGGGTCCTCCACAATCAATGTAGGCCATCAAGTCCCCAGAGGAAAGGGTAGTGATTGCAGCTGCAACACTGTCATCACAGCAGGCTAGAGTGAATGGAGAGAGCTCCCCAATCAATATGCCATCACTGTCAATGACAGCAACTGAAGTCTCGTCTGCTAGAGAGCGAGAAATGGCTTCAAGTTCTGAGATAGCAGGGGAGTGATAATCAATTGTAAGAAATTCAGTGCTTATAATGCCAAGTGTATCAATGGAGAGAGCTGGAAGTGGAGCAAAGAGGCCAATTGAGCCGAGGAAGAATCTGATTATGTCTTCCTGTGTTAGCCAGCAGAATTCCCGGCCATTGTGGATGGTGGGGCTGGTGATTGAGAGTTTTTGGTGCTGTTTTCTTCTTGTACTATACCTGGTCTTTATCGGCACTACTAGATTCTTGGCTCCTTGAAGGATGAGATCAATTGCTTCCAATAAGCTGAAGGATCAAAAAAGTATAGTGAATATTAATGGAATTGAAAGGAAAAGAACAAAAACTCAAATTTGTGTACCAACTAAACTATTGGTGTTCAAATTGCTGTCTATTATATATATATAATCAGATTTGATACCAAAGCATCCTGATTTGTATATCAAATTGAGATTTATAATTAAGGTTAAGAACAAATCTTAATTTTTTACATAAATTTGATCAAGAATTGGTCTTGATTAAGGAAGTAAGTGCTACATAACTAACGGCAGAGCATCATAAATCTTATGCTAAAGGGATTACTGCCAAGCATGCCTTTGAGCAAAAAATAAATAGCTTGGAAACTCCCATAAAGAAAATAAAACTGAAAAATCAATAAAAACCCAGATAAGAACACCAATAAAAACAGAATAAGAAGAGCTGCAGATTTCAAGAATATGCAAAAGCATAAAACTTCAAGAGATATAGCAAAACTCCAAAAAACACAATTCTCCATACCTTGAAGTTGGTTCCACATGAACAACCATTCCAGGAATCTCAGGCAAGAGAACAGAAACAGGTGCTTTCAAAGCATCAGAAGGGAACAACAAGTTCTCATCCTTGCAAAGATAGCATACCACATCCACCATAGAAACCTTACCGACACATTTACATTCACAAACATCACAACCTTCCTCTTCACAATTGCCTTTGTAATCGTTGTTAGTCTTTGCTGCGTGATCACAATTCCATACACTTAAAAAGTTATCATCAGAGTTTTTAAGAGCAAATAGAGCTTCAGCTATTGTTGTGGTGAGTGCGAGAGACCTCAAAGCAGGCTTGCCTAAGCAGAGGTCAGATACCTCATGTGCAAGTAAACTCACTGCCATGCAAGGATTAGCAAATCAAATAAAAAACTCCAAACAAAGAGAATAAAAGAGCAAATTCAGTGGGCAAAATTAGTGATTAAGGGTTGTTGGTGTAGGGTTATGAGGGGGGGTATTTATAAGGAAAACTTGGAGTTATAGGTGGGCGGGGTTGATGATGATATTATAGGTACGGTATCAGGTACAAAAAGCTGTGGGGTCTATGAGTTTTTGCTGGCTTCTTGGTGTTGCAGATTTTACAGATCAGCTGCTGGTGTGTTCAGTTTGGGTTAGTGGGTGCTGCTGTGTGTTGCATGTGCGTTTCGACTTTGAACATTGACGAGCATTTATAAATAATTTAAAACAAAAAAATAAATCAAAG